>CEUZ01027482.1_pt1 | contig 10782 bp, 15 predicted proteins | sample 361511 | NCBI WGS metagenome assembly CEUZ01 (sample SAMEA2622822, study PRJEB7988) | marine metagenome | biome: marine biome (ENVO:00000447); feature: surface water layer (ENVO:00002042); material: "saline water (ENVO:00002010), including plankton (ENVO:xxxxxxxx)" | depth 5 m
TAATTAATGCATTAAAAGATTTCAAAATTTTATGACAATAAAATATTTAAAAAAATCACCAAAAACTTCATCAACTGATGATTTTAAAACAAGAGAAATAGTTCAAAATCTTCTAAATGATTTAGAAAAATCTAGAGAAGAAGGTTGTAAAGAACTTACAAAAAAATTTGATAAATATGATGGAGAAATTATTGTTTCTAAAGAAAAAATTGAAGAAATTAAAAAAACATTAGATCAGAAAACAAAAGATGATATTAAATTTTCTTATGACAGAGTAAGAAAATTTGCAGAAGCACAATTAAAGAATTATGGACAGGATTTTGAAGTAGAACTTTCAAAAGGTTTGTATGCTGGACAAAAGTTAATTCCCGTAAACACGGCTGGTTGTTATGTTCCTGGTGGTAGATATGCACATATAGCTTCAGCTGTAATGAGTGTAACAACAGCTAAAGTAGCTGGAGTCAATAATATTATTGCTTGCAGTCCTCCCAAAGAAGGTGTTGGAGCTCACCCAGCAATTATTTATACCGCAAATTTATGTGGAGCTGATGTTATATTGAATTTAGGTGGTGTTCCAGCTATTGCAGCTATGACTTATGGTATGTTTGGAAATTCTCCAGCAGATATATTAGTTGGTCCAGGAAATCAATTTGTTGCGGAAGCAAAAAGAATTTTATTTGGAAAAGTTGGTATTGATTTATTTGCAGGCCCAACTGAAATTGCTGTAATTGCTGATGAAACAGCAGATCCAGAAATTGTTGCTGTAGACTTAGTAGGTCAAGCGGAACATGGATATAATTCACCAGCTTGGTTATTTACAACAAGTAAAAAACTTGCCGATGAAGTTATTAAATTAATGCCAGAATTAATTGCAAAGCTACCTGAAGTCCCTAGAATAAGTGCAGAGGCAGCTTGGAGAGATTATGGAGAAGTAATTCTTTGTGATACCGATGAAGAAATGGTTAAAATTAGTGATGAATATGCACCAGAACATTTAGAAGTACAAACTAAAAATCTAAAATGGTTTCATGAAAAATTAAAAAATTATGGCTCTTTATTTATTGGTGAAGAAACAACTGTTGCCTACGGTGATAAATGCTCTGGAACAAATCATATATTACCAACAAAAGGTGCTGGTAGATATACTGGAGGTTTGTTTGTTGGTAAATTTATTAAAACATTAAGTTTTCAAAGAATGACAAAAGAGTCTACAAAAGAAGTTGGTGCAGCGGCTGCAAGAATCTCAAGATACGAAGGAATGGAAGCTCATGCAAGAACTGGGGACGCCAGACTTAGAAAATATGGTTTTTCAAACTAAAAAGTTATTGAAGATTACTAATTTTATCTAAAAAAGAATTGCCCCACTCATCAGATCCAGTATCATCTCCGTCACATTCTTGTCTTTCTATAATTTTATTTGCACCTAATTGAGTAAGTTTTTCATCAACTTTTTTACCTGCACCACAAAAAATATCATGTGATCTATCGCCTAAAGCGCAAACACTATAATTTAAGTTTTTAAGCTCTGCTTGAGATACTTTTAAATCCTCCCAAAAATATTCACCATTTGTAGGAAGATCTCCTTCTCCTGTAGTCGAAGTCACAATCGCAACATTTTTCATTTTAGAAAAATTGGTCATATTAACATCGTTAAGCTCAACTTTATTTGTAACAAATCCTAATTTCTGTGCTTTATCATCTAGAATATTCGCAACATTTTCTGCATTGCCAGACATTGATGCCCACAGAATGTTTAATTCTTTTTTCATAATATTGTAATTTAAAATTTATTATAGAGAATCAATTAATCCAGGAGCGATTTTTTTTGATCTTGCTGAAAATCTAAGTTTTTTAATTGCTTCTAGATTAGACTTATCGTTACCTACAACCACAAAACCAATCATTCCCATATTTTTGTGAGGAGTACACCAATATGCATATATGCCTGGAACTGTAAAAGTATATTCTGTATCTTGATTGAATTTTGATTTAAATTTATCAACACCTTCAGGAACTCCACCTTTTATAAATTCCACGTTGTGTCCTTTATCAGTAGCTTTCCAAATAACTTTATTTCCAACATCAATCCTTACAACTTTTTCTGAATAAACCATTGTTTCATTGCCTAGTTTGTTAAGCATCTCAACAGTTACATCTGCTGCGTTCGCCGCAAAAGAAAAAAGTGATATAGTAAATATATATAAGTATTTCATAAATCTCATTTAACAAGGATATAATCATATCATTTAATTTATCAAGTATTCTAAGTGTAACATCTTGACACACAAGGTTCTTTTAAATTATGTCAATTATATCTAGAAATACATAGCTAGATAAAACAGTCATAAAAATAATTATAAAAAAATTTATAATCTGCCAGACTTTTGAGGTTATCAAATAACTAGAAAAAAATTTAGCTAAATATCCTAATGAAAAAAAAAATAAAAATGAAGCAACAGATGCTCCGATTCCAAAAAAGTATTTATGAGAAATTATAAAATTCTTTGAGAAATTTCCTAAAAAAAAAACTGTATCTGAGTAAACATGTGGATTTAGATATGTAAAACCTAAGGTTTTTATAATTATTCTTTTAAAGGATAAATTATTGTTTTCAAAATTTATCTCAGATTTTTTGTACAAAGATCTAACTTTAGTATAAATGAAATATATTAAGAAAATAAAAAGTAATATATTAAAAAATAATTCAACATTTTTAGTAAAATAAATCTTAAAATATTCAAATAAAAATATACCTAAAAATATAAGAATTAAGTCTGAGAAAGAACAGATTAAACAAACTAATAATACATATTGTTTTTTTAAACCTTGTTCGATAACAAAAATATTTTGTGCACCAATTGCTAAAATTAAACTTAAACCTGTAATAAAACCAAGTATTAGATAGCTCATTTTTTTTATTTAAACTCTCTTTTTTCCTTGAACAACTCTATCTAAAATCAATGCAACAAATAATATGGCAATACCAGCTAGTATTCCTTGTCCAACATTTGCATATTGCAATGCCTCAAGAACATCTTGACCTAATCCTTTTGCACCAATTAAAGATGCGACTACAACCATAGCCAAACTTAACATTACTGTCTGATTGACCCCTGCTAAAATTGATGGTGTTGCCAATGGTAAATCTACTTTTCTTAATAAATACCATTTAGATGCTCCATAAGCTATTGCAGCCTCCCTTATTGTTTCAGGCACACCTCTTAAACCTAAAACAGTTAGCCTTACAACAGGTGTTCCTCCAAAAATCATTGTAATAATCACTGCTGCAACTTTTCCAGTTCCAAAAAAAGCAATTACTGGAATCATAAATACAAAGGCTGGCATGGTTTGCATGAAATCCATTATTGGTCTTATCATTGAGTAAAATCTTTGACGTCTTGCACAATAAATCCCTAGTGGAATTCCAATAACAATACTTAAAATTGCTGCCGTACCTAGTAAAGCAAGTGTTGTCATAGCTTTTACCCAAAAACCAAGAAAACCCATATATGCTAAAAATCCTGCTGAGTAGATTGCAGTTCTAATTCCTGCTGATAAAGCTGTAAGCACAACAATAGTTGTAATAATTACTATCCACGGAGTTTTAACAAAAAGTAATTCTAAAAAATCTAATACAGATCTAATTCCAATGGTAATAGCTGTAAATAAAGCATCTCCTTTTATAACTGCATAATCGAATGTTGTTTCAACCCATTTAATTGAAGTAAGTCTAATCTCTGGATGAGTTGGAAAATCATTCATGATAACCATCAATCCAGGAAAGCTATAGTGTACTACTGAAAATAACATTATTACTGAGGTAAAAATTCCACTTAAGATAAAATTTTTCATTTTCATGCCAGGACTAATCAACCTATTTGAAAGCCATTCAGAATACCTTTTTTCTAAAATAGTATTAGCTAACATACCTTGAATAAATTTAACAAAAATTAATAAAGCAAAACCAAAAAATGTTATCCAAATAGCAGAAGCTTCAATTTGTTGAACGTCTATTACATATTCCTTCATAGCTTCCTCTAAAGACTTTATTGCTCTTTTGTACACCTCCACTTTTTCAGGATTATTTTTAATAGCTGCTTCGAGTTGTTGATTTCTAAAATCTATAGTTGACTGAATTTTATCAATTTTTTCTAAAGCGTCTTTTGTTATATTTCCAAATAATCCTCTGATAATTTGAACAAAAGCAAATGTTTCAATTATTAAAAAAGCTAAAGCATAATTCCAAATATTGCGCATTCCGAACCAAATAGGTCCTAATAATGATGCAAACAAATTAAATGAAAATGAATAAGATGGTTTACTGCCAATTTTTTTAAATTCTTTAATATAATATTCAGAATTAGTAGTGACGAAACTACTGATCAGTTCTGATCTATTTAAATTTTTATTTTCGTTATTCATTTTCATTTCCTTCAACAACAGCCTTTAAAAGATCAGATTGAGTTATAACTCCTTTTTTCTCATTATTTTTATCTGTTACTATAATCGGTCTATCTTTTGAGATTGAAGTTTCAATTAATTTACTTAAAACATCATTTTCATTAACTAATTGATTATTTTCTAGTGGACCAAATTTTTTTTCATGCTCCTTAATTGACTTCATAATTGTTTTTGCTTGGACAACTTTTAACCTTGAAATCCCCTTAACAAAATCAGCAACATATTCATCTGCAGGATTAATTACTATTTCTTCTGGTGTTCCAATTTGAACTACTGCCCCATCTCTCATTATAGCTATTCGATGTCCTACTCTTACCGCCTCATCTAAATCATGTGTAATAAACACAGTTGTTTTCTTCATTTTTTTTGAAAGTTTTATAAATTCTGATTGAAGTTGCCTTCTAATTAATGGATCCAAAGCACTAAAAGGTTCATCCATCAATAAAAATTCTGGATCAGCGGCTAATGCTCTTGCTAAACCAACTCTTTGTTGCATACCTCCTGATAGCTCATGAGCGTATTTATTTCCCCATCCTTGTAGCTCAACAATATTCAAAATATTTGTTGCTGTATCTAATCTATCATTTTTACTTACACCCCTAATTTCTAATGGCATTGCTATATTGTCGAGAACTGATCTATGAGGCATCAAAGCAAAATTCTGAAATACCATTCCTATTTTTTTATTTCTCAATTCTTGGAGGCTTTCTTTATCAAATTTCATTACATCTTGATTGTTAATAAAAATTTTACCTGATGTTGGCTCTAGAAGTCTATTGATATGTCTGACTAAAGTAGATTTTCCGCTACCGGAAAGACCCATTACACAAAATATCTCTCCTTTATACACATCGAAAGAAACATCGGAAACTCCTATTACAGAATTATATTTTTCTAACGCCTCATTCTTTGAGATATTTTTATTTTGAATAGCATCCAAAGCCTCTTTTGAAATATTTCCAAAAATTTTCCATATATTTTGAATTTGAATAGCTATTTCCATAAAGAATATTTAAATAATTTAAATCTTTTAGAAGATAATACCTGGCAACTTATTTGTCGCCAGGTAAATATAATTTTATTTAATTGCTTACAGTCCTAACCAACCGTCAACTGTAGATTTATTAGCTTTCATCCAAGCTCTTGCAACATCAGCTGGGTCTTTTTTTTCAACTGAAATTTGATAAGCCATAGTTGAAACATCATCAGCTGTTATTTGAAATTTTTTGAAAAATTCAACAATTGCTGGTGATTTTTTTTCTAAAGAAGTCCCCCATCCAATTTGGATTTGCTTAAGTGCATCTTTAGATGCAACATATGATTTGTTGTACCAATCTGGATCTGCCTTAGGTTGTATCATTTTATATTTAGCAGGATCGTATTTGGGCTCTTCTAACATAACTACGTCAGCCATTCCCCATATAGCATGTGGTTTATAACAATAGAATGCATAGCCTTCATCTTTTTTAATTGAGTCTAGAACTCTTGCATTCTTAACAGCTTCTGCAGCTCTTATCGGCTCAATACCTGCATCATATAATTTATAATCTCTTAACTTAACTTGGTTAACATTTGCAGATGCCCAACCATCAGCACCAATCCAAAATTCACCTTTACCATTACCATCACTATCCATAGCTTTGACAACTTCTGGTCTACCCAAATCTTCGATTGCAGTAATATTCATTTTTTTTGCAAATTTTTGAGATACACAATAACCTTGATTACCTTCGTAAGGATTTTTGCTCAGTCTAAGTGTTCCTTTTGGAACTAAATCATTAGTATAAGCTTCTTGGTTTGGCAACCAAATATCAGGGTGAACTTCTATTTCACCTTTGCTTCTATCAATGGCTCCATAAATTGCTGTATTGTTTCCTGGTACAAGTTCAGCTTCTCCACCCATCTTATCAGTCACAACTGCTGCTAATAAATTTGCAATAGCTGTAGCACCTGTCCAGCCTGGATCTCCAATTTTAACTTTTTCAGCAAATGCTGAAAAAGCTGTAAATAAAGAAATTAATCCAGCCACAATTGTAGTTTTAATTATTTTCATTATTACCCTCTCTGTGTATTTGTTTAATTTATAAAAATAAATTTAACTTAAAAATTTTGACTGAGTCAAAGAATAAAATGACTAAAATAGGTGTTTTTACATACGAATTTCATCTCTTTAAATTTGATTTATAACAATTATATAAACTTAAAATATTTTTTTTTGAAAAATCAATAAAAGTATGAATGAATTTTTACAATCTATAATTGATAGAGATCCGGCAGCAAAATCTAAATTAAGTATAATTTTGACATATCCCGGGGTCAAAGCAGTTTTCTTTCATAAAATTGCAAACTTTTTTTACATAGCTAAATTTGATCTTGTTGCAAGATTTATTTCACAATTTTCTAGATTCCTCACTGGCATCGAAATTCACCCTGGTGCAAAAATTGGAAAAAATTTATTTATAGATCACGGAATGGGAGTGGTTATAGGTGAAACGTCAGAAATTGGAAATAATGTAACTATATATCATATGGTTACATTAGGAGGTATTTCACCAAGTATTGATTCAGATAACCAAAGACAGGTTAAAAGACATCCAACGCTAATGGAAAATGTTGTAATTGGCTCAGGTGCTCAAATTTTAGGACCTATTGTTATTAACAAGAATGCCAAAGTTGGTGCAAATGCTGTCGTTACAAAAGATGTTCCTGAAAATGCAGTGATGATTGGAATACCAGCAAAAAATGTTGGCACAACATCTGGTGAGTTTAAACCTTATGGTATTACATCTGAAAGTGATAAAAATTAAAATAAATTTTTTATAAATGTCATTTTTAGAAAAAATAAGTAAACGACTTCCTGAATTTCAAGGTTCAAATTGGTTATTAAGAATACCATTTGCAATCATTTTTATACAACAAGGTTTAAGTAAATTGCCTTTAGATGCAGCTGAAGCAGCTAGTTATAACTTACCAATGACAGTATGGTTTTTTGTTGCTTGGGGTGAATTTTTTTCTGGTATTGGGCTTTTAGCTGGAGGGTTATTAAGATTACCAAAATTATGGCCTTGGGTTGGAGATCTTGTTACAAGGTTTTCTGGTATAGTAATCGCTGGAATCATGACGGGTGTCATTTTAATTTCAGAGCCTGAGTCTTTAATTTATGTTTTGTTATATGACTCTTTTCATGTAATCTTATATTTCGGTGGTTTATTTTTTGCTTTAAGAGGAAATAGAACTAAATGAAAAATAATCAAGATAATTTTATTTCTGGAATTGGTAATACTCCTTTGATTAAATTAAGAGCAGCATCGGAAATAACTGGTTGTAATATTTACGGTAAAGCTGAATTTTTAAATCCAGGTGGTTCTGTTAAAGATAGGGCAGCGTTAGCATTAATAAAAGATGCACAAAATAAAAAATTAATTTCTAAAGGTGGAGTGATTGTTGAAGGAACCGCAGGAAATACTGGTATAGGTTTAGGTCTTATAGGTAATTCTTTAGGTTATAAAACAATCATTGTTATGAATGATAATCAAACCCAAGAAAAAAAGGATGCCTTGAGAAATCTTGGAGCTGAATTAAGATTAGTTCCAGCTAAACCTTATAAAGATGAAAATAATTTTGTTAAAGTCGCAGCAAGATTAGCTGATGAATTAAGACCTACTAACAATAATGGAGTTGTATGGGCAAACCAATTTGATAATACCGCTAATGCCAAAGGTCATTATGAGGGAACTGGCAAAGAAATTTGGGAACAAACTGAGGGGAAAATTGATGGCTTTGTCTGTTCATCTGGAACAGGTGGCACAATTTCAGGTGTAAGTAACGCTCTGAAAGAAAAAAACAAAAATATAAAAATTTGCTTATCCGATCCTAAAGGTTCTGCTCTTTATAATTATATTAAAAATGGTGAACTAAAAACTGAAGGAAGTTCAATTACTGAAGGAATTGGCTCAAGCAGAATTACAAAAAATTTTGAAAACGCTAAAATTGATGACGCATTTTCTATTGATGATAGTGAGGCTTTGCCAATTCTTTTTGATTTAATCAAAAATGAAGGTTTAAGTTTAGGAACTAGTTGTGGGATTAATATTGCTGGTGCTATTAAACTTGGAAAAGAGTTAGGACCCGGGAAAACAATAGTCACAATTCTATGTGATAAATCTGAAAAATATAGTTCTAAAATGTTTAATAAATCATTTTTAGAAAAAAAAGGATTACCTTATCCTAATTGGCTTTAAGTATAAATTCTATCCGCTAAACCATAACATAGAATAGCACTTAAAAGTGTAAGTATACCTGGAGCAATGATTCCTTCGATAGAAGTTTTTTCATTCGTTCCTAAATTTCCTTTTTGATGAGACCAAATAGCAAAAACAAAAGCTGCTGCATTTTGTAGAAAAATTAAATTGAAAAAAGCCCAAGTGTTTTCTAATCCACCAGCTCTGATAAAGGCTACATAGATTGCCATTAAAACTGAGCCAACAAATATAGATCCAAAAAATCTTGTCATTATGGCTGCTCCATCTCCCATGCCATATTGATCAACGAATGCTTTAGTTGCGAACAGACATCTGAATGCATAAAAAGCATAAGCACCAAAGTGTACTAAAAAAATAACAAAAAAGATTATGCCATTAAATTTATCTAACATTAATTAATCTTATCAATTTTTTTTAGTCATAAAAAGTTATTTTATATTAAAATTTTTTAATGTTTTTCGCTAATAAGTTGTATTACAAATTAACATTTTTACCGCTACTTTATGGCGCTATTTTCTACAATATTTTTACTGTAGTGTTTTTGCTATGAAAGCAATTTATCTATTAATAATTTTATTTTTTACTTCTGTTAACAATATTGCTTACGCGGGAATGAATGACAGTGATAAGTCCAAAGCTTGGGATTGCAGTGGTATTTATATGGCAAACTATTTCTTACCATCAGGCGAAAGTTTTGAATACAGTATGAAAGAAAAATCAATGGCATCTGTAAAGGTTCTAAAAACCTATGCTTTGGAAATTGGAATTCCAGAAAAAGAGTGGGACGATGGTGTTAATAAGGCTGTAGATAAACATTATGGATCTAAATATGACAAAACAAAAACTGAAGCATGTCATTCATTTGTTGAAAATTTAATTCCCAATGGTGCGGAAAGAGTAAAAAAAGTAGTTCAGACCCTATATTAAAATGAAAAAAATTTTTTATACTTTAATTTTATTACTAATATCTGGTGCAGCCATTGCAGGCATGAGTGACAAAGATAAATCTAAAACAGTCGAGTGTACTGGGATTTACTATGCCAATAGCATGATACCTCAAGGTGAACTTGAACTAGAAAAAATTGTACACTCTTTTGCAGCAAAAAAATTTTTAAATTCTTATTTAATTGAAGAAGGTGTGGAAGAGGAAAAGCTAAATAAAGAAGTATTGAAAGTTGTCGATGTTCGCTATGGAAAACCATACGAAGAAGAAACAACAAAAAAATGTGATGACTTTATATTCAAATTAATTCCTGGTTCAAAAGATAAAATCAAAAAAATTGCAGAGTCAGGAATATATTAATTTACAAGGAGTGAACATGAAAAAAATAATAGCAACAATAGCTTTTGTACTTTTCACAACCTCGGCATTTTCTTATTCTTGTCCGATGCTTTGGGGAGAAGTAGATGAGCTTTTAAAAACAGCAAAAGATAGTGGTAAAACAGCTGCACAAATTGAAGAAGCGCAAAGTTTAAGGGATAAAGGGAAAAAAGCTCATGATGAAGGTAGTCATGAAATGTCTGAAATCTTTTTAAAGAAAGCTTTAACAATTCTAAAAGGCTAATAACCTTATAATTTTGTTGAATGTGAAGACAATGTAGTGGATTATAACGCTTAAAAAATGAAAGCAATCTATACAAGAACCATCGGTGTTTATGACGATAAACTTAATGAAGCTATGGAAATTGCTAAAGGTCTAGCTGAAGTTAGAAAGAAGCATTACCCTGACCATGAAGTTTATTTCTCATTTCAAATTGGTGGAAATCCTAGAACAATAAGAGAAACTCTTGTTGGTGAACAGTTTACAGAAAAAGCATTTCAAAATGATCAAAATATGTCTGCAGATCCAAAATTTATCGAACTTCAAAAAAAAATGAAGGGTGTCTTTAAAGAGGGAACAATTCAAGACGAAATGAGAGTAATATTTAACGATTAAGGAGGAGCAATGGCTGGAGTAGAAGTAAAAACATTTGAGAAAGCAGATGAAGTTAATAATAATTTTAATAACGCTAAAATCGAAGCAGTAAAAGTTGGAAACCAGAGAGTAATGAAACTTAC
>CEUZ01183085.1_pt1 | contig 10782 bp, 10 predicted proteins | sample 361511 | NCBI WGS metagenome assembly CEUZ01 (sample SAMEA2622822, study PRJEB7988) | marine metagenome | biome: marine biome (ENVO:00000447); feature: surface water layer (ENVO:00002042); material: "saline water (ENVO:00002010), including plankton (ENVO:xxxxxxxx)" | depth 5 m
TGTGGGCAGGTTATCCTGTTGTTTCAGATGAAACGCTTATGGTGTTGGCTCCATTCCTTGATGAAAACTATTCTCAGTATACCGAGGCGATGAAATACGAACAGGAGAGTTTGTTGGAATTACAATATCAATGGAATGCGCTTTGGGATCAGCTTGAGACAGAGTATCAGAAACTGTTTGCCACTCATGTTGAAGAAACTGAAAAATATGTTTTGTTTCATGTTGGAAAAATTGCAGGGATGGAAGCAGAAATTGAACATTTAAAATACCAGATTGATGAAGTTAAAATGAATCACGTAGATGATGGAAGTGCAGAGTATTCTCATTATCGAAGTGCTGCTCTTACTCCTTATATCCGAAAAAAAAATGACCTTGAGTTTCACTTAAGAATAAAAAAGGACGGCTTAAAATTTGCTGAGAATTGGCTTAAAAATAAAAAAGTTCATTTAAGTAAAATAGAAAATCGACTTTCTTATCGTAATCGTTTGGGAATGATTGATGAAGACGATATGCTAATTATAGTCCGAAGGGTATCGGATTGGGATTGTCCTTGGAAGAGAGGGTATGGATTTTTTGAAGAAAAAAAAGACCGTCTTCAAGAGGTTCAAGAACGTTTTCTCTATCCTATTGCAAGAATAAATGAATCTTATCAGAAAAAAATTGGAAGGACCCAAGAAGTTCAGAGAAAAAAACTTCTGACAGAAATACAAAGAGAAGACGGTGATAATAGCTTTAGATCTATCCAATTACCAGAACGCTTAGAAAGATCTGTTCGGTCCTATGAAATGGCTCAAGTTGAAAAACAATCCGGAGTTAAAATTACTCAATATGGGACGATTGACCGTTATACGCAAGATGGTATTCGACTAGATATCGGACTTTTTTTTGTTAAACTTGCTCGACTAAATGCAATTCGAAAACGAAGGCAGCGACTGGCTTCTCATTTAGGAGCGGGAGCAGTGAGTGCTGCGGGTGTCATGGGCTTATTTTATGGTGTGACTGATATAGAGACTCTGGGTGTAGTCGGATCCTCAGGAGGCGTATTAGCAAAGCACTTTGGAAAAGAAAAATTTAAAATTACTCATGAGTTAACATTAGAAGACTTAGATTCTGCTTTTGTGACTCGCAAAATGCAGTCCTTTTTCAAAGGATGGATTAAGAGTGGTTGGATTTCAAAAGGTAAAGGATCAGAAATATATAAAGAAGTTTCTGGGATTGTTCATAAAATTTCTCGAGGTGAATCGCTTGGTATTGATATTCGTTTCGAGTCAGATGGAACTAAAAAATGCGAATCCATTTGGGGTCGTCTTTTTAAAAAGAAATAGTGATTAAAGAGGCGGATGCCACGTTTTGGTTTCATCTAAATTTAAAAAATAAATAGGAATATTGTGTTTTTTACAAAACTCTATCTCTGCGTTTACTCCATAAGAGTTTTCCCACCCCTCAAGTTGAAGAACAATCATTCCTTGAGAGGCTTTTAATAGTGTAAAATCAAAATCGAGAATTAATGTTTTTCGTTCTTCTAAAGAAAAGTGAGGATATTCTTTCAGTAAAGCATGATTATGTACAATTGGACTGAGGACATGAATTCCTTTTTTGATAAAAGAGCCACAGATCTGGGCTCCTATTGAGGCACGGTGTTTTTTTTCTGATTCTGTACCATTGTACGGTTGAGAGAGATAAAAGTAAGACATGAGGTTTCTTATTCCTTTTTTAAAAACTGTTTTAATTTTTGTATTAAATTTTTTTCTATTTCTTTAGGTTTAAAGTCAGAGTCTACGATTCCAAGAGTGGTTGTGCCTATCGCTGCGGTTTCGCCATTTTCTTTTAATAAAGTGTATTCAAATTCGATTTTAAATTTTTTGATCTTTAAAATTCTGACTCGAATAGAAATTTCTTCGTCATAAAATAACGATCTAAAGTACCGGATTTCTACATGTAAGACTGGAAGTAAAAGTCCATTTTTTTCAAGTAATGCGTAATTGTAACCAATCGATTTAAGAAGCTCTGTTCTTCCGATTTCAAACCAGTAGAGGTAAACAGAATGGTGAGCAACTCCCATTTGATCTGTTTCAACATATCGAACTCGTGATTTTGTTTCAAACATGAGATTTACTCCGTGAGTAAAATTCTTTCTATTTCAGAAACAATCTTAAGGTTTGGGTAGGTTAAGTTCCTCACCATTTCTACTAATGCTTTTCTTTGGTAGTTTTTTACTTTTAGTTTTCGTTCATTTTGAACAATATGAATCGGGTGAATGTGGTCCCATTCAAAATGGATCCCGAATGCAGCAATAGAGAGATGATAAATCTCTCCTTCTTTGATTTGAGCAACAAGCTTCGTAGTTTTTTGATCACTGAATGAAATAGTGGTGTTAGTCGCATCAGGATCTACTGATCCTATGGCTCTCATTGAAGCTCCGAGTATTTCTGCTTCAAAAAACTTCCGAATTGCTGCAGTAACAAGCGCAGGGGGATCAATGATTTCAAAACCAGTGATCTCCGGTGTGGTTCGAACCATTGCGATTTTAACCGAAATGGGGGTGATCCCAATCACAATTTTTGCGTCTAATATTTTTTTAGAATCAGGAATCGTATTGACTTCGGCTGTAGCGACTCCGAGTCCGTATTCGGAAATGTTCAATACTCGAATTTCTTTTTTATTCAGAACATCACAACGCAGGTAGACGCCTTTGAGACGTCGTTTCACATTGGCTCGCTCGACACGTCTTTTGTAATCATTCATCGCGATGAGCCTATCATTCTTATTGATTTCTTGATAGTTGAAACAGGATGTTCATCGATCGGATTAATTTAAATCAGCTTCGTATTTTTGAGGCTGTTTTTCGTTTAAAAAGCATGACCTTGGCGGCAGAAGAACTTCATTTGACGCAGTCGGGTATAAGCCAGCATATGAAGGTTTTAGAGGGGGCTCTTGGGATTTCTCTTTTTGATCGAATTTCACAAAAACTTTATCCCACAGAGAAAGCAATCGAATTGTATGAAGTTTGTAAAGAACAGTTTGATTCTTTAGAGCATGCTCTTCAAAACTTTCATAGTCATGATGAAATGAAGGGAAAGGTGCGAATTGGAATGCCCGTCGAGTTTGGAGTGAATATCGTGATTCCTCTTTTGGGAGTAATTCATCAAAAGCATCCAGAGCTGAGATATCAAATTACATTTGATTTTGCTTCTGTTTTAGATGAAATGCTTCTTCATGGAGAAATTGATTTTGCTTTTATTGATGATTATCGAATGAGCCCAGGGATAGAAGTTGAAGAGGTTTTTAAAGAGAAGCTTGTTTTGTGTATTCACAGAGAAAAACTCAAAACCTTTGGTCCTGTCCAGTATTGTAAAGATTATTTTGAAAAAATAGACTTCGTTGCTTATCAAAAGAATTACCCTCTTTTGAAGCTTTGGTTTAAAGAAATGTTGGATTGGAAACATCCAAAGCTTCAGATTAAAGCGCAGGTAATGGATGTACAAGGGGTTGCACGTTTTATTCAAGGAAAAGTGGGAGCAGGGGTACTCCCTTCTCATTTGGTCCAAAAGTTAAAAAAAGAAGGCCATGATCTCTATTCTTACCGACAAGGAGATAAAAATGCTGTTATCAATCCACTTAAAATTGCATTTTTATCTGAAAAAACGCAGAGTGCATCTGTTTGCTTTTTAATGAATGAAGTCAAGAGTTTACTTTCTAGTTTGCGTTAACGTCATTTTATTATTCTTTGACTTCTAGTAAAAAACCTTACAATCAAAGAATGCTGAGGATTTTATTTTTCTTATTTTTTCTTCCAGTTGCTTTTGGGGAATCTCTTCCTAAAGATCCTGATTTGGACCCTGTGGATAGTAGTATTGGTTTTGGAATAGGAACTTTTTTTCCTACGGATGGAGAAACCCGGCTTCATGGTTTTGGAGAATTTAACTATCAGTTTTTGGAGCAGGTCTCGATGGGAGCAGTTTTGTTTTATTCTCGACCTGAAATTCAAAGTCAAGGATTTACAGGTAAAGAATCTTGGTTAGGAGGAATGATCCAATCTTCTTATCATTTTAGTCCTCAGTTGAGAGTCGGAGCTCGTTTAGGGTTACTTCAAAGTTCATTTGATGTAAGTGGAGCTAAAGTGTCCTATTCTTCCGTGATGTATGGTCCTTTGGTTGTTTATGATTATTTTTTCTCTCAAAACTTAAGTTTGGGAGCAGACTTTAGTTTCTTCTTTATTTCGCGTGCAGATACAGATTTAAGTAGTGGAACTGGAAGTCGACCTTCTTTTCGGATAACGAGTTTAGGACTTTCTTTCAAATATTGGTTTTAATGAAGGACTCGGTAAAAAGTAATGGGAACAGAGACTCCCACCATGATGTTCGTCGTTGAAAGAATACCGGTGGTGCTTCCTCCTAAATTTACAGGAAGGTCTAAGGATTCATTGTTTTGAATTACATTATCGTAGCTGTGGTGGGTGACTTGAAAAAAAGGTTTAATCCCTTCAACCCAACCCCAATTCATATCAATTAAATAACCGACTCCAAACTGATACCCTAAACCTGTATATTTTGTGTTTCCGCTATTATCTAATTCAACAAGAATTTGGTCATAAAAATAAAGACCAAGCCAAAGTTCAAGTGGAAACCATGGGAGAGTTCCACCTCCGACAAGTCCAATAGAGAGGTGATGAGCGCTAATATCACTTGCATTCACTTGATCTGACAGCGTCCCCCCGAGAGGAGAGAATCCTATTCCAATGGCTCCGAAGTAGTTTTGAATTTGTACCCCTGTTTTGAGTCCCAGACCCATAATGGAAAGAGAGGAGGTGAGGTTACCAGCGGTGCCTCCATTGGTCTGACTAAGATTTCCAAACTCGAGCCCTGCGTAAGGCTCAATAAAAAATCCGGGTCCATCGCTTGCATGTATCTGAAAACAGATCAAAAAATTCCAAATCAGAACCAAAAGAAAGTTTTTCATTTTCACAAGTTCAAACAAAAAAGCCGGAATCACAAGAAAAACTTAAAAATCGAAGGAGATTTGACAATCCTTTCGTTCTCTCGATATGCTTTTTGAGCTGAAACCCCATATCTAGAGGAAGGGGTTTTAGCCAGATTTCATGGAAAGTCCTGTTGCTCAAAATAATACCTGAGTTTCAGTGCAGAAATTTGAATCCGAACCACAGAAGTATGGAGGTTGCCATGGAACGGCACAGTTCGGAGAGTTTTTCTCTTCACCTTTTTTTTCATGTTCTATTTTTAGTCTTAAGTGGTTTGATTGTGAGCTGTGGTTCCTCGTCAGAACAAGAAGCTCACACCCAAGAGGATTTTCAGACCCGTCAATTTATAGTGAAGGTGAAGGATGAGTCAAAGACCTCACAGAAGGTTTTTCTTTCAGGATCCACCGGAACTCAAATGCAAATTGGTCCTCAGCTCTATTTAGTTGAGATGAAAGACTCTGTGACTGAAAGTGAAGTAAGTTCACAGATCTCCGCATTGAGTCAGTCTTCTGAGATTGAGTATATTGAGCCAGACTATCCTGTTTATGCTTTTGGGTTTAATGATCCTCAGCTTTCTTCACAGTGGGCACATCAGGCAGTTCAGTCTAATTTGGCATGGGATCTTCAAAAAGGATCTTCTGATATCGTTGTTGCAGTAATTGATACTGGAATTGATTTAACTCATCAGGATTTAAAGAATAATTTATGGACGAACCTTCGAGAAATTCCAGGAAATGGGCAAGACGATGACGGGAATGGTTTTATTGATGATGTTCATGGCTATGACTTTGTTCATTATGATGGAGATCCTCAAGCGGATGATTCACCTCATTTTCATGGAACTCATGTTTCTGGAACGATTGCAGCAGAGGGGGGGAATGGAGTTGGAGGTGTAGGACAGGCCCCCGGAGTAAAAGTCATGGCCTTAAAATTCCTCAGTTCAAATGGAAGTGGACAGACTTCAGCTGCGATTCAAGCAATCGACTATGCGATTCGAATGGGAGCAAAAATCATGAGTAACAGTTGGGGAAGTCCACAGTATTCGAGAGCACTTGAAGAAGCGGTAGAAAGAGCGAATCAAGCAGGAATTGTTTTTGTGGCAGCAGCTGGAAATGATTCTTCAAATAATGATCAAAGGAAAATCTATCCCGCTTCGTTGCCTCAGCAGAATGTGATTACCGTTGCAGCAACTCGTTCTGATGGACAAATAGCAAGTTTTTCAAATTATGGGAAAGAATCAGTGCATGTTGCTGCTCCAGGAGACCAGATTCTCTCTACTCAAAATGGAAACACTTATGGCTATTTAAGTGGAACGTCTATGGCAACTCCATTGGTTTCAGGAATTGCAGCACTTTTACTTTCACAAAACTCAGAGCTGACACCTTCTCAAGTAAGAGACCTTCTGATTCGTTCCAGTGACCCTGCTGCCTCTTTGAATGGAAAGGTGGTTTCTGGTGGAGAGGTGAATGCATATCGAGCTGTGCGTGCAGTAATCGACGGAGTGATTCCAGAGCCCACTCCTCCTGTAGATCCGCTTCCTCCCCGTGAGGGGAGTGTGAGTGCTCCACTCATTCAGGGAATGAATCAGTTTCAAACGATAAATCCCTATCTACCTTTAATCATTGAGTTCGATGCCGAGCAGATGAGAGGTTTCGGTGCAACTGCAGTCTATGTAGAGTTTAGTCGTCCAAATATGCAGTTTAGTGAGCCTCGCGGTAATCAGCCTGATGATCATCGGCAGACTTATTTTATCCGGAACCAATTGCAGGGAACTCAAATGATGATTCCTGCCCAGGTTCTTCCAGGATGGGGATTGTATCAAATTCGGATCATTGCATTGAATTCGCAGTTTCAGGCCGTGGGTCAGTTCTCTTCTTCTTCACAATTATTGTTACGTCCTTTTTAAAAGGCCAATATATTGACCTTGATTGGATATTTTATTTTGACGAAAAGAGAGAGTGAGATTATTTCTAATTCTTTTCTCTCTATTATTATGTCCACTCTCCTGGTCTAAGGACTGTCTTGTTTTTAATGGAGGTGGAGATGATGACGAAAATTTTATTTATTTTGAAATTGAAGCTAAATTTATTTTTGAAAAACTATGCAAAAAAGATGGATTGTTATTTTCCCAAAAAGGAAAAAAATCCAAAGTCGTTCGGCAAGACAGTTCTAAAAAAAGAGATGAACAGCAGTGGTCTCGACCTGTTGAATCAACATCTTTTAAAACAGAGCCTGTTAAGCCTGCGACACAAAAGTCACTTATTAGTGCGATTCAACAGTTAAAGAAAGATCCTTCTCATTCTGTTTTTATTTTTATTAATAATCATGGTGGAAGAAAAAGCTTAACGACTTCTGATGGAGAGGTCGATTACCAGATCATTCGAGATAAAATGAACCAGCTTGCTTCAAAAAAGAATGTAAGAGCGATTTTTCATCATTGTTTTGCAGGGGCTCAGATTGTTGATCCAGAAAGAAATGTCCCATTGCAGGCAGAAGAATATGCCTCTCAATATTTAGATTTTCACTATCCATCAAAAAAGTGTGCACTTGCGACGACTCGTCACTCTGAAGTTGCTTTCAATGAAGACAGTTTTGAAAAAACCATCCGTTTAAATTCAAAAGTGAGTTTGTATGATCTTTCGCAGCAATTGAATTCTCAGTTTGATTCTCAAGTCATGTTAACTTCAGATTATTTTATTGAAGATTTTTGGAGTTTTTTATGTAGATCACCTCAAAATGTAGTTTTTGGAAGCTGTTCTCTACCTTCAGCTTTTGGAGAAGAGTTCGAACTTCAAATGAAAGACTTTCAATCATTGATTCAGCAATCCTGCCATTTGGATGAGATAAAAAAACTTAAAGCAGCAGAAAAAAAATTAAATGATTTATATGAATACATTGATGGTTTTTCAGAAGAATTATATTTTCTTTTAATTAATTTCGAATCCGCTGCGTTTCAGAGTGCATCTGAAAATGAGGAACAGAATCTAAAAAGACTTTCTGATGAAATTCTTTTTTTTAAACAACAGGAACAAACGCCAGAAGTTCAACAGAAAATTAAAATGTTAGAGCAAAAAAAAATGGAAGCAACCAATGAATCATATCAAAAAATGGATGATTTACCTTTAACTATAGATAAAAATATGCGCAATCTGTTTTATACTGATTTAATCCGTGAGGCGACTCAGGGACTTTCTAAGGATCAGAAAAAAGAAGTTGAATTAAAATTAGATTTTATTTTGACTGAAGTTTGTCTTTACCTTCGATCTGAAGGGATGAGACAACAAGGATGTGACTCAGAAGAGTTAAAAAAGAATTCTATAAGGCTAAAAGATATCAGTCTATTTAAAAATAACTTTAAGAGTAAGCTTTCTTCGGCTCATAAAAATCTCGTCTCTGAGATTTTAAAAAAAAGAAGAGAGTTTACTTCTGATTTTTTTGAACACCTTGCCTCTCAAGAAAAAAGTACTGCAGAGAGTGAGCCATTGTTTAAGGTAAAAAGGAGATTTGATGAATTGGTTGAATGTGAAAACACTCCTATTGATCAGTAGTTTTTTGTTCCTCCAAAAGAGTTATTCTAGAGATGATGCCATCCGTGCGGATTTTGATTGTGGGACTTACCTAGCTCATGGGAGGTGGTCTGTTGAATCAGGAGAGATTTTTATTCAGATGAGAAAAGGATTACGTGGAGATTATTATTTAAAACCGATTTTAGATCTTGATTCAAAAAAATGGGTTCGCAACGGTCATCGGGTGGAGTTTAAATTTACTACTCTTAAAAAAATAGAAGGTGGGATTCCTGAATTAAGAATTGAAACCATTATCCGACCTTTTTTGTGGAAATTAAAAGAAAACGAAGTCATACCGTTAGAGAAAAGAAACTGTGGGCGGTTATCTTTATCGAAGAGTGATCTTTTAAAACACACTAAATAAGTCTACTTTAAATTAATTGACTTGGGTTGTTATAAAATATAGCTTCGCGTCATGAAGTTCTTAAGTGCTTGTTTTTTAGTGATCTTTTTCCTGAGTGGACTTACATCTTTTTCTCAAGGGAATCCGATTGAGGATCATCGTTTAACCATTTTACTTCGTTTAGAAAAGCGTATTCAAACGGTTCTCGCAGAATTACGAGAAAAAGTTTCCGATCCCAAGGCTTATAAAAAAAGACTCAAGACCATATTGAATGAACGGGTGACGGAGTTAAATAAGGCTTATTCTTCTAAGGCAAGTTATTCGAGGATATCTTCATTAGAAATAGATGTTTCTCAAGCCAAAAGAAGAATTAGAAGGTTTAGAAAATCAATTCGGGAGTTTCGAGCAGATATAAAAAAGTACGAATTACGGTTGGTATTAGTCCGAAAAGAAATCGAAAAAGTTAAACAAAACCCTTTGAATAGAGATCTTTTGCCATCAATTCCCTCGAAAGATGAAAAGTCTGAAGCTTCATATTCTGAACAAGATTGCTCCATACAGTATCAAGTTTACTCTGAACTGAGCTCTCAAGCAGATGAGATTGAAAAATTTAAAAATAACGGGGTTTTTAAACGAAAACATCTTTTAGAAAAACAAGTTAAAAGTCGATTAACTCAATGGTTAAGATCTATGGAAAGTAATCGCTCCATTGATTCTTATCTTCGAAACACAAAACCTTCAAGTGAGGCGACTCAGGTTGATTGTGCTCAAAAATTAACGATTTTTGAGAATAGAATTCAAAAAAACCCAAATAGTTTTTCAGAATCACAGTTAAAAGATCATTTGTCTCATTATCTTAAGAGAGTTGGAAATTCATACAGCGCTAGAAATAATTACCTTCATGTAGAGGATGTCAATTTATCTTTTTTAGATCATTGGAATAAAACAAAAGACGGGTACCAATATGTTCAAGCCTGTTCAGAGGTAAAAGAAGAGTGGGAATTGATTAAAACTTATGTGCTTTCTATAGTTGAGATCGATAAAAAATGGAGTGTGCAGCTTTGTTTGAATCAGTTTGCAGGGAATTTAGGAGTTTATTATTATGAAATTGACGAAAATGATGTGAGAGTTTCTGCTTGTGCAACAAAAGAAATAAAAAAGAAGCACTCGCAAATCGAAATTGTTGGAGTCATTGAAACTCCAAGTCAACTCATCGAAGAGAACGTTCGTCCTCTTTCATTGAATGAGTTTTATTCAGTAGCGCCAATGTGTGAGGACTGGGCACCTAAAAGTGAAGTTAATTTTGATAAAACAAATCAAATTGAAGATGCAGCTGAACCTTTAAAAGTAGGGGAGCGCCTTTCTGGGAAGTCCTGTCGATCTAACGAATGGGAACTCGAAGCTTCTCGTCATTGTAAGGTAAAAGGAATTTATAAAACTCAAAGTGATTTAGATTTAGGAGTCAAAAAAAGGTAGTCAGATGAAAAAAAGTATATTTTATTTTTTAGTGTTGTTTCTTTCTTCTCAAAATTATTCTTTTGCTGGAGGGGGATATGTTGATTCAAGACGACCCAGAGGATTAAGTGAGCTGAGTTATGAAGAGTTGAATCAGCTTTATCAACAAATCCGGTCGTTTTGTTATTATTCCAGTGAATCACTTGAGATCTACTCGACTTTAGCTTACGAGGAAAAAATTCTTTTTCAAGAGTTTGACCATCTTAAATATCTGTTAAGTGTTGCCAAAGACTATAATCTAAAATGGGATCGCTCTTTCTACAAAGGCTCTCGTCTTAAAGTAATTCGACAAAGCAAAAGAAAAATACGAAAAATAAATAAAGAAATTATAAAAGTCAGAAATCAAATGTCCTGGTTTAATGAAAAAAATAGTTATTATT
>CEUZ01278494.1_pt1 | contig 10780 bp, 9 predicted proteins | sample 361511 | NCBI WGS metagenome assembly CEUZ01 (sample SAMEA2622822, study PRJEB7988) | marine metagenome | biome: marine biome (ENVO:00000447); feature: surface water layer (ENVO:00002042); material: "saline water (ENVO:00002010), including plankton (ENVO:xxxxxxxx)" | depth 5 m
ATAGCTCAATTGGCTTGATTTATGCACTGAAAAAAATTTTTAATTAATTAATATTGATATTAGGTTTTTAAAAAATTTCTTATGAAATTTAAATTATAAATCATTTCTATTATTCCAGAAAATACAAATGTAGAGAATATGCTACTATAAAAGAATGGTAGAGCCAAGTAGTAGCATAAAATCAAACCTTCAAAGCTATATCCATAAGATCCGTTAGTCCAAACTCCAAAATTAGTAATAATAAAAAATATTAGAGCACCAAATAGTGCTCCAAAAACTCTATAATATGTATTTTGAGAAAAATATTTTGCGATAAGACCTATCACAATTACACTACCCCATGTAAAAAATATTGTGCTATGAAATCCAATCACAAGATCTGTTATTGCAAAAGAAATAACTAATGCGGGAATAAATTTTACACCAAGTATTGCAGGAATATAAAATCCTAAAGCAAGCAAGCTAGTAAAATTAGGTGGATGAGGTATTAGCCTTGATGCAGCTAGCATAATTAAAATACACACAGAGATTTTTAAATAATTTAACATTTTAAAATTATACTATTTAAATGAATATTTTTCAATTTTTTTAACATTTATATAATTCAATTTTACTACTCTTAATAAGATAACTTCATTTTTATATTAAATAATCTTCCATTCTGACTATATCCATAAGGTCTTTGATAATTCTCATCTAATAAATTTGTAATATTAAAGCTAACAACCAAAAAATTTAAATTTTTTACAAACGAAACGTTCATTATGTCTGTACTATCAACTTTTTGTACTGATGGAGCATAATCGAATGATTTCCCATAATGTTTGTAATTATAATATAAATCAATAGGCCCAATAAAAGAATTTTTAATTTTATAATTATAATTAATTCCATATGTTGAATCTGGCCTATTTAATTGACGCGTTCCATCAACTTTTTTACTTGATGAAATATTATTAAACACTGAAAGTTTATGGCTTTTGTTAGTAAAAGAAAATTTGCTTTCAATCCCATCTTGTTTTAAATCTGAAGCGCTATTAGTGTAACCTGCTCCACCGTTATAATTACTATTATATAACAACCCGTCTTCAATAAATGTTCTATAAAATGTATTATCTAAAGAAAGAAATTCATTTAAAAAATATTTTATATTTAATTCATTCGTTCTACTTTTTTCGGGATTTGCATTTGGATTTGCAACAATTTTATAACTATCTGTTCTACCATTATTGCCATAGAGTTCATACAAACTTGGATTTCTAAGTCCTGTAGAGTGAGTCAGGCCATAAGAAAAATTATTATAAATTTGAGTTATATTAAATTTATAAGTTGAGTTTAAACCAGTTGTTTTATGATTATCTCCTCTTCCATATAATGATAAGGTCGTTCTATCTGAAAATTTATATCCAGCATTTGCAAACGCACTCAAATTATCTACATTTCCATTTGTCGATGGTTGACTCCAGGAGCCATCATTAAAAAATGAAGCAGTATCATATTTGTATTCAGTTCCAAAACCATATGAAAATTTATTAGTTGATTTTATTCTTCTATCAGCCTTAATTACAATAGAGTCACTATTATACCAACTAAAATATCCACCTTCATCGTACTCACGATTATAATGAGCAAAATGTAACCTCAAGTCGTTTTCAGAATTAGAAGTTATTTTACTCAACCCTGTTTGAGCCACGTACATTTTATCATGTGCCCACCCACTCTCGTCTGATGTACTTGTGTCGTAATTAGATTTAGTTCTTCTTACATAAACTGTCGATTGAGCTTTTAAATTATCACTCATCCATTTTTCTGAATTGATATTTACTTGGTAGTTTTTTGAACTGTCGTCTTCTTTGCCACTATATCTTGCGCTATCACTCTTACTATTTGTTGAGCTACCTTTAAAATTTAAATGCCATCCATTGTCCATTATTTTTGTATGATTAATGTCAATCGAATTATTTTTACTATCATATCCGCTAACAGAAACTTTATTTTTGTAGTCAATTGCAGTTACAAAATTGATAGCACCGCCTATAGCTGAAGGGCCGAAGTGGGCACCACTAGGACCCTTATAAATTTCTATTTGTTGAATAGTTTGGACAAAGTCTTGACCAAAATTATGTAAACCTTGTGTCGTAGATTGATCATTTATTGGAATACCGTTCATTAAAACAAGCGTATGATTTGAGTTTGTTCCTCTCATAAATAAAGAGGTTAATTGTCCTCTTTGACCATTCTGTTTAATTTCTAATCCATCGACATACTTAAGAACATCTATTACATCTACTGCTCCACTTTGTTCTATTTGGTTTTTGTTTATTATAATTTTGTTTATTGTTTCTTCAGATATATCTGAAGTATTTGGTGTCTTGCTAATTACAATACAGGGAACTCCTTCTCTATTATCCCACTTACATTTCTTCAATTCATCAGCGTAAGAATTGATTGTAAGTATTAAAAAAATTACAATTAATTTTAAATACATTTAACATCCTTTCTTGTTAAGATTGCTCTTCATTTCTGCCGATGTTAATTTTTCATTGTAGAACTAGACTTTCCCTGGCCCTCATTCACAGCGGACTTAGCTGGGTGGCGCTCCGACTTTACGGTTGCAGGCACAGCCAATGAATTTCACACTGATTTCCCACCAACTTTCAGCTATGATTTTCAATTATAAAAAAAAGCCTTCATAGTCAACTCAAATTTTTAACAAGTAAATTTTGTAGTGTTGACATTGATTTGGTGATATATATATATGTTTTTTAAAATGAAACTATTACTTGTATCACCTAATTGGAAATGGTGCGAAGAAGATAAAAATGTAGATTATCCTTTTCCTCCTTACAATCTTTGTTTATTAGCCGCAATAGTTAGAGATCAAAAACTTTGTGATGAAATAAAAATATTAGATGCCTTTGTTGATGATATGAGCATAGAAGATGTAAAATCTGAAATAGAAAAATTTAAACCTGATGTTATGGGAACCACTGTATTGATGGATCAGTTGTGTGATGCCGGACATATGGTTACAAGAATTACTAAAGAAATAAATAGTGAGACAATTACTATTCTTGGAGGCGTATATGCAACCATGAACCCAGAGAGAGCAGTTAAAGATGAGAATTTAGACTATGTTGTTGTCGGAGAAGGTGAATATGTTTTTCCATCAATGCTTAAATTTTTTAGGGGCGAAGAAAAAAATCTTCCTGAAAAAGGTATAATGTATAAAAAAGAAGGAAAAATTATATTTAATGGAAGATCAGATTTTGTAACTGATATGGATAGCTTGCCAATTCCAGCATGGGATTTAATAGATTTCCCAGCATACAGCGATCATGTAGCACGACAATTTTCTCCGGACTCCCCCAAGGATCTTCCTTATGTGAGACTTTATACTTCAAGAGGTTGTCCTTTTACATGTTCTTTTTGCCAAGTACCAAAAATAGCAGGTCATCAAGTGAGAAGACAGTCAGCCAAAAGAGTTTTGGATGAACTTGAGCTTATAACAAAAAAATTTGGAATTAAATCTTTTATGAATTCTGATGATAACTTTTTAGCAACTAGCAAAGATAACTTAAAAGAATTTTTACATGGTTTAAGAGACAGAAAACTGGGCTTAACTTGGATTTTTGAGGATGTTGGCGTGATGCACTTAACGAAAGAAAAAATTGACTGGCTTGCAGAGTCTGGGTGTACATATATGGGTTTTGCAATTGAAACTGGCGTTACAAGAATAAGCAAAGAGTTAATTGCTGGTAAACCATTAAAAAAAGATCATAGCATTGAAATGATGAGGTACGCTCAATCAAAAGGTATTTTCTGTGCCGCTAGTTTTATAATCGGATTTCCAACAGAGACATGGGATGAAATCAGAGAGTCAATTTTATTTGCTGAAAAACTAAATGCGGATTACACAAGAATTCATATTTTGGTACCTCTTAAAAATACAAAAATGTATGAGATGGTAGAAGACGAAAATCTTTTGCACGAAAGGTATGATCATTTTAATCAAACTGCAACATGGAGAGCTGGCAATCTTGTATCAAGAAATTATAATACTAATGATTTAACTATTTTAAAAGCAATGGAGTGGGATAGGTTAAATTTTTCTGATCCAGCAAAAAGAAAAAAAATATGCGATTGGTTAAGAGTAACCGAAGAAGAATTGCTAGAAAGAAGAAGACAAACTATAGATAGTATATACAAAAATATGAATAAGAGCACCAAAGCAGGTGTTTATAAAGATAAAGAAAGAAAAGAGTTTTCTGCAGCAACTTTTGAAAGAGTTGATGGACCTATATCTTAATTAAAAACTTCTATAAATTATAAAAAAAATAAAGTATTCATATTTTATCAAATTTCATGAGGTTAATAAATGAATGTAAGAATTTTTGATTTAAGAGTTAAAGATCCAATTATTCGAAAAGAGTTAACCAAAAACTTCAAACGAATTTTAGACCATGGCTTTTTCTTTTTTGGGCCAGAGCTAGATAAATTTGAAAAAAAAATGTCCAAATTCTTAAAAATGAAATATGCTTTGGGTGTTTCATCTGGAAGCAGCGCCCTTTATTTAGCATTGAAATCATTGGGAATTAAAAAAGGAGATGAAGTTATAACGTCACCATATTCGTGGGTTATTACTTCAAATGCGATTGTTGAATGTGGAGCCACACCGGTATTTATTGATGTAAAAGAGGATTATAATCTTGATGCTGACTTAATAACTAAACAAATAACTTCTAAAACAAAAGCAATTGTTCCAATGCATTGGGCTGGCCACATGTGCGAAATGGAAAAAATTAAAAAAATTGCAAAAAAATATAAATTATTTGTTGTTGAAGATGCTGCCCAAGCCTTTGGGGCCGAATATAAGAAAAAAAAATCAGGTAGTTTTTCTGATGTAGCTGCATTTAGTATGAACCCAATGAAGCCTTTTAATGGCTATGGAGAAGGAGGACTTGTTGCAACAAATAGTAAAAAAATTTACGAAAAAATTAAGATGTTAAGATATGCAGGCACAACATCAGATATAAATAAAAAAATTACTAATAATTGTTTGGAGGTGTCTTTAAATCATAAAATGGATACAATCAACGCAGCTATGCTTTTAGCTTCATTTAAATTCTTTAAAAAAAAGGTTAGCAAATTAAAAAAAGTTAAAAAATTCTATGATGAAAATCTTCATCCATCAATTAAAAGAGTAAAAATTGATAAATTTGAAATACCAGGCATGTATGCTTATCCAATTCAAGTCAACAAAAGAGATAAAATAAAAAAATATCTAGACAAAAAAAACATAGAAACAAAGATTGTATATGATCCAATTATTTCTGAAGCGCCAGCTTATAAAAAATTTAATAAAAATAATACACCAAACGCAAAAAAAATTTTAAGTAAAACATTAAATATCCCAATACACGAAAAGTTAACAAAAAAAGAATTAAAGTATGTTGTTGATAATATAAATTTTTCAGTTAAAAACCTCTAAAATGTTAAATATTTCAGAGCAATTGATTAAAGATTTAATAGATCAAGGAGTAGATACATATTTTGGAGTTCAAGGAGGAGCATGTGCAAGACTTATAGAGAACGTCATAAAATTCAAAGGTAATTTTATTCCTGTTTTAAATGAACAGTCCGCAGGGTATTATGCTCACGGATATCATTTAGCAACAAATAAAACAGCTGGCTTAATTTTTACTACAGGCCCAGGTTTAACAAATGGAGTTTCAGGTATTGCTGCATGTTACTACGATCGAGTTCCACTTGTGACTTTAGTAGGTCAAGTAAACTCAAAAATACATATTGCCAAATCAACAAACACAAGAATGGTAGGATTTCAAGAAGTTCCTCATTTAGAAATTTGTAAACCTATATCAGATTTTTGTTTAAAAATTGAAAGTGAAAAAAAATATTTCAATTTAAGAAAAAAATTTCTAAATTCTTTAAATACAAAAGTTCAAGTTGTTGAAATTTTAGACGATGTACAAAGAAAAATTTTAGAAAAAAAACCTATTAAATTTAGAAAATTCAAAAAAAATAAATTAAATAGAAATATTTCGGCCAACAAAAGCTATCAGAATTTAATTAAAAAATCAAAAAAACCAGTCATAATTATTGGTGCTGGTTTCGCTCGTGATGAGGAGAACCTTTCTATCTTAAGAAAAATCATAGTTACAAATATTCCCATTGCTATTACTTGGGGTGGGCAAAAATTCCAGAAATATATTTCTAAAAGCTCAAATTACCTTGGAATAATGGGAACTCATAATCCAGGCACAGCAAATGAATTTATAAATAAAAGTGATCTAGTTATTGCACTTGGCTGTTCGTTGTTACAGCATCAAATTGGAAAAAAACATAATGATTTTGCACCAAAATCAAAAATTATATTTGTAAATGATGATTTAAATGAAACAAAAAGAGCAAAACTTCAATTCGGTAATAGATTATTACCAATCTATCTTGATGCAAATAAATTTGCAAAAGATTACTTATTGAAATTCAAAAAAAAAATTAAAACAAATTTTATTGAAAAAAATACAAAGTCAAATCCAGTTAATTTTTTAAAGTCAATTTTTGAAAAGATTAGCAGAAATTCCTTAATTTTTTCAGATGCAGGCGCTACATTGTCATGGACATACCAAGCTGCAAATTGCCTAAAAAATTGTCCACCAATTTTTACTGCATTTAATTTACATTCAATGGGTTATGCAAATTGTGCCTCAGTTGGAGCGTCAATTGCGAATAAAAAAAATATTTACTGTATTATAGGCGATGGAAGCATACCAATGAATAGCCAAGAACTTGCCTGGTTAAAAAAATATTCAGTTAAGATAATTATTTTAGATAATAGAGGTTACGGAATTATTAGACAGACACAAAGAGAATTTTATAAATCAAAGTTCTATGGTTCTGATTTTATTAATAAAAAAACAAGCTTACCAAGTTTTTCATTAGAAAAATTATTATCCTCCTATGAGATTGAAAATAGGAGAATTGAAAAAACAATAAATAAAAAGAATTTAAAATGGATACTGTCATCAAAAAACACAAAAGCGCTTATTTATAATGTCAAATATAGTGATGAGGTTGTTTTTTAATCAATTTAAAACCAAATAAATATAAAATAAAAGATAGCTGCATAAATAACACTTTACTGTTAAATTATTGAACTATATAAATGTTCAAATTTTGAACATGATGAAAAACAATCAAGATCATTTTGAGGTATTAAGAAAACTAAATTCAAATCCTAATAGTTCTCAAAGAGAATTGGCAAATAAATTGAAATTTAGTCTTGGAAAGCTAAATTATTGTTTGAAATCTCTAAAAGATAAAGGATTAATTAAAATTAAAAATTTTCAAAAAAACCCTAATAAACTTGGCTATACTTATATTCTTACATCTAAGGGAATTTCTACAAAAACCAAACTAACAATAAATTTTATGAAAAAAAAAATGAAAGAGTATGATGAGTTGAAAAAAGAGTTAAGCAATAATTAATATGAAAAATTTTAAATTTAAAAAAAAAAACTCAAGTATTAAAATAAAGAAAACAAAAGTTTTTGTATCTGGTCATTTTAATGTTATGCACCCAGGTCATCTAAGATTTCTTAATTTTGCAAAAAAATGTGGAGACCATTTAATTGTAGGTGTTGAAAACAACAAGAGAGCGGGCAACAATGTTTATGTTGATGAAAAAATTCGCCTAAGCAATGTAAAAAGCATTAATTGTGTTGACGAGGCTTTTATTCTTAAAACTTCACCGAAAGATTATATAAAAAAAAACAAACCATCAATTGTAGTTAAAGGCAAAGAACACGAAAGCTTATTTAATGAAGAAGCAAATATCTTAAAAAAATATGGAGGAAATTTAATTTTTAGCTCTGGTGAAAAAATTTTTTCCTCAATAGATCTTTTAAATAAAGAATTTAAAATTCCTGCTAATGTTATTTTAGATAGACCAAAAGATTATATAAAAAGACATTCAATTAATAATCAAAAATTAAAAAAAATTATTAAAAATTTTAATAGATTAAATATTTGTGTTTTTGGAGATTTAATTATTGATGAATATATAGATTGTGAACCGCTAGGAATGTCACAAGAAGATCCTACATTAGTTATAAATCCAATCAATAGGAAGAAGTTTATAGGAGGAGCGGGAATCGTTGCAGCACACGCCTCAAGTTTAGGAGCTAATGTTGATTTTTATTCTGTTACTGGTAGAGATGAACTTTATAAATATTCAAAAAAAAAATTAAAATTACTTCAAGTCAACGCAAAATTATTCACTGACATATCAAGATCTACAACATTAAAACAAAAATTTAGAAGTTCGGGAAAAACGCTATTAAGAGTTAGCAATTTAAATCAGAACTCTATCTCAAAAATTATACAAAAAAAAATTTATACCTCTTTTTTTAAAAATATTAAAAAATATGATTTAATTGTTTTTTCTGATTTCAATTATGGATGTTTAACAGATGAATTGATTAATAAAGTTACCAATCAAGCAAAGAAGTTGAAAATTTTTATGGCAGCAGACTCGCAATCCTCATCTCAAATAGGAGATATAACAAAATATAAAAATATGAATTTATTGACTCCTACAGAAAGAGAGGCAAGGGTGGGGACTAGAAATCAAAATGATGGACTAATTATTTTGGCAGAAGATTTAAGAAAAAAAACTTTAGCAGAAAACATTATACTTAAATTAGCTGGGGAAGGTTTAATAATACATAAGGTTAAAAATAAGAAATGGGAAAATGATAAGATTCATGCGCTAAATAGTTTTCCTAGCGATGTAGCCGGAGCAGGAGACTGCCTCTTAATTGCAAGTTCTATGTCTTTAGCAAGTGGAGCAAATATTTGGGAAGCAAGTTATTTAGGCTCTATTGCTTCAGCAGCGCAAGTAGGTAAAATCGGAAATATTCCAATTAAAAGAGAGGAAATATTAATTTAAATAAAATCATTAATATTTATGAATGCAATAATTTTAGCAGCAGGTTATGGTAAAAGGTTATTGCCTATCACAAACTCAATTCCTAAATGTTTAGTTCCCATAAAAGGTGTTCCTCTTTTAAAGATTTGGTTAAAAGAATTGGAAAAATCTAAGATTAAATCGGTTTTAATAAACACTCATTATTTGAATAATAAAGTGGAAAAATTTATTAAAGAAAATAATTTTAAAATTAAAATTTTTTTAAGTTATGAAAAAAAACTTTTGGGTACAGCAGGTACACTTTTAAAAAATATAGATTTTTTTGAAAATAAAGATGGATTATTTTTACATTCAGATAATTACTGTAGAGAGCCTATTGTGAATTTGCTTAATCACCACAAAAAAAGACCCGCAAAAACTCTGATTACCGCAATGACTTTTTTAACCAAAAATATATCTTCATCTGGAATTTTTAAAATAAATAAAAAACATATTGTTGAAAATTTTTATGAAAAACCAAAAAAAAATTTATATGGCAATATTGCCAATGGCGCAATTTATGTTTTAAGTAAAGAATTTTTAAAACTAGCAAAAAACAATTTTAAAACAGCTAATAATTTTTCTGAGGATATTATTCCAAATCTTAAACATCAGATATTTTGCTATCATACAAAAAAAACTTTTTTAGATATTGGTACTCTCACAAATTATAGCAAAGTAAGATAAATATTTAAATATGAAAAATTATATTGACTCATATATTTTAGAGAAACAAAATTACCCGTTAAGAAGAACTATTTTAAGATTTCCAAAACTTAAATACGGACAAGTTCTTGTTAAAATTATGTATAGTGGAGTATGTCAAAGTCAACTAATGGAAAAAAAAGGTTTAAGAGGTAGAGATAAGTGGTTACCACATCTCTTAGGGCATGAAGGATCGGGAATCGTTTCTGATTTAGGAAAAGGAGTGAAAAAAATTAAAGTTGGCGATAAAGTCATTTTAACTTGGATAAAATCAAAAGGCATTAATGCAAAGAACGCTGAATATTTTACTCTCGAAAACACCAAGATTAATTCAGGCAAAGTGACTACTTTTAGCAATTATGCAGTAGTTTCTGAAAATAGAATTGTAAAAAAACCAAAACAGATGCCTTTAAAGCATTCTCCACTGTTTGGATGTGCAATACCTACAGGAGCTGGAATCATTTTTAATCAGATTAAACCTAGTAAAAAAAAAATTGTTATTGTTATTGGTCTAGGCGGAGTGGGCCTCTCTTCTATATTAGCATTAAAAGCTTTAAAAGTAGAAAAAATTTTAGCTATAGATAAAAATAAATTTAAACTTAAATTGGCTAAAAAATTAGGAGCAACTCACTCTATAAATTCAACCGATAAAAATTTCAAAAGTGAAATTTTAAATTTATGCAATAAAAAGGGAGCAGATTACTGCGTAGAGTCGGCAGGATTATCATCAACTATAGAACTTGGTTTTTCTCTAATCAAAAAAGGTGGCAGATTAGTATTTGCATCTCATCCTGATAAAAGCAAAAAAATTAAATTAATTCCACATGAATTAATATCAGGTAAAAAAATTGAAGGAAGCTGGGGAGGGGCCACAAAACCAGACAGAGATATTCCAAAATTTTTTAAATTATTCAACAAAAATAATATTAAGTATAATTATCTAGGTAATAAAATTTATAATTTTTCAAACTTAAACAAAGCCTTAAAAGATTTAGATAATGGAAAAGTATTTAGGCCAATAATTAAAATGAGTCATAGGAATTAAATGACAGAAAAATATTTAATAATAGGTAGCAACTCTTTTTC
>CEUZ01287045.1_pt1 | contig 10758 bp, 13 predicted proteins | sample 361511 | NCBI WGS metagenome assembly CEUZ01 (sample SAMEA2622822, study PRJEB7988) | marine metagenome | biome: marine biome (ENVO:00000447); feature: surface water layer (ENVO:00002042); material: "saline water (ENVO:00002010), including plankton (ENVO:xxxxxxxx)" | depth 5 m
CCAAAAGAAAAACCTGAAACCCAACACTGAGAATTATCAAAATTTTCTCTTTCCAACCAGTCTAATGCTGCAGCTGCATCAGCTAATTCTCCTTGGCCATTATCAAACTCGCCGTCACTTTTTCCTACACCTCTAAAATTAATTCTACAAACAGAAAAATCATTCTCGATAAATGTATTAAATATATCAACTACAACTTTGTTATTCATCGTACCACCATATTGAGGATGGGGTTGAAGAACTATTGCAATTGGAGAAACATTTTTTTTACTTTTAAAATATTTTGCTTCAAGTCTTCCAGCAGGACCAGGAATGAATATTTCTACAACTTTATTTTTCATACAAGTTAATGATTATTATTCTCAAAAAAAAAGACTTTTTACCACACATGCATGTTGATTTGTCAACTTTTTTTCATTAACCTAAACTTGACTATTTTGGTCAGGTATATATATAAAACCACGAATTAGAAGGGTAATTTATGAAATTAACATCCAAGGGAAGATATGCGGTAATGGCATTAGCAGATTTAGCTGTTTTTGATAAGAGCAAGCCTGTATCGTTAAGAGATATTTCATTACGTCAAAATATTTCTCTTTTATATTTAGAACAAATATTTTTAAAACTTAAAAAAAACAATATTGTTAAAAGTGTTAGAGGATCAAATGGTGGTTATATTTTAAATAAAAACCCAGATCAAATAAAACTTGCTACAATTTTTGGAGCTGTAGATGAAAAAGTAAAAACAGTAGGTTGTAAAAAAGATTCAAAAAAAGGATGCAATGGAAAATCTACCAAATGTATCACACACAATCTATGGGATGAACTTGAAGTTCATATAAACACTTTTTTTGAACAAAAAAAACTAAGTGACTTAGTTAATGTAAGTAATAATAAAATGTTATGAGAGAAAAAGAACTTAATAAACTAAAAGAATATAAATACGGTTTTTCTACCGATATTGAAAACGTAAAAGCTCCAAAGGGTTTGAATGAAGATACCATTAAATTTATTTCAAAAATTAAAAAAGAACCAAAATGGTTACTAGATTGGAGACTAAAAGCTTACGAAAGATTAAAAGTTTTAAAAGAACCAAATTGGCAAAAACCAAAGTATCCCAAGATAGATTATCAGGATTTGTATTATTATTCTGCACCTAAAAGTTTTAAAGAAAAACCACAGAGCTTAGATGATTTAGACCCTAAGCTACTTGAGACTTATAAAAAATTAGGCATTCCTCTTCAAGAACAAAAAAGATTAAACAATATTGCTGTTGATGCAGTTTTTGATTCAGTTTCTGTAGCAACTACGTTCAAGGAAAAGCTTACAGAAAAAGGTATTATTTTTTGTTCAATTGGCGAAGCGATACAAAAACATCCTGAATTAGTAAAAAAATATTTAGGTTCAGTAATACCTATTACTGATCATTATTTCGCAACTTTAAACTCCGCAGTATTTACTGATGGATCTTTTGTCTACGTTCCAGAGGGAGTTAAATGTCCAATGGAACTATCAACTTATTTTAGAATAAATGCCTCAGATACTGGTCAGTTTGAAAGGACTTTGATAATTGCTGATAAAGGTAGTTATGTAAGTTATTTAGAAGGATGTACTGCTCCCATGAGAGATGAAAATCAATTACATGCAGCTAATGTAGAATTGATTGCTTTAGATGATGCTGAAATTAAATATTCAACAGTCCAAAATTGGTATCCAGGAGACAAAGATGGAAAAGGAGGGATCTATAATTTCGTAACAAAAAGAGGACTTTGCAAAGGTAAAAATTCAAAAATATCTTGGACACAAGTAGAAACAGGATCTGCGATTACATGGAAATATCCAAGCTGTATATTAAAAGGAGATAATTCTGTGGGAGAGTTTTACTCGATTGCAATAACTAACAATCATCAAAAAGCTGATACTGGAACTAAAATGATTCACTTAGGAAAAAATACTAAAAGTAAAATTATTTCTAAAGGAATAAGTGCTGGTCTATCAGATATGACTTATCGAGGTCTTGTAGATGTAGCAAGCAAAGCCTCAAATTCAAGAAACTATACTCAATGTGACTCTCTTCTTATGGGAAATAAATGTGGAGCACATACCATTCCATATATTAAAAATAAAAATTCTCAATCTAATATTGCACATGAAGCTACAACATCAAAGATCAGTGAAGAACAACTACATTATTGTCAACAAAGAGGCTTAAACTCCGAAGAGGCAGTGAGTTTGATCGTAAATGGTTTTTGTAAAGAAGTACTCCAGCAGTTACCAATGGAATTTGCAGTAGAAGCCCAAAAATTAGTTGGGATAAGCTTAGAAGGGAGCGTTGGTTAATGCTTAAGATAGATAATTTAAATGCTGAAATTGATAATAAATCGATTTTAAATAACTTTAAGCTTGAGATTAAACCTGGCGAAGTTCATGCAATAATGGGTCCAAATGGATCTGGAAAAAGTACATTATCAAACATTTTATCAGGCAAAAAAGGATACAAAGTTTCAGGAAAAATCTTATATCAAAACAAAGATTTGCTTTCATTAGAGACTGATCAAAGAGCTCATGAGGGTATTTTCTTGGCATTTCAATATCCACTAGAAATACCAGGTGTTAACACTAACACTTTTCTAAAGACATCTTTAAACGCAATAAGAAAAGCAAGGGGAGAAAAGGAACTCGATGCATTAGAATTTTTAAAACTTATTAAACAAAAGGCAAAAGATTTAAAATTTGACGAAGAAAAATTAAATAGACAATTGAATGTTGGTTTCTCAGGTGGAGAAAAAAAGAAAAATGAAATTTTACAAATGTCCATCTTGGACCCTAAATTAGCAATTTTGGACGAAACAGACTCTGGTTTAGATATCGATGCACTTAAAGTTGTAGCCAATGGTGTTAATTCATTAAGAAACAAGAATAATTCATTTCTTATAATAACACACTATCAAAGATTATTAGATTACATTAAGCCTGACTTTGTGCATGTGTTAATGAATGGCAACATAGTTAAATCTGGTGGTCCGGAGTTGGCTCAAGAATTAGAAAAGAAAGGCTACGAAAATTTTAATTAAATGGAAGAACAATTAAAAACAGAGTTCAATAAAGTAATTGAAAACTCAGAACTTTCAGAAAAAGAGATTGAGTTAAAAAGAAAAAACCTAGACAATTTTGTAAAAGAAGGTTTTCCAAGTAGAAAAAATGAAAGTTGGAAATTTTCTGATATCAATCAGATAATACAAAAAAATATTGGGGACCTAAATTATTATAATGATGATACTTACTCAAGAGATTTTGATCAATCAGTTTACATAACTAAACTTAAACATAATAAAATTATCTTTATTAATGGTCGTCTCGAAAATTTCGATTTTGGCTTTGAAGAAAATGATAAAATTGAGTTATCAAATGGAAATCTAAAAGATAATAATTTTAAAAAAGATAATTCTTTAATAAATCTAAATAATGTTTTTTCAAACAAATTTTTTAAAATTGTAATAAAGGAAAATTATTCTTTGAAAAAACCTTTGGTTATTTACAACATAACGAATGGAAATATAAAATCGCAAAATATAAATTTGAATCTAAGATTTATTTTAGAAAAAAATAGTTGCTGTAAAATAATTGATATTTTAGATGACAAATCAGAAAAAAACTTTATGAATGTTTTCTATAATTTCGATTTATCTAAAGACGCAATTCTTAAAAACTATAAAATTGATTACAAAGATAATAAAAACGTAAAGTATTTTTTTAATAATATTAACCAAGAAGAAAATTCAATATCAGAAACCTTTATACTATCATCTGGACCAACTTTTTCTAAAAATGAGGTAAACTGTAATTTAAAAGGAAAATATTCTTCTGCTTTTTTAAATGGTATATTTTCTTTAAGTGCCGAAAAACATCACGAAATTAAATCAAGTATTAATCATTTAGTTGAAAATACAAAAAGTTATCAATTAGTTAAAGGTGTTTTAGGTGATAAATCTAAAGCAGTATATCAAGGAAAAATATTTGTAAACTCAGAGGCTCAAAAAACAGATGGATATCAATTAAGTAAAGCTATTTTATTAAATGAGACATCAGAGTTTAATGCTAAACCGGAACTTGAAATTTATGCTGATGATGTAAAATGTTCTCATGGGTCAGCGTCCGGTAATTTAAATGAGAATTCAATCTTTTATTTAATGACCAGAGGTTTAAATTATAAAGAGGCAAAAAAACTTTTAATTAACGGATTTTTATTGGATGTTGTTGAAAAGATTACTGATGGTGAAATAAAAGATTATATAAAAAGTATACTAGGATTAGAAAAATGAACATAAAAGATATTAAAAAAGAATTTCCTATATTTAATAATAAAGTTCATAATAATGATTTAGTCTATTTAGACAGCGCTAATTCTTCACAAAAACCTCAAGTAGTTGTCGATAGAATATATGATTTTTACACTAAAGAATTTTCAAATGTAGGAAGAAGTGTACATTATTTAGCTGTAGCAGCTACTAATTTGTATGAAGATACCAGAGTATTAGTACAGAAATATATTAATGCAAAAGATAAAAATGAGATAGTCTTTACCAAGGGAGCTACAGAGGCTATTAATTTAGTTGCTAATACTTTTGGCCAAAAATATCTTAATGAGGGTGACGAAATATTATTAACTGAGCTCGAACATCATTCTAATTATGTACCTTGGCATTATTTAAGAAAATCTAAAGGCGTAGTTATAAAATTCGCAGAAATGAATGAAGATGGAGACATAAGCGTTGAGAGTATAGAAAAAAATATTACAAATAAAACAAAGATGATTGCACTTACACATCTTTCAAATGTTACTGGAGCAATTTTGCCAATAAAAGAGATAATAACTCTGGCACATTCAAAAAATATTCCAGTGCTAATTGATGGATGTCAAGGAGCTCCACATTTAAAATTAGATATGCAACAATTAGATTGCGACTTCTATGCTATATCCTGCCATAAAATGTATGGACCAACAGGACTAGGAATTCTTTATGCAAAAAAAAAATGGCTAGAGGATCTACCTCCATATCAAGGAGGGGGTGGGATGATAAGCGAGGTTAAAAAAGAGGGAATAACATTCGGAGATTTGCCAAATAAATTTGAAGCAGGAACAATGGCAACCGCTCAAGTAATAGCATTTGGAGAGTCAATAAGATTTTTAAATAAAATTGGAATAGAAAATATTGAAAAGCATGAGAAAGATTTAACTGAATACGGAGTAGAAGTTTTAAGAAAAAATAATTCAGTAAAACTTATTGGGAATCCAAAAAATAAGGGATCGGTCTTATCATTTACTTTAGATGGTATACATCCACACGATATTGCTACAATTCTCGACGAAGATGGAGTCGCAATACGTGCTGGACATCATTGTTGTCAAATTCTTCACGATAAATTAAATATACCAGCCTCAGCGAGAGCATCACTAGGCATATACAATGTGAAAGAGGATTTGGATAAATTAAATGACTCAATTAACAAATGTAAAAAAATTTTTAATACGTAATGAATTTAAAAGAACTATATCAAGAAATTATTTTGGATCATGGAAAAAATCCAAGAAATTTAAGAAAAACGGATAATTTTAACAAAGATGCTAAAGGACACAATCCACTATGCGGAGATAAAGTTCACGTATACTTAAAATTAGATGAGAACAAGAAAATATTTGATATATCTTTTGAGGGAAGCGGTTGTGCAATTTCAATGGCCTCAGCTTCTATCATGACTGACTTAGTGAGAGGAAAAGAGGAAAAAGAAGCAAAGTTTTTAATAGAAGATTTTTTGGAAATGATCAAAGAAAAATCAGAATTAGCAAGTAAAAATTTAAGTGATGATGATAAGACAAAACTCATGTCATTATCTGGTGTAAAACAGTACCCAATGAGAGTTAAATGTGCTACTTTAGCATGGCACACACTTACTTCTGCTATGACTAGTTCATCAGAGGAAGTTAATACGGAAAAATTTGATTAATATGGAACTTAAAGAGAAAATAATTAAAGAAATAAAAAAAATTTACGATCCCGAAATACCAGTCAATATCTATGAGCTTGGTTTAATTTATGATATAATGATTATAAATAATAACGATGTAAAAATTAAAATGACATTAACAACACCTAATTGCCCAGTCGCTGAAAGTTTACCAAAAGAAGTTAAAGATAGTGTTTTAGAATTAGAGGAAATCAAAAACGTTGATTTAGAGCTAGTCTGGGATCCACCATGGGATAAATCTATGATGTCCGAAGCAGCAAAATTGGAACTAAATTTATGAAACAAGTAATTTCTTTAAGTGATAACGCAGCAAAAAAAATAAAGGAAATTATTTCCAAAGAGGGAAATAATTCAATTGGTGTAAGAGTAGGCATAAAATCTGGAGGTTGCGCTGGCATGTCTTATACAATGGAATACGCAAAAAAAATCAATCCCTCTGATGAAATAGTTGAGGATAAAGGTGTTAAAGTTTTTATAGATCCAAGTGCTGTAATGTATCTTTTAGGCACCGAAATGGACTATAAAAAAGAGCAATTTTCCTCATCTTTTGTATTCAACAACCCTAATGAAACTGAGCGTTGTGGTTGTGGAGAATCATTTAAAATCTAGTATAAGTTTAATGCATATCTGCATTGCGTAAAACGCATATCTGTGTTAAGAATCTATTATGAACATTTTTGAATTTAAAAATTTGCTCAAGTCTGAAGATAAAAAGGAAAAAAGAAAGACTTTTTTCAGATCTTTTATTAGACCAGTTAAAGCAGGGGCAAATGGAACACTAAATTATGTTGTTAAAAAAGGTTCTGGTAAAAATAAAGTAGCCTCAACCAGACAATAAAAAATTAACAACTATAGTACATATCAAATTCTATAGGATGTGGTGTGTGCTCAAAGTTGTGAATCTCTTCAAACTTTAAAGCAATATAGGCATCGATTTGGTCATCTGTAAAAACGTTACCTTGTTTTAAAAAATCTCGATCTCTATCTAAACTTTCCATTGCTTCTCTTAAAGAACCACATACCGTTGGAACCTTTTTAACATCAGCTTCTGATAGAGCGTATAAATCTTTATCAAAAGATTTTCCTGGATCGATTTTATTTTTAACACCGTCTAAACCTGCCATTAACATTGCTGCAAAAGTTAAGTATGGGTTACCCGAAGCATCTGGAAATCTTATTTCACATCTTGCTCCATTTTTACTCAAAGTAATTGGTATTCTACAAGAAGCAGATCTATTTCTTGCTGAATAAGCAAGAAGAACAGGTGCTTCAAATCCTGGTATTAATCTTTTATAGCTGTTTGTTGTAGCATTTGAAAAAGCATTAATTGCTTTTGCATGTTTAAGAATACCACCAATATAATGTAATGCCGTCTGAGATAAACCTGCATATTTATCGCCTGAAAAAACTGGAGTCTTGCCTTTCCAAATTGATTGGTGAACGTGCATACCCGAACCATTATCGCCTTTTACAGGTTTAGGCATAAAAGTTGCAGTTTTTCCAAATGAGTGGGAAACCATATGAACAACATATTTATATAATTGAACATTATCAGCCTGATCAACTAAAGTTCCAAAATACATACCTAATTCATGTTGACTAGGTGCAACTTCATGGTGGTGTTTTTCAACTTTTATTCCAACGTCTCTTAAACCTTTTAAATACTCACCTCTCATGTCTTGAGCACTATCAACGGGAGCAACTGGAAAGTAACCACCTTTAATGCCAGGTCTATGTCCCATATTTCCACTCTCATATTTTTTTCCAGTGTTATATGGCCCTTCAGTACTGTCGATAGAAAAACTAGTTTCATTCATATCATTTTTATATCTCACATCATCAAAGACAAAAAATTCTGGCTCGGGACCAAAAAATGCTTTATCACCAATTCCAGTTGATTTTAAATAGGCCTCTGCTTTTTTTGCAATTCCTCTAGGATCTCTTTCATATGGATTTTTTTTAACTGCATCAAGAATATCACAAAAAAGTATCAAAGTATTATGTGATGTAAAAGGATCAACTACAGTTCTATTTAAGTCAGGTTTTAAAATCATGTCAGACTCATTGATTGCTTTCCATCCCGCTATTGATGAACCATCAAAAAATACTCCCTCTTCAAGCATTTCTTTATCTACAATAGTTCCATCCATTGTCAGATGTTGCAGTTTCCCTCTAGGGTCAGTAAATCTTAAATCAATGTACTCAATTTGTTTATCTTTAATAAATTTCAAAACATTGTTAGAACTCATTTTTGCTCCTTATAATGAAATCACTTATATCAAAAAAACCTTTGTAATTAACGCTTATTTAATTAATAGCTCCTATGCAATTTACACATATGTATAAACAATATAATAATATGATTTCAATCAATTCTTAGTTGAAATATGAGTTTATTAGATAAAGAGCCAGTTCAGAAAGTTCAAAGAGCTTTAAAAAAATTTGATGAAGAGTTAGAGATTATAACTCTTGAAACTTCGGCACGAACTGCAGTTGAAGCAGCTAAATCACTTAAATGTGATGTTGGAGCTATCGTAAAAAGCTTACTATTTAAATCTGAAAAAGAGTTCTATTTATGTTTAGTATCTGGAGATAAAAGGTGTTCATTAAATAAACTTAAAAAAATTATTAATACTAAGGACTTTAGTATGGCTAACCCAGAAGAGGTCAAAAAAATTACAGGATATACAATTGGTGGTGTTTCACCAGTGGGATATGATAATTCTATTAAGATTATCATTGATAATTCTCTTAGTAGATTTAAAAGTGTTTTCGGAGCAGCAGGGCATCCAAATTGTGTATTTGGGATAAAATTTGAAGACTTAATCAAAATAACAAAAGGGACAATAGAGGACATAGTAGAATGAGACAACCAAAACTAATAGATTATGTTTTGTTAACAATACTCTCTCTTATTTGGGCCTCTGCTTTTTTTAATATTAAAATTGCAACATTTTCATATGGACCTATAACAATAGCTCTACTTAGAGTTTTTTTTGGAGCTATACCAGTTATATTACTTTGCTTTTACAAAAAAATTAAAATTGAGGCTTTTTCAAAAGATTGGCATTGGTTTGCTATGATTGGATTAATAAACTTAGTAGTTCCATTTTTCTTAATAGCCTATGGTGTTAAAAATGTTCAGAGTAATTTAGCAGCTATACTAATGTCAACAACTCCTTTAAGTTCGACAATATTAGGACATTTTTTTATCAAAAATGAGAAAATAAATTTATTAAAAACAACTGGAGTTTTAATAGGATTTGCAGGTATAGTTTATTTATTTTCAGATAATATTTTAATTAATGAAAACAATTTTTCATCTGCACTACTAATCTTGGTTGGATCAACATGTTATGTTATTGGAGGGGTATTGACATTAAAAATAAGTAAAAAGAAAAATGAAAACGTAACCGCCTCAATATTAATTTGGGCAACCTTAATATTAATACCTATATCTTTTTATTTCGAGGAACCTTGGAATTTAAATCCATCTTTTATTTCAACTGTTTCTTTAATATATCTTGGAGTTTTCTCTACCGGAATTGCATGGCTCTTAAGATTTAGCATCTTAAAAAATAATGGTCTAGTGTTTCAATCTCAGGTCGCCTATCTCATTCCAATTTTTGGTGTAATTTTAGGATTTATCTTTTTGAAAGAAGTTATTACTCCCAAAGTTTTAATTGCTCTTCTTGCTGTTACTATAGGAATTTATTTTGTAAAAAAATCAACGAGCAAAATAAATAAATCATTTCAAAATTAAATAATTAAAGATAGCTGACAATTTTAAAACATTTGATAATGATTTCTTAAAATTGAATGATACTAAATAAGCAAAAGTTCTTAAAAAATATTTAATCATTTTTAAATATAAAGAAGAGTTGAATTTATTTACATTAAAATATATTAATGGAGATAATTCTTTGTAATAATTTCTTATTATAAAATTTCTTATATTCTTTTTTACTGAGCTTCCTTCATTATGGGTTACTTTAATTTCCGGTGCCATGATAACACTCAATTTTTCTTTTCTAAATCTTTTACAAAGGTCTATTTCTTCCCAAAAAAGAAAAAATTTTTCATCAAACATGCCAACCTTTCGAAAATGTTTAGATCTTATAAGTAAAACACATCCTTTAGTTACATCAACACAGCAGTGACCCTCCGGCAAAATTTTATCTTGTATTTGTGAGGATTTTTTTTCAATAACATTTCTATTTATTCCTTTACCTTTCTCTGGGAACGCACCAAAACTATCTTTATCTGGTATAATTAGAGGTGATACAATTCCACAATCTTCATTTTTAATTATTATATCGAGAAGATTGTTAATATTTTCTTCGTTAATAGTTATATCAGGGTTTAATACCAAGAAGTAATCACTGCTTATTTTTTCAAATGCTAAATTTACACCCTTACCAAAGCCAATATTGATATTTTTGGAGATAATATTTGTTATATTTTGATGTGTTTTTATTTTATCTATAATGTGGTCATTTCTTCCATTATCAACAATTATTATTTTAAAATTTTTAAGATTATTGAGCAAATCTAGAATGGCATTACTTGAATTGTAGATAACAATTACAATAGTTAATGTTTTATAATTTTGTGATGTCATTTATATTTTATAAAAATTGATTGTATCAAAAATAAAAAGTAATATAAATCTATACAATTTAGGGGCGGGGTAGCTCAGTTGGTTAGAGCGCGGGACTCATAAGCCCGAGG
>CEUZ01111561.1_pt1 | contig 10755 bp, 12 predicted proteins | sample 361511 | NCBI WGS metagenome assembly CEUZ01 (sample SAMEA2622822, study PRJEB7988) | marine metagenome | biome: marine biome (ENVO:00000447); feature: surface water layer (ENVO:00002042); material: "saline water (ENVO:00002010), including plankton (ENVO:xxxxxxxx)" | depth 5 m
ATGATAAAATTTTAAATTAAAAAAATGCGTAATTTTAAACTTATGATTCTTGCTGCTGGTTATGGAAAACGAATGAAAAATTTAACAAAACATGTTCCAAAACCTCTTTTAAGAATTCAAAATACTACCTTATTAACAAATGCTATTTATTTTTTTAAAAACCTCGGATGTGATAAATTTATAATAAATTCTCATTACATGCATGACATGATAGAAAATTACATAAATTTAAATCATTCTAAAGAAAATATAAATTTATTATATGAACCTGAAATTCTTGATACTGGTGGAGCTATAAAAAATGCAAAAGAGTATTTCGAATCTGAAAATATTTTAATTACTAATTCTGATATTTATTGGACTAAAAACAATATACAAGATGTAAAAAATTTTATTGATAAAATTCATCAGTGTGAAAGTTATTATCTATTATTATCAAGTAAAAAAAATACTATAGGGATAGATAGGTTAAATGGTGATTTTGTTATAGAAAATAATTATGTAAAAAGATGGGAAGAAGGTAAACCAACGTTTTTTTATTCTGGATTACAAATTTTAAATCCAAAAATATTCTATAATATTGAAGATATTAAATTTTCTGTGAATATGATCTGGGATGAGCTAATATTACAAAAAAAATTAAAAGCAAAAGTATTAAAAACTAAACTTATTCATGTTGGAGATATAAAAACCTTTAATAATATAATATCTTGATTAATATATAATAATACCTACCTAATACTTATATGGCTACCTTTCCAATAAATGATGATAATTTTGATAGTGAAATAAAAAATTCAAAAATTCCAATTTTGGTTGATTTTTGGGCAGAATGGTGTGGCCCATGCAAGCAAATCGGACCAATTTTAGAAGAAATTGCAGTAGCTTACGAAAAAAAAATAAAAATCCTTAAAATTAATATTGATGAAAATCCTAAAATTCCACAAAAATATGGTGTTAGAGGTATTCCAACATTAATGCTTTTTAATCAAGGCAATATAGTTGATACTAAAATAGGAAGTTTACCTAAAACCGTTCTCGAGATATGGTTAAAGGAAAATTTATAAATATTTTTTTCGTAATTTACCAACCAAATATAAAGAACCAGTTATAAGAATATATTTATCTGAAAGACGAATAAGATCTTTATTTATTGAATACAAATTGTTCTTTGTAATATATTTAATATTTAATTTTTTAGTATATTTTTCGATTTCTTTTTGACTGAATGCATTTTTTTCTTCAGGTATTTTAATTGGGAATAAAACATTAATGTTGTTTTTAATAGTTTTTAAAAAATGATAAATATTTTTATTTTTCAACATACCAAAAATCACATTAGGCTTTAGTTTTTTATTTTTTAAAAAAGAGTTAAGTTGCTCAGCACCACTTATATTATGAGAACCATCTAGTATAATAATTTTGTTTTTATATTTTATTAACTCTAGCCTTCCTGGCCATTTTGTAGAATATATACATTTCCCTAGTGTATTAATGTGAATATTAAATCCATAATTTTTTAAAATTATCGCACTAGCTATTGCTGTACTTGCATTATCTAATTGATGAATTCCTTGCAATTGTGGTTTGGTAATCCATTTTTGAAAATTTCCAAATTTAAATAAAAAGTTATTATTTCCTATTTTGGAAATATTAAAATTTTTAAAATGAAAATATATATTTTTTTCATTTTTTAGTTTTTTATAAATAAATTCCTGAACTTTTTTTTGTTGTTTGGCGATTACAATATTATTACTGTTTCTAATAATACCTATTTTTTCATTAGCAATTTTTGTGATTGATTTGCCGAGAAACTCTTCGTGATCAAAACTAATTGGTGTTATTATGCTTAATAACTTTTTTGGTATAATATTGGTTGCATCTAGACGTCCTCCTAAACCAGTTTCAAGAAGAAGAATATCACCCTTATTTTTTGCAAATAATAAAAATGCTGCAGCAGTTGTGATTTCAAAAAAAGTAATTGGTTTATTTTCATTAATTTTTTTAATGTATTTAAGGCAATTATATAACTTAATGGTACTTATTTGTTTATTATTAATGCATATTCTTTCAGTAAAATTTACTAAATGTGGAGATGTGTATGAATGGACAGAATAATTATTATGTAATAAAATTTTTTTTAAAAAACTTAGTGTTGAACCTTTGCCATTTGTCCCTGCTATATGAATCGTAGGTGGTAAATATTTATGAGGATTACCTAATTTATCTAGTAGTTTTTTTAATCTATCAAGAGATAAATCAATGTATTTGGGGTGTAACCTCATTAGCTGATCTAACAACTTTGATGTTTTAGATTTCACTATTATTAATTAATGTGATTTAAAATACTGACAAGATTCTTTTTTAGATCTTTGCGATGACAAACTATATCAACCATACCATGATCTTTTAGATACTCAGCTTTTTGAAAGTTAATTGGTAGTTCTTCTCTAATTGTGTCTTGTATAACTCTTTTTCCAGCAAATCCAATTGTTGAACCCTGTTCAGCTATTGTGATATCACCTAACATTGCAAATGATGCAGTTACGCCTCCTGTTGTAGGTTCAGTTAATACTACAATATAAGGTATCTTATTTTGATTTAGGAGCTCAACAGCTGCAACAGTTCTTGGCATTTGCATTAAACTTATTACCCCTTCTTGCATTCTTGCTCCGCCTGAAGAAGTAAAAATAATATACGGCAGTCTTTTTTCAACAGCAATTTTAGCACCTTTAACTATGCCACTTCCAACAGCGCGACCCATTGATCCTCCCATAAATTCAAAATTCATTAATCCGCAAATTAATTTATTATCTGCAAGTTCAGATTCAATTAAAATGAAAGCATCAGTTCTTTTAGTTTTTTTTCTATACTCACTAAGTCTATCTTTGTATTTTTTTTTATCAACGAATTTTAAAGGATCATCATTAATAATATCCAGCTCAATGTCTTTAATATTTTCTCTCTCAAATAATAATTTTATTCTATCTTCCGCACTCATTCTAAAATGATAATTACAAGAGTTACAAACGCCTAGATTTTCTTTTAAGTCCTTATGATGAATCATATTTCCGCAAGAAGGACAATTTTGCCATAAATTTTCAGGTACTTCTTTGCGTTTTACTAAAGCAGATAATTTTGGTTTTACAAAATTTGTTAACCAATTCATAATTTTGTTCCACTTATTAAATTTTTAGTAAATTTATCCACTAATTCTAATATTTTATTTTTATTACTTAAATTTTGTTCTATTATTTTTACTATACTTGATCCAACTACAGCTCCATCAGCAATTTGGCAGATTTTTTTTACATCATTAGCATCTTTAATCCCAAAACCAGCCATTATAGGTAAATTTGAAAAGGATTTAATTAAATTAATGGATTTCTTTAATTCTTCCATGTTTGCAGAATGTTGTCCTGTAATACCTGTGATAGTAACGTAATATAAAAAACCACTTGCATTATTTAATATTAATTTTAATCTTTCTTTATCAGTAGTTGGAGTAATTAATCTAATTAAATTGATATTTTGTAATTTCAATTTATCATAAAGATCTGAATCTTCTTCTGGCTGAAGATCAACTATGATTAATCCATCTATCCCACTTTCAACGCATTTATTAACAAAATTTTTAATTCCAAAATGAAAAATAACATTATAATAACCCATTAAAATAATTGGTATATCTTCTTTATATTTTCTTATATGGCTAGATATTTTAAAAATATCATTCAAGCTAGTTCCTTTCATAATTGATCTATTACTTGATAATTGTATAGTTGGTCCATCTGCCATAGGATCTGAAAATGGCATGCCTATTTCGACTATATCAACTTTATTATTAATTATAGTCTCTATGATCTTTATGCTAGTTTCCAAATCTGGATCACCACCAGTTGTAAAAGTAGCTAGTTTTTTACTTTTATTGTTAAAAATATTTTTAATACGTAGCGACATTATAGCTTTATTTTTAATTCTTCAGCTACAGTAAAAATATCTTTATCACCTCGACCACACATATTCATAATAATAATATTATCTTTTGAATAATTTTTTGCAATTTTTATTAATACAGCTAAAGCATGAGCTGGTTCTAATGCAGGAATAATACCTTCAAGCTTACAGCAATATTGAAAAGCTTCAATTGCTTCAGCATCAGTAGCGGACATATAAGCAATTCTTTTTTCTTCAAAAAGATAAGAATGTTCTGGGCCTATACCTGGATAATCCAATCCTGCTGAAATTGAATGAGCTTCTTCAATTTGACCTTCATTAGATTGTAATAAATATGTTTTATTTCCATGTAAAACACCAGGTTCTCCACCGGTTAAACTTGCTGCATGTTTACTTGAATTAAGACCATGTCCAGCTGCTTCAATTCCTATCATTTCAACATCTTTGTCATCAAGAAATTCATGGAATAACCCAATAGCATTTGAACCTCCCCCAATACAAGCCATCAGCAGATTAGGTAGTTTATTTTCTGCCTTAATAATTTGTTCTCTAACCTCTTTTCCAATTATAGATTGAAAATCTCTTACCATAGCAGGGTAAGGGTGTGGGCCAGCTGCAGTTCCTATAATATAAAAGGTGTTTCTAACATTTGTAACCCAGTCTCTTAAAGCTTCATTCATAGCGTCTTTAAGCGATTTTGATCCAGTTGATACGCTTCTAATTTCTGCACCAAGTAGTTTCATTCTAAAAACATTAGGTGATTGTCTTTTAATATCTTTTTCTCCCATATAAATTATACATGGTAAACCAAATAAAGCACAAACTGTTGCTGTAGCAACTCCATGTTGACCTGCTCCAGTTTCAGCAATGATTCTTTTTTTACCCATTCTTTTTGCTAATAAAATTTGACCCATACAATTATTTATTTTGTGAGCGCCAGTATGATTTAATTCATCTCTTTTAAAATATATTTTTGGACCTCCTAAATTTTTAGTAATTCTTTCAGCAAAAAGTAATGGACTAGGTCTTCCAATATAATTTTTTAAATAATATTTTAATTCATTTTGAAATTGATTGTCATTTTTAATTTTATTATACTCTTTTTCAACTTCTAAAATTAAAGGCATTAAAGTTTCAGATACATATCTGCCGCCAAATTTACCAAAATAACCCTTTTCATCTGGTAATTGCTTATAAGAATTTTTAGTTTTCATAGTATTTTTTAATAAAATTATTTATTTTTAATTCACTTTTTATACCTGGTCTCTCTTCTACACCTGAAGACAAATCAATTCCATCAGGATTTGTTGAATTTTTTAATATATTTATATTTTTTTCATCTATGCCTCCAGATAAAAACCAAGGTTTGTTTAATTTTATTTCTTTAAGCAATGTCCAATCAAATGATTTAGCATTTCCTCCTGGAAGTTCTTTTTTTAAAGGTTTGTAATCAAAAAGATAATAATCAATTTCATCATATTTATGTATTTGATTTAAATCTTTTATTGTTGCAACTGATATTTTTTTTATAATTTTAATGTTAAATTTTTTTTTAATAATATTGATATATTTTTGATCTTCATCCCCATGTAACTGAATATAATTTAGTTTTAAATTTGAAATGATTTTTATTAAATCTTCTATATCTTTATTTACAAAGACTCCCACTGAATTAATTTTTAAATTATTTGCATAATCAACAAGTTTTTTTGCTATATCGAAAGTAACATTTCTTGGGCTATTTTCATAAAATATTAAACCAAATAAATTGATACCATTTTTTTCACAACAATTTATTGTTTCGATATTTTTTACTCCACAAATCTTAATAATCACTTTATTTAATTGAATTATTAATTTCCTTTATTTCTTTTAGCGGATTTTTTGCTGATGTGATAGGTCTTCCTATTACTAAATAGTCCGCCCCCATTTTGATTGCTTTTAATGGTGTAATTATTCTTTTTTGATCATCTTTTTTATTTGAATAATTAGCTGGTCTTATTCCAGGTACAACAATTATCATTTTTTTACCAACTGCTTTTCTAACTGTTTTAATTTCTAAAGGACTACAAACAATTCCATCAAGACCATTTTTTTTTGCATATTTAACAAATTTTTTTACTAAATTTTTAACATTTTTTTCATTATAATATTTTTCTGTTTGATCTGAGTCTAAACTTGTTAATATTGATACCCCTAGTATCTTAGAATGATTTGTAATTTTTTTTTTAGAAAATTTGTGCATATTATCACCACCAGAAATATGTATTGTTGTTAATATAGGTTTTAATTTATCTATAGCTTTTATACCTTGCTCTACAGTATTGGGAATATCATGTAATTTAAGATCTAAAAAAATATTTGGAAAAATTTTCTTTATTTTTTTATATCCATCAATTCCAAAGTTAAAAAAAAACTCATAACCAATTTTATAAGCATAAACTTCATTTTTAAGATTTTTTGCTAATTTTATTAGTTTTGAAAAGTTATTACCATCAAGGGCAACAATTATTTTCTTATTCATTTAAATTTGAACTAGAATTTAATTTATTATGTAATATTTTTCCAATTTTAAAATGGAGTTTGTAAGTTTTACTCTTAAAAATTTTTTCGTTTGTTTTTGGATTTCTTACTAATTTTTCTCTATTTTCTTTTTTACTTAATGTTCCAAAACCTCTTATTTCAACTTTATGTCCACTCTTCAAGCTTGATAATATTTTTTTTGTAAAAATTTTTAGTACTAATTCAATATCATTGATACTTAAATTTTTATGTTTTTTTTGAATTTCTAATAGAATTTGTGATTTTAACATTAATTCTTTTTTTTCAGAATAGAGCCAAGTATATCACCAAGAGACGCGCCAGAATCACTTGATCCATATTTTGACATAGCTTCTTTTTCATCAATAATTTCAATTTCTTTTATTGACAAATTTATTGATCTAGATTTGTAATCAACAGAAGTTATTATTGAATCAACCATTTCTCCAATAGCAAATCTATCTGTTTTTTGTTCTGCTTTATCTTTGGAAAGATTTAATTTTTTTATAGTTCCGATAATATTATTATTAAGATCAACTGTTAAATATTTTTCATTTATATCGATAATTTTACCTGTCACTTTTGACTTAATATCATGTTCATTTAAATAAGCCTTAATTGGATCATCAGATAGTTGCTTGATTCCTAAACTAATTCTCTCTTTATCAATATTTATTTCTAATATTTTAACTTTAACCTTGTCTCCTTTTTTATAACTTTCTAGCATTTTAGCACATTCTTTTTCTTCCCAGCTTAGGTCAGATACATGAACCATGCCATCTATCTCATCATGAACTTTAACGAAAATCCCGAAATCTACTATGTTAACTATTTCAGTTTCAAAAGTATCATTAATTTTAAAATTTTTCTTTAAATTAAGCCATGGATTATTTGTCATTTGTTTCAAACTACAGATGATTTTTCTTTTTTCATTATCAATTTCTAAAACTTTAACATCAATAACATCTCCAACATTTACAATTTTAGATGGGTGGGGTGGTTTTTTTAACCAAGTTAATTCGTTTAATGAAATTAAACCATCATACTGGTCTTCAATTATAAGATTTACTGATGTATCGCTAATTGAGTTGATTTTTGATTTAATTAATTGATCAACTTTTATACTTTTATCGATATCATCCCAAGGATTATCAGTCAGTTGCTTAATACCTAAGCTTAATCTTGATAGTTCTTCATCGAACTTTAAAATTTTAACTTTTATTTTTTGACCAAGTTCTAATACATCTGTTGGGTTGTTTATTTTAGTCCAAGATATATCTGTCACATGAACTAAACCATCTAATCCACCCAAATCTATAAAAGCACCATAGTCTGTTAAATTTTTTACCTTACCTTCAATTATTGAACCTTCTTTAATTGAATTTAAAAGTTCTTTTCTTTGTTCTTTTAATTCTACTTCAGAAATTGCTTTTCGTGAAACTACTATGTTTCCTCTAAACTTATCCATTTTTAAAATCATTAATTCTAGAGGCTTGTTTAAAAGTTCCTTTGTATCTTTTACAATCTGTCGAGTATCAATCTGACTACCAGGCAAAAAAGCAACTACTCCATTTAAATCAACACTCATTCCACCCTTTACTCTGTTAAAAGGTATACCTGTTACAACTTTACTATTATCAAAAGATTCTTGTAAATTATTCCAAGCTTTTTGTTTTATAGCTTTCTCACGTGATAATTTAGTTTCTCCATTAGAATTATCAACATCCTCTATAAAAACTTCAATCAAGTCACCCACGTTGATTTCTGGATTTTGTCCAGGTCTAGAAAACTCATTTAAAGGTACTCTCCCTTCACTTTTTAGACCAACATCAATTGTTACTATATCATTTTCAATAGAAATAATTTTACCTGACACAATAGTTTTTTCTTTTATCAATTTTTTATTGAATGATTTTGAAATTAAATTTTCGTATTCTGTATTAGAAATTTTATTTGTTTCAGTATTTGACATTAATTTTTTTTCCAATAATTTTTATTATTTGATTTTGAGTTGAATGAAAAGTTGAAGAGTTATCAATAATAAATGCGCCTTTTGGAATTACAAGAGGTGAATTTATTCTTGTTTTATCTTTTTTATCTCTCAATTTTATATCCTTTAAAATTTTTCGGTATATAGACTTTTCACCCATATCAATCAACTGTTTATGTCTTCTTTTTGCTCTAATATGTATATCTACATCTATATATAGCTTTACATTAGCATTTTTAAAAACTACAGACCCAATATCTCTCCCATCAATTACAAATCCATTTTTTTTATTGATTCTTTTTACTATTTTTTTTTGCTGTTTATTTACAAAATCTCTTAAATATTTAAATTCTGCAATTATGGAGGCAATTCTACTTATTTTTTCTAGTCGTAGATTTTTATGTTTTCTATATGATAGTTCTTTAATATTATTAATTAATTTTATAATATTTTTTTTATCAAAAGGGTCTAATTTTTTTTTATAAATTAAATTTGCTATTCTTCTATACAAAATACCTGAATCAAGGTGTTTAAAACTCCACTTCTTTGACACATACCTAGCAATTCTATCTTTCCCAGAACCTGCTGGACCGTCAATTGAAATTATTATTTTATTCAATATATTCTTCCACCTGCGCTATTAAATTCATCAACAAATTTTGGAAAACTTGTTTTTATTGAATCAGAATTGTCTATCTTTATTTCCTCTAGTCTTGAACCCATAACTAAAAAAGCCATAGCAATTCTATGATCAAAATTAGTTTTAATATTAGGAAGAAATATTTCTTTTTTAGTTATTGGAGAAATAAATAAATCATCATTTTCAATTTTGCAATTGCAACCACAATTCTTAAGATTGGTTGCAATTAAATTAAGACGATCACTTTCTTTTACTCTTAATTCACTTAAACCTCTAAAAATACTTGGTGATTTAGCAAATGCTGCTGCTATGGACATTATTGGATACTCATCAATCATCAATTTAGCAATATCTTTATCTAATTCACACCCATTTAATTCACTAGATTGCACGTTTATATCTGCAACATTTTCATTATTTAGAATTCTTTTATTCGTTATATTAATATTTGCACCCATCTTATTTAGAGCAATCAAAACTCCACTTCTAGTTGGATTGATATTTATATTTTTTAAAGTAATATTTGAGTTTTTATTGATTAAAGCTGCTACTATAAAAAAAGCACTACTAGATAGATCTGATGGTACTTGAATATTTTGAGGAATTATTTCTTTTTTTCCAACTATTTCAATAAAATTTTCATTATATATTTTTTGAATTTCAATATTTGCTCCAAAAGATTCAAGCATGATTTCCGTATGATTTCTTGTTATATTTTTTTCAATTATAGTAGTTTTGCCTTTAGTGTTTAATGCCGCAAGTATCAAACCAGATTTAATTTGAGCAGAAGCTATATCTACTGTTATTTTAGAGTTTTTTAAATTTTTTCCAAAAATCTTAATAGGCATTTTACCATCTGAAGTTTGTATTTTTGCATTCATTAAACTTAAAGGATCTGCAATCCTTTTCATTGGTCTAGAGGATAATGATCTATCCCCTGTTAATATCGAATTAAAATTTTGAGACGCTAAAAGTCCTGTTAATAATCGTGCACTAGTACCAGAGTTGCCAAGATAAATTTTATCATTAGGTTTTTTTAATGAAGTGATTCCATTTCCATAAATAATGATTCTATCTTCAATTTCTTTGATTTTTACACCCATTAATTTAAAGGCATTCAAAGTGTGTAGAACGTCTTCAGATTTTAAAATGTTAGTAATTTCGCAAATACCTTTGGAAATTGAAGGAATTATGATTGATCTATGAGATATGGATTTATCTCCTGGAATTTTTATCTCGCCATTTATTCCATTTTCTATTTTTGCACTTTTCATTAAATTGAAAAATTTGAACCCAAATAAAACTTTTTTATTTTTTCATTTGAAATCGCTTCAGCAGGCCTTCCCTCAAAAAACATTGAACCTTCATTAACAATATAAACTCTATCAACAATTTTTAATGTCTCTCTTACATTATGATCAGTAATTAAAATTCCTATATTTTTTTTCTTTAATCTTTTAATAATTTCTTTTATTTCTTCAATTGAAACAGGATCAATACCTGTAAGTGGTTCATCCAAAAGTAAATATTTAGGATTAGAAGCTAATGTTCTTGCAATTTCTAACCGCCTTCTTTCACCGCCTGATAGAACTATTGATTTTGACTTTCTTACATGATCAATATCAAA
>CEUZ01130430.1_pt1 | contig 10750 bp, 11 predicted proteins | sample 361511 | NCBI WGS metagenome assembly CEUZ01 (sample SAMEA2622822, study PRJEB7988) | marine metagenome | biome: marine biome (ENVO:00000447); feature: surface water layer (ENVO:00002042); material: "saline water (ENVO:00002010), including plankton (ENVO:xxxxxxxx)" | depth 5 m
TTACCAATTTTAACATTATCTTTTATTATTGAATAAGCACCTACTTCAACATTTTTTCCGATAATACAATTATTATCAATTATTGCAGTTGGATGAATCTTAGACATTCCTTCTATCCATAATCATAGCACTCCAGATTGCTTCACATATTAGTTTATTTTCATCATTAAATGTTTTGCCTTCAAGTTTCCAAACTCTCCCTTTAGAACGGAGTGATTTAACATTTGTATAAATTTTTTGGTTTGGAAAGACTGGTTTTCGAAACTTAGATTGTTCAATATTCATAAGATATACTATTTTATCTTTGGTATCTTCCTTAATACTATAAGCAATTAATGCTGCTCCTGCTTGAGCCATCATTTCAATTAAAATTACACCAGGCACAATGGGATGGCCGGGAAAATGGCCTTTAAAAAATTCTTCATTGTCATTAAAAGTTTTAATACCTATGGCTGTTTCTAGTTTTATTATATTTCTAAGTTCATCCAAATATAAAAATGGATCTCTATGAGGTATTAACTCGCCTATTTGTTTCTTAGTTAATTTTTCTTCCATAGTATTTCTTAAAATTTTTAATATATTTAAATTTATTTATTGCAGGACTGCCCATTAAGCTTTGATCATTTTCCACATCATTAAATACTCCACTTTGTGCAGCAATTTTAACTCTATCGCCTACTTTTATATGTCCAGCTATTCCAACCTGTCCGCCTGTAAAAACGTAATTTCCTATTGTTGCACTTCCTGCTACTCCGAGGCATGCAGCAAAAACACAATTATTTCCTATTACAACATTATGGGCAATATGACACATATTATCCATATAAGTATTTTCACCAATAACTGTATCCTTAAAACTCCCTCGATCAATACAACAACTAGAGCCAATCTGAACATTGTTTTGTATGATCGCCCTACCTTTATGAAAGATATTTTTATTTGTTGGAATATCTAATGCAAATCCAAATCCTTGTTGACCAATTGAACAATTTCTTCCTATTTTTACATTATCGCCAATTATAGAATTAGTAATGACAGTATTATTTTCGATAACAACATTTTCTCCAATTGAACAATTATGTCCGATATATACACCAGATTCTATCCTGGCATTTTTCCCTATGACTACTCCATTTGAAATAATTGCACTATTGTCTAGGTATTTATAATTATTTTTAACTTCTGGGGCATTAAGTGAAGAAATAAAATTGGAATCATGTTTCTCAAAGAAAAAATTGGATAATTTTGCCACAGAAATATGTAAATTTTCAACTCTAAGAATATTTTTATGAGTATTTGAAATTTTTTTATTATCTTTTGAAACTAAAAAAGTATTCACTGGCAAGGAGTTAATATGGTTGCTGAAATTATCATTTATAAAAGTTATATCAGTAGCCTTTGACCTATCAATTCCATTAAAGTCGCTAATTAAATTGTTTTCATCATCACATTCAAGACTAGCATCAAGATGGTCAGCGATTTGCCTTAATGAAAAAGGACCTAAGTTCCGATGGAATTCAGGATAACCCATACAAAAAATTATTCTTCGAACTCTACTTTGATTTTTGATATTGTTTTGTTTAGTTCTTTCATGACTATTTTAGTAATATCCATGTTATCTGCATTTAAAAGAACTGTTCCTTTTTCCAAAATTATTGTTATCCCCTTATCAACTGCAATTTCTTCAAGTATTGGCTTAATTTCATCCAGAATCTGAACTCTTAAATTTGCAATCATACTATCAAGTTTAATAAGTGTATTTTGACTTGTGATTTGAAAGTCCTGTACATTTTTATCATATTCAATTCTTTTTTCTTCAAAGGCCTCTGGTGCCATAATATTTTGTGCTTCAATCAATTTTTTTTGCTCATCTATAAGTTCTTTTTCTTTGGCGGCTAAATTTTCTTGAACTTTAATTGATATTTCTTCAATTTGTTCATTTGCATTAATTGCTACTTTTGAATTATTTAATATTTCATTTAGATCAATAATTCCTATAGATGTATTTGGGTAGTCATCTGCAATCGCAGTATGTATGAATAGAAGTGATAGAAATGAAAATATTAGTATTAAAAATTTTTTCATAGTAACTATAAATAATTAAAAGAGATATCCTATATCAAAATAAAAACTGTCTAGACTATCCGTACTTTCTTTGTTTATTGCTTTAGCATAAATAAGATTTATAGGCCCAATAGCTGAATCCCATAAAAAATTTACACCGGCAGAAGATCTAAGCTTATGATCATCATCAATTGATCCATATCTTGAATCCAAGCCCCATACACTTCCAGCATCAATAAAAAACACACTTGTAATATCAAATTCATCAATTGGTAATTCAAGATTTGTTTCAAGAGATGTCAAATAGTAGTACTGACCACCATAATATGAATTTCCACTTTTTGGACCAACTCTACCTGCTTTAAATCCTCTTAAGTTTTTTCCTCCCAATTTATAATTGGAGGTTATTGGCGCATATTTGTCGTTATATCCATTTAAATGACCCGCTTCTATTTTAAATGCTCCGACAAAACTTTTTGATAATCTCTTATATCTACTGTGGTCAAAAAAGTTTTTAATATAATAAGAAGTTCCTCCCACGCCAGCTATTGTTGATGTTAGCCTAGATAAATGACCTGATGATGGCTTGTATGGGCTATTTCTCCTATCAGAGCTAAAAGTGTTTGTAACTGATGAAACAGTGTCTGTTCCTGCTAGAAGCTTCTCGTATGAGCTTGCATTGGCATCAGCTTTAACTTTTGTAGTAAAAAGCTCATATGAAAATCCATATGATAAAGTTGGTGCTAGAGGAAATCTAATACTAAAACCAGCACCTAAATCCTCTGTTTCATATCTAACTGAAGTGGGATCAGAAAATCTACTGTATAAATCACCTCTTAGACTTAAATTCTTATTATTATAATAGGGTTCTTCAAAGGAAATATCATATGTAGATTGAGTATCTGCAAAACTTGCTTGAAAGTTGGCTTTTTGTCCTTTACCTAAAAAGTTTTTTTCCTTGAGTCCAAATGTTACGGATGTTTTGCTAGTACTTGAATATCCTGCGCCAGCTGATACTTCGCCTGTATTTTTTTCTTCAACATGAATATTTATATTAACTCTATCACTGTCTATTACTCTCACTTCTTCAATGTCAACCGTGCCAAAAAATCCTAATGATCTTATTGTATCCTTAGATAAATCTATTGCATATTTATTATACGCATCACCTTCTGATAGCTTTACCTGTCTTCTGATAACTTTGTCTATTGTTCTCGTGTTCCCAGATATATTGATATTCTTAACATAAACCCTTGGACCTTCATTAATCTTAAAATTAATATTCACTGTCTTAGAATCATCGTCTGGTATTAGTTTTGGATAAATTTCTATAAATGTGTATCCAATCATAGAGGCCTGGTCTCTGATTAAGCTAATACTTTCCTTAATCAAACTACTTTGATAGAGCGCGCCTTCCTTTGTTGAAACAGAATTAATTATTGCATCAGAAGATAATTTGTCTAATTCTGTTTCAGCACTAATTGTCCCAAAGTTGAACATTTCGCCTTCGTTTAATGTTAATATTATCTCAAAACTATTTTTATTTGGTATTAATTGCGCTATCGAAGATGTAAATTTAAAATTTGGGAATCCATTGTCATTATAAAACTCAGTAATTAATTGCTTATCATATTCTAATTTATCAGGATCATAATTGTCACTAGTCGACCAAGGTCTTAAAAGTTTCTTTTGTTTAGTTTTCATGATGGACTTGATCTTGCTAGAGGTAAAATTTTCATTTCCCACAATAGAAATCTTAGATACTTCAGCAACTGATGACTCATCAATTTCATAAGTAAGATTTACTCTATTATTCTCTAGCATCTCAATAGTAGGATTAATTTCTGTCGATAAGCGTCCTGCTCTTTGGTACAGTGTCAGCATTTTTTCAAGATCTTTTTTAACTTTTGATCTTGAATAAATTGATCTTTCATTCAATGAAATCTCCAGTAACAAATCTTCATCGTTTATTTTTTTATTTCCTTCGAATTTTATTAAATTGACTGTGGGATTTTCACTAACTTTGATTATTAGTAAATTATCTTTAAAACTTATTTCAATATTTGAAAATAAATCTGTTTCAAATAAGCTTTTCAAAGCATTGTTACCTAATTCTTCTGTATATGTGTCATTTATATTAATATTTGAATATGCAATAACAGTTTCTTTATCAATTCTTTGAATCCCATCAATTTGTATCTCAGTTACAGCATTATCTGTAATCTCAGCTCCATATGAATTAATTGTTGAACAAATTAATAAAATAATAATAAATTTAGAAATTTTCATAATACTACAATTGATTTTACATTAATTTCAATTAATCGCCCAGATAAATATTGCGATCAATCCATTTATTAAAATCGATTATATCGTTAATTGTAGGGTTATTAATATTAGAATTGTTAGCAAAATATTTCTCTAAAGTAGAAACATTGAAATTTACAATATCTAAAAATCCAATTTTTTCTTTTATAAATAGATTTACTAATTTATCATTTATATAATTAAATCCATTAGGAGCCAACCCTCCCATTCTAATAACCTCTTTAGCAACACCTATTGCTGGAAATTTTTCATCGTCTATTTCGTAAAAATTTAAAGTCTCTATTTTTGTTAAATTCAAATATAGGTCATCAAGTTCAACCTGTTTATCAGGAAATAACAAACTAGAAATTGGGATCCTCATGTCAGGATGGCTCATAAATGAGATTGTTGAATTATCCTTGTAAGTAACTAAACCATGAATTATTGCCTGAGGATGAGTTAAAACATTTATTTTATCAATCGAAACATTAAATAAATATTTAGCTTCAATAATCTCCAACCCTTTATTTACCATTGTTGCAGAATCAATAGATATTTTCTTACCCATCTTCCAAATTGGATGTTTAATAGCATCTTTAGGTTTTATATCTGCAAAATATTCAAGCTTCTTATTTAAGAATGGACCGCCAGTAGCTGTAATGGTTATAGATTCAAATAACAAATTATCTCTATTTAATATTTGGTATATTGAATTATGTTCTGAATCAAGCGGGACAATCTTTGTGTTGTGTAATTCTGCTGTTTTAAAGATTATATCTCCTAATGAAATAATACATTCCTTATTTGCCATTCCAATAATTTTACCTGATTTGGCTATATCTAAACTCAATTCTAAAATTGAAGCACCGGATATTGCAAATACTATAATATCAACGCTATCCTCGATTAACTCCTTAAATTCTTCAAGTTTAAAGAATAATTTTTTTTCAGGAAAATATTTAACATAGTTGAATTCACTGTTATAAGAAGCTATCCCAATATTTTTGGTATTAAATTCATCTGATAAAGTAGAGAGTTTTGCAATATTATCATTGCATGTCATCCCAACAACATTAAATTGATCTGCGTGTTTTCTGATCAATGATAAAACTGAGTCTCCTATTGATCCAGTTGCACCATATATTAATACGTTTTTTTTCCTCATACCCATAAAAAATAAATCCCAACAAAGAAGAAAGTAAAAATGAATGAATCTAATCTATCTAAAAATCCACCATGACCAGGGATTAAATTGCCCGAATCTTTTAAAGAGGCAGATCTCTTTAACAATGAAACAACTGTATCCCCAATAAAAGATAATAAAATTAAGATTAAAACAGAGTAATAAGGAATAAATTGAATAAAATCAAAATAGTAGAATCCTAAAAAATAAATTATTGTAACGCCGATTAAGCCAGTAAATAAGCCTGAATAAGTTTTTCCTTTACTAACTTTAGGAAATATTTTTTTACCATTTAAACTTGAACCGCCTAAGTATGAAAATGTATCAAAGAGCCAGATTGTAATGATGATTAATGTAAACAAATTCCTAATATGCAAAGATAATAATATTATTATAAAGAATATGAACGAAAAAATTGTTATAATAAGGTAAATATTTGCAATTATTTTATATTTGCTATTATTAATTATATAAAATATTTCATCTACAACAAAGCTTAAAAGCATCAAGTAAATAATTATTAAACTATACTTGCCCCACAATACTGGGAAAATCATCAAAGGAATTATTATAATTGCAGACAATAGTCTTTTTATAAAAGCTGTGCTTACTAGTAATTTAGATATTTTATTTTCCATATTTTCTGGCTCTATTTAAATAATTAGAAATTGCCTTATTTAATGACTTAACTTTAAAATTTGGCCATAAAGTTTTTGTAAAATATAATTCTGTGTAGGCAGACTGCCAAATTAAGAAATTGCTTAATCTCATTTCACCACCAGTTCTTATTATTAAATCTGGATCAGGAAGGTTTGAAATATATAAATTTTTTGATAATGATCGAATTGTCATTGTTTTTGAATTGCTTTTATTTATTGCGTCAATGATTTCTGCTCTACCGCCATAATTAAACGCAAGATTGATAGAAGTTCCGCTATTTTTTTTTGAAATACTAACTACATCTTTGATAATTTTTTTTAACTTTATTGAAAGATTTTTATTTGATCCAAGATGATTTATTCTTAAATTTTCTTCATTCACTAAGTCTTTAAAATTAATATAATAATCTTCAATTAATTCCATCAAAGATTTAACTTCGCTTATAGGCCTATTCCAGTTTTCTGTAGAAAATACATATAAAGTTATGTTCTTTATGCTATAATCTAATTTATCTAGATTCCTAATAATAGAAATGCAGTTTCTAATACCGGCTCTATGCCCTGCAGACCGTTTTAAACCTCTATTTTCCGCCCATCTGCCATTACCGTCCATAATGATAGCAACGTGGCCTATCGTTTTTTTTTTATACATTTTAGAATGTAAATTATGAACCTATAAATATTTAAATGTTTTTGAGATCCTCTTCTTTATTTTTTAAAGATGAATCTATTTCTTTTACTTGTTCTGAAGTTATATTTTCAATAATGTCTTGATTCTTTTTTGAATCATCTTGTCCAATTTCTTTATTTTTTTCTAATGATTTTACTTTTTCAATTCCATCTCTTCTAATATTTCGAATTGCTACTTTTGCATTTTCTGCAATTTTTCCTGCTACCTTAAGGAACTCTAGTCTTCTCTCTTCTGTCAATTCTGGAAGCGGTAATCTGATTAAATTTCCTTCTATCATTGGATTAATTCCTAAATCGGACTCCCTTATAGATTTTTCTACTAATGTGACATTTGACTGGTCCCAAATATCAATATTTATAGTTCTAGCATCTGGTGTAGTAATATTACCTAATTGATTGATATTCATTTTTTGACCATAAGCATCTACCTTTAATGAATCCAGCATGCCCGGAGATGCTCTCCCAGCTCTTATTCCTGCCATTTCACTCTTTGCTGATTTGACAGAACTTCCCATCCTTACCTCTGTATCTTTTATTATTTCATCGAGCATTAATTTATCTCAGAAAAACTTGTTTTATTTTTATATACTTTAGTAAAAGAATTGTTTTGTAAAATGGAAAAAACTCTAATCGGAATATTATTGTCTCTAGCTACTGTTATGGCAGCAGAATCCATAACTTTTAAGTTTTTTGATAAATATTTTTGATAAGAGATATTCTTAAATTTCTCAACCTTACTATATTTTTTAGGATCTTTTGAATATATTCCATCTACCTGTGTTGCTTTGAATATAAAATTGCACTCTAACTCAGCCGCTCTTAATGAAGCAGCTGTATCTGTAGAAAAATATGGGTTTCCAGTCCCTGCTGCACAAATAACAATTCTCCCTTTTTCCATATGTCGAATTGCTCTTCTTCTAATATAAGTTTCACATACAGATTGAATTGGGATTGCAGACATAACTCTTGTATTAACTTTTAATTTTTCTAAAGCATGTTGTAATGCTAAAGAATTTAAAACTGTTGCCAACATTCCCATATAATCTGCATTTGCTCTTTCCATTCCTTTTGCTGATGCAGCTAATCCTCTAAATATATTCCCTCCTCCAATTACAATGCAAATTTCTATATTTAATTTTAAAAATGCTTTGAGATTTTTTGCAATTAGATCTACGGTTTTTATATCAATTCCATAATTATTTTCTCCCATAAGGGATTCTCCAGATAATTTAATTAATATCCGGTTTTTATCTTTTTTTACCATTTTAAATTATTTACCTATTTCGAATCTTATAAATTTCTCAATCCTGATGGAAGAACCTAATTTTGAAGATTCTTCTTCAAGGTATTTTTCAATATTTAATTCAGGATTAATTACAAACTTTTGTTTTAATAATACTATTTCTTCAAAATATTTATTTAATTTACCATCAATCATCTTTGACAAAATATTATCTGGTTTATCTAAATCTTTAAGTTGTTGAATTATAATCTCTCTTTCAGAACTAATTAATGAATCATCTAGATCTTCACTAGAAATAGATTGTGGTGCTGATGCCGCTATGTGCATACATAAATTTTTTCCAATATCAGATATATTAACATCTTTATCAGATTGAAGTGATAATATTACTCCAATCTTTCCTAGTCCTTCAGCTAAAGAATTGTGCATGTAGCTATGCACATTTCCTTCTAGATACCCTGATCTTCTAAAGACTAAATTTTCACCTATTTTTCCAACAGCTTCATTCATTTTATCTTTTGATTTAGCAGACGAAGAATCAAAATCTCCTTTTTCTTCAATTGATATATCCAATATATCATTCACTAATTCATGAAATTCATTATTTCTAGAAACAAAATCAGTTTCAGAATTAACTTCTACAATTGCAGCCCCGTTATTAATAATCTTAATACCAATTAATCCTTCATTTGCATCTCTATTGGATTTTTTTTCTGCTTTTGCAACTCCTTTTTCTCTTAGTATTTTAAAAGCTTCGTCAATTACACCATTAGATTTTGATAATGCTGCTTTGCAATCCATCATTCCCGCACCCGAAATTTTTCTTAAATCTTGAACTTGTTTTGCTGTAATAGTCATTTTTTAAGATTATTTATCTTTACCATTGGGGTCAACTAGCACTTCAGGTGAAGCATTAGATTCCATTTCATTTTTATTGCTTTTTTTATTTTGATCTAAATCAGAATTTTTATTATTTTTAACTTTTGATGTATCTTTGCTATCTTCAAAATCTGCCTTAACTTTAGTGCTTTTAATTGTTTCAGATACTAATCTACAATATAAATCTATAGATCTTCTTGAATCATCATTACCTGGAATTGGATAATCAATTACATCAGGATCACAATTAGTATCAACAATGCCAATAATTGGTATGTTTAGATTCTTAGCTTCTGCGACAGCTATATGTTCTAATCTAGTATCAATTATAAATAATAAATCAGGAGATTTTTTCATTTCACTAATTCCATTTAATGATCTTAAGAGTTTTTCATGCTTATTCGTTATTTTCAAAATTTCCTTTTTAGTAAACTCATTATTTGGATTTGATTTCATCCCCTCGAGTTCTTTCATTTTTTTTATTGATTTGTTTATTGTTGACCAATTTGTAAGCATTCCTCCTAACCATCTATGGTTCACATAATATTGTCCTGTTTCAATACAAAGTTCTGAAATTCTGGTTGATGCTTGTTTTTTTGTTGCAACAAATAATATCTTTCCACCTTTTGATATTGTATCCTGAATAAGTTGAAGAGCTTCAGTTAACATTACAACTGTTATGCCTAGATCAATGATATGAATGTTTTCTCTTGTGCTGTGAATGTATTTTGACATTTTAGGATTCCACCTTTGAGACTTATGTCCAAAATGAACTCCTGCTTCAATTAAGTCTTGTAATTTAAAATTTGGTAAACTCATAATTTTTCTCCGGTTAAACATCCGCAGCAATTTGACCTTATACAAGGACCGGACAGCAGTAAGCTATCGCTGCGTGATTAATTGGAGCTTAAATACACGAAATAAGCAGATTCATCAATGAATTTCTTCATTGAATGAAATATCTACAACTCCATTCATTGTTTTTATAGATTTGATCATTTCTTGACTAACCTCATAATCGCCAGGAACTTTAACTATTTGATTGTTAATAATAATTTCTATTTTATGCTTTCCTGGAGTTAGTTTTAGCTCAGTTAATTTATCTTTAGTGAAATCTTCATTTACAAAAATTCTAAGGACTGAATTTACCTTAGGCTTATTTTGTTTATATGTTTCTTTCCTGCTTTTATTAAATTTTACAACTTCGTCAAAAGTAAAAACTTTTTTTAATTCTCCTCTTAAAGCATTGTTATCTGAAGTAAAATCTACACCTAGCACATATGATTCACCGTCTAGTAGAACTTCTCTATATTTTCTTAAATTAGTTTCAAAAATAATCAATTCATATATTGACGTAGCATCTGAAAAATTAAGAAAAGCATAAGTATTACCCCTAGCTGAACGTTTTTCTTTTTTTGATAATAATGTTCCTGCTATTAATACTCCTTTACTATTATGAAGATTCTTATTTGATTTAATCTCATCAAAATATTTTAAATTAAGATCATGATATTTATCTTTATATTCATCTAATGGATGCCCGGTAAGATAAAATCCTAACATTTCAAATTCTTTCATTAGTGAATATGATTTGCCCCATTTTTCATTTTCTAAAAATTTAAAGTTTCTTGAAGAATCGGATCCAAACATATCTTGTTGATCACTAAGATTTTTCTCGTTAATTGATTTTAAATATTTAACTATATCTGATGATTGGTTAAATAT
>CEUZ01131675.1_pt1 | contig 10750 bp, 9 predicted proteins | sample 361511 | NCBI WGS metagenome assembly CEUZ01 (sample SAMEA2622822, study PRJEB7988) | marine metagenome | biome: marine biome (ENVO:00000447); feature: surface water layer (ENVO:00002042); material: "saline water (ENVO:00002010), including plankton (ENVO:xxxxxxxx)" | depth 5 m
CAAGTAATTCAAAATACCCCTTTTTAGGAGCCTTAAGATCAGCAGCTCAAATGGTTTCTTATGAGGTTTCAATTGGTTTTGTTATAATTACAGTATTATTATGTGTAGGTTCTCTAAATTTAACAAAAATAGTTGAAGCACAAGAAACAGTTTGGTTTGCTATTCCTTTATTACCAATGTTTATTGTATTTTTTATTTCCGCTTTAGCTGAAACAAATAGACTTCCTTTTGACCTTCCTGAAGATGAATCATCTCTTGTGGCTGGTTTTACTACTGAATATTCTTCTGCTTCTTTTGTATTATTTTTTTTAGCAGAATATGCCAGTATGATTTTGATGAGCGCTATGACGGTCATACTTTTTTTAGGTGGCTGGCTTCCTCCCTTTGATGTATTTCCTTTCAATATATTGCCAGGTATCGTATGGTTTATATTAAAGATTATTTTTATACTTTTTTTATTTCTTTGGGTCAGAGGTACTTTTCCTAGATATAGATATGATCAATTGATGAGATTGGGTTGGAAAGTTTTTTTACCTTTGTCTTTATTATGGGTGGTCTTAACTTCCGGTTTTCTTGTAATTTTTAATTTAGTTCCTTAATGATATGATAAAAACTTTAAAATCTTTTATATTATATGAATTATTAAGGGGCATGATTCTAACATTTAAATACATTTTTAAGAAAAAAGTAACTATAAACTATCCTCATGAAAAAGGACCTCTGAGCCCCCGTTTCAGAGGTGAGCACGCTCTTAGAAGATATCCTAATGGCGAAGAAAGATGCATAGCATGCAAATTATGTGAAGCAGTATGTCCTGCTCAAGCCATTACCATTGAATCTGAAACAAGAGATGATGGAACTCGAAGAACTACAAGATATGACATAGACATGGTTAAGTGTATTTATTGTGGTTTGTGTCAAGAATCGTGTCCGGTAGATGCTATAGTAGAAGGACCAAATTTTGAGTTTTCAACAGAAACTAGAGAAGAACTTTTATATAACAAAGAGAAATTATTAGAGAATGGAGATAAGTGGGAATATGAAATTGCTCAAAATATAAAAACAGACTCTCCTTATAGATAATATGTTTGTATATACTATTTCTTTTTATTTTTTTTCAATTATTGCAATACTCTCAGCTTTAATGGTAATTAGTGCAAAAAATCCTGTGCATAGTGTGCTGTTTTTAATTTTAAGTTTTGTTAATACATCTGCTTTATTTGTTCTTTTAGGTGCTGAATTTTTAGCTATGATTCTTATTGTTGTTTACGTTGGTGCAGTAGCTGTACTATTTTTATTTGTTGTAATGATGTTGGATATAAATTTTATAAAACTACGAGAGGGTTTTTTACAATATTTACCTTTTGGAGTTTTATTGGGCTTAGTTTTACTTATTGAGCTTGGCATGCTTTTTTATACAAATAATTTTTCTGAAAACAACTTAGTAGATTTTTCTAATTTACCAAAATTTTCTGACGTAGAAAATACAAAAATTTTAGGCAATGTTTTGTATACAGATTATTTTTATCTTTTTCAAATTTCTGGAATTATTCTTTTAATAGCGATGATAGGTTCAATAGTATTAACTTTAAGAGAGAGAAGTGGAGTCAAAAAACAGAAAATTTATAACCAGGTACATTTAAATTCCAAAAATGCTATAGAAAAGAAAAAAATAGAATTAGGAAAAGGAATAGATGTATAATATATCTTTAGATCACTTTCTTTTTCTTGGAGCTATTTTGTTTACTATAGGCGTCCTTGGTATTTTTTTAAATAAGAAGAATGTAATCATAATATTAATGTCTATTGAATTAATACTTCTTGCAGTAAACATAAATTTTGTTTCCTTTTCTACCTTTTCAGGCGATGTTTCAGGTCAAGTTTTTGCAATGCTCACCCTTACAGTTGCTGCGGCAGAAGCAGCCATAGGCTTGGCAATATTAGTAGTGTTTTTTAGAAATTTAGGTTCAATTTCGGTTGAAAAAATTAACAAATTAAAGGGGTAATTTTGATTATATCGATTGTATTTCTTCCTTTGATAGGTTTTTTATATTGTATTTTTTTTGGTAAAATATTTGGCGATAAGAGTTCTCAGATAATTTCAACTTTATTACTTTTTATTTCAACAATGTTATCTTGGTATATATTTATTCAATATATTGAAATTAAAAATACAGAAATATATTTTCTTTTTAATTGGATAACCTCAGGATCTTTTATAGTTAATTGGGCATTTAGAGTTGATGCCTTAACTTCTGCAATGTTAATTGTTGTTACTACTGTCTCGTTTTGTGTGCACTTATATTCAATTGGATATATGAAATCTGATAAATCAATCTCTCGTTTTATGAGTTATTTGAGTCTATTTACTTTTTTTATGTTAATGCTTGTTACAAGTGACAATTTATTACAAATGTTTTTTGGATGGGAAGGCGTTGGTTTAACATCCTATCTATTAATTGGTTTTTGGAATTATAAAGAATCAGCAAATAAGGCAGCTATAAAAGCTTTTATAGTTAATAGGGTAGGTGATTTTGCTTTTGCTTTAGGCATTGCTGGAATTTTCTTCATTTTTGGGTCAATAGAATTTGATATAATTTTTGAAAAAGCTTCTCTTTTTAAAGATCATACAATTTATTTTTTAGGTTTTAATTTTTCTACAATTAATCTTCTATGCTTTTTATTATTCATTGGTGCCATGGGTAAATCTGCCCAGTTAGGCTTACATACATGGTTACCAGATGCAATGGAAGGTCCAACGCCTGTATCAGCTTTGATACATGCAGCTACAATGGTTACAGCAGGGGTTTTTATGGTAGCAAGACTTAGCCCTTTATTTACTTTGGCTGATACAGTTAATATATTTATAACTTTTATTGGTGCTAGCACAGCAGTTTTTGCAGCAACTATTGCATTAACTCAAAATGATATCAAAAGAGTTATTGCTTATTCTACTTGCAGTCAATTAGGTTACATGTTTTTCGCTGCTGGACTAGGTGCATACAATGCTTCTATTTTTCACCTAACAACACATGGATTTTTTAAAGCTTTGCTATTTCTTTCTGCAGGTTCAGTAATTCACGCAATGCATCACGAGCAAGATATGAGGAAAATGGGAGGTTTATTTTACAAGGTTCCTTTAACAGCTACAATGATGTGGATAGGATCTTTAGCAATAATTGGCTTTCCTTATCTTTCAGGATATTATTCAAAAGACATTATTTTAGAAACAGCCTTCTTTTCTTCTAGCAACATAGGTTCTTATGCTTATTTTATAGGAATTTTCACTGCTCTATTAACTGCTTTTTATTCTTGGAGACTTCTTTTTTTAACTTTTCATGGAGAAACAAGAGTTTCAAAAGAAAACTTTGTCAAGATTCATGAATCACCTTTAGTAATGTTAATTCCTTTATTTTTATTATCAATAGGCTCTATCTTTTCTGGAGTTTTTTTGTCAGAATATTTTATTGGTTCTAAAGAAAATGAATTTTGGAACTCTTCAGTGGTAATTTTTAATAATCATTATCATATGCCTTTTAGTCAAATACTTTTATCTAAAGTATCAGTATCATTAGGGATTTTAATAGCAGTTCTATTTTATTTCTTTAGAAAAGAGTTAGCAGCAAATTTGGCTAGTAATTTTAATTTTTTATATTCTTTATCATTAAATAAATGGTATGTTGATGAATTATACAATTTTTTAATTACTAAACCTTTTTTTGCTTTATCAAATATTTTATGGAAAAATGGTGATAAAAAAATAATTGATGAATATGGACCTAATGGCATTTCTCGAATAATTAATGCCTTTTCTAGTTATCTTAGCCAATTCCAATCTGGATATCTTTACCATTACGCTTTTGTTATGTTAGCTGGTTTAGTTATTATTCTTTCCTGGTTTGTGTATTTTTAAATGTTTATTTGGCCTCTACTTAGTGTAACAATTTTTTTACCTCTTTTCGGCTCAATTGTTATTTTATTGATTAGAGAAGATGAAAAGTCTTCTAATAATATAAAATGGGCTGCTTTATGCACATCTATCGGAACATTTATACTTAGTTGTTTAATTTGGCTCTTTTTTGATTCTTCTATTAGTTCATATCAGTTAGTAGAAAAGTACAAATGGTTTGATGATTTTAACTTTTATTATCATATTGGAGTAGATGGCATTTCTCTATTTATGATTTTACTTAGTACTTTTCTTACACCATTTTGCATATTAGCAAGTTGGGATAGCATAAAAAAAAGGATCAAAGAATATATGGTAGCTTTCTTATTATTAGAAACCTTTATGATAGGCATGTTCTCATCAGTAGATATTTTGCTATTTTATATATTTTTTGAAGCTGTGCTTATTCCTATGTTTATAATAATTGGAGTTTGGGGTGGAGAAAGAAGAATTTACGCCTCATTTAAATTCTTTCTTTATACTTTGCTAGGTTCAGTACTGATGCTGATAGCAATTATTTTCATTTACCAATACACAAATATTATGAATATAGAAAAATTACAGGGCAATTTTTTTCCATTTAAAGTTCAATTTTGGCTCTGGTTAGCCTTTTTTGCTTCATTTGCTGTCAAGATACCAATGTGGCCGTTTCATACTTGGTTGCCGGATGCTCATGTTGAAGCTCCGACAGCTGGCTCTGTTATTTTAGCTGGCGTTTTGTTAAAAATGGGTGGATATGGATTTATAAGATTTTCTTTAGGCATGTTACCTTTAGCTTCAGAATTTTTTTTACCATTAATATATATATTAAGCATAATTGCCATTGTTTACACTTCTTTTGTTGCATTAGCTCAAACAGATATAAAAAAATTAATAGCTTATTCTTCTGTAGCTCATATGGGCATAGTTACGATAGGAATTTTTGTAGCAAATCAACAAGGAGTTGAAGGAGCTATGATTCAAATGATCAGTCACGGAATTGTATCTGCAGCTTTATTTCTTTGTGTGGGAGTAATTTATGATAGAGCTCATTCAAGAGAAATAGCATTTTATGGAGGATTAGTTAATCGCATGCCCTTATATGCTGCTTCATTTATGATTTTTACTCTGGCATCCGTAGGTTTGCCAGGCACAAGTGGATTTATAGGTGAATTTTTAACAATAATAGGTGCATTCAAAATAAACATTTATTTGGCATTTTTTGTAGCATCGGGAATAATTTTATCTGCAGTTTATATGCTTTATTTATATAAAAGAATAATATTTGGCACTTTAACTAATGAAAAAATAAAAGATATACTTGATTTAAATATTAGAGAAAAAATTATAATGGTTTCTTTAATAGCTGTTGTTCTTCTTATAGGCATCTACCCCAACTTGTTTTTAGACCCTATGCGTCTACCTATTGAAACATTGATTGAAAATTATGATAATGCAAATGCAAAATAATTTATATAATTTACTATTTTTTCCTGAATTGATTTTATTAACAGGCTCACTTTGTATTCTTTTACTTGGATTATTTATTAAAAAAAATAATTTTTCTATTATTTCGAATTTATCAACTATTTTATTAGTACTTACAGGTATAGTTACCTATATTGATAGAAATACATCATTCTTAAATTTTAATAATTTTTTTATTGAATCTAATTTTATTAAATTTTTTCAATTACTAGTTATTTTTGGAAGTATTTCAGTAATATTAATCTCAAAAAATTATTATAAAGATCAAAAATTAGTTTTCTTCGAAATTCCTATATTAATTTTATTTTCAACTTTTGGAATGTTATTATTAATAGCTTCTAACAATTTAATGGCAATGTATCTTGGAATAGAACTTCAAAGTTTAACTTTATATGTAATAGCAGCAATAAAACGTGATTCTTTAAAATCTTCTGAATCAGGATTAAAATATTTTATTTTAGGAGCTCTATCATCAGGTATTTTATTATATGGATGTTCTTTGGTATATGGATTTACAGGTAATACTAATTTTGATGATATACATTCAGTGATTAGCTCACTAGAAAAAATTGAATTAGGATTAATTTTTGGATTAATTTTTATTTTAGTAGGTCTAGCATTTAAAATTTCTGCTGTGCCTTTTCATATGTGGACTCCTGATGTATATGAGGGTGCGCCAACTTCCATAACAGCTTTTTTTGCAATTGTTCCCAAAGTATCTGCAGTTGCACTAATTTATAGATTTTGCCTAGAACCATTTTCATCTTTATATAATGAATGGAGTCAGATAATTGTTTTTCTTTCGATAGCTTCAATGTTTTTGGGCTCAATTGCAGCAATACGTCAAACAAATATCAAAAGATTGCTAGCATATAGCTCAATAGGTCATGTCGGATATATACTTATTGGTTTAGTTTCTTTTAGCGATGAGGGAACTAAAGGCGCAGCAATATATATTTTAATATATTTATTTATGAATATCGCTATATTCAGTATTTTACTCTCTTTAAAATTTGAAAATAAATATATTGAAAAAATTGAAGATCTATCAGGTTTAAGTAAAGTTAAACCTTTTTTAAGTTTATCCATTGCAATTATAATGCTTTCAATGGCTGGCATACCTCCATTTGCAGGTTTTTTTGGTAAATTTTATATTTTTGCATCAGCGTTAAATTCAAATCTTTATTCTTTAGCTGTATTTGGAGTGCTCTCAAGTGTAATTGCAGCATTTTATTATTTAAGAATCATTAAGGTTATTTATTTTGATGATTACAAATCAACAAATTATGAAAATAATCAAACTAATATATCTAAATTTATACTTATTATATCAATTTTAATTATATCATTATTCATATTATTTCCATCTTTGTTTACAAGTTTAAGTATTGAGGCAAGTAAAGGTTTTTTTTATAAATAATGAATTATAATAAAGTTGAAAAAATTTTGAATGAAAATCATTGTGATTTAATAACTTTAAAATCTACTTCTACAACAATGGATGAAGCAAAAAAAAATATTAATCAAGCAAAATCTAACTTTGTAATTATTGCGGATCAACAAACTGCAGGCAGAGGCAGAAGAGGAAATAATTGGATTAGTCCACCAGGAAATATATATTTATCTATAGTATTAAAAAATTTTTTGCCAATAAATCAACACTATCTATTTAGTGTTATAACTTTGTTATCAATTAAAAAAACAATCAATAATTTTGGTGGAGATCACATATACTTTAAATGGCCAAACGATATTTTTTTTCAAAAAAAAAAATTTGGTGGAGTTCTCATTGAAAATATCTATCAAGATAGTGAAAATCAATTTATGATAATTGGAATTGGAATCAATTTATTATCTTCACCTAAAGTAAAAAATTATGATACAACTTTTATTAAACAATTTATTAACATAGAAAATAATCTAATTTTTTTAGAATATTTTTTTATTAATTTTTTTAATTATTTTAAAAATTATGAAAATGAAAAAAAACAATTACTTTTGGAATTTAAAAAATCTTTAATGTTTTTAAATGAAAAAATAAGTATTCAAATAGATAATAATCAAAATGTTACTGGAATATTTAAAGATATTAATCAAGAAGGTGGTTTAATTTTAGATAATGAAGATGAAATTACTCATATTTATTCAGGCAATATTTTGATATGAGTATAAAAACAAAATGAATAATCCTAACACTGATATAAAACTTCCAAAGAAAGGAATTTACTTTCTTTCACTTGGCGGAATAGGAGAAATTGGAGCTAACTGTTATTTATATTGTTGCGATGGAAAATGGATTATGATTGATTTAGGATTAGCTTTTGCTGACGAAAAGTATCCTGGAATAGATATTTTGGTTCCTAATATAGACCTAATCGATGAAATTGCAGATAATCTTGAAGCAATCATTATAAGTCACGGACATGAAGATCATGCGGGTGCATTAGCTTTTTTTATAGATAAAATTAAATGTCCAGTTTATGCATCAGGATTTGCCAGTTCTTTGATTGAAAACAGACTAAAAGAATTTGGAAAATTGGATCAAATAAATTTAAAACTAATAAATGCTGATTCAAAAATTCAGTTAAAAAATTTTTCAATTGAATTTATAGCAACTACTCACTCCATTCCTGAACCTTGCTCTATAATAATAAATACCTCTTATGGAAAATTATTACATACCGCTGATTGGAAAATTGACCCCAATCCTCTGATGGGTAAAAGTTTTGATTTTAAATCATTTAAAAATCTAAATGATCAAAATTTACTCGCTTTAATAGGAGATTCAACAAACGCAGATATACCAGGTTCATCTCAGTCAGAGTCTGATGTTAGGAGTGAATTATTTAATGTTTTTAGTCGATATAATAAAAGGATTGTAACAACTTGTTTTTCATCAAATATAGCTAGAATAGAAAGCATAGTTTTAGCAGCTAAAAAAAACAATAGGAAAGTTGCTTTAGTAGGTAGAAGTATGAAAAAAACTATTGAGTCAGCAATAAATAACAATTTAGGAAAAAATTTTTCAAATTTTATAGATGAAGATGAGATACCTAGCATACCAAGAGAACAACTAGTCATTATTTGCACTGGAAGTCAGGGAGAAAAGAGGTCTGCCTTATATAGAATTGCTTATAATTCTCACAAAAATATTCATTTAGAAAATGGTGATTTAGTAATCTTTAGCTCACGTGATATTCCTGGAAATGAAAAATTAATTAATAATTTAAAAAATTTATTGATAAGTCAAAAAATAGAAATTATTACAAATGAAGATGATCTAGTGCATGTTTCAGGGCATGGTTATGCGGATGAAATTAAAAAAATGTATGACTGGACTAGGCCTTATATTTCTATTCCTGTTCATGGTGAATATAAGCATTTAGTTGCACATTCAAAATTATCTCAGGCTTGTCAGGTACCTTTCACAAAAATTCTGGAAAATGGTAAGTGTCTTAAAATAGCGCCTGAAGAACCAGAAATTTATGATTTTTTTAAAACTGGCAAAATGATTGTCGAAGGTAAAAATCTGTTTGACGCAGATTCAGATTTCATAAAAGACAGAAGAAAATTTTCTTTTGAAGGATTATTATTGCTTTCATTAGTTATTCATAAAGATTTTTCTATAGATAAAGATATTAAAATATCAATTAATGGAATACCAAAAATTAAATCTATTGATTTATTGGAAACTTTTAAAGATTTATTTGTACAATCTTATTTAAGCCTGAATATTGATCAAAAATCTTCCGATTCTATAATATCTGCATTAACAACAAAAATTATAAGAAAAATAATTAAAGATGAAATTGGCAAAAAACCTGAAGTTAAAACACATATAATTAGGTTATAAATGCTTATAAATGACACATTTATTTGAGAGATATTGTATAGCGATGTTTTCAAAAAAATATATAAATACATTATCTAAATAAAAATGAAGTTTTCTAATTATTTTATTCCTACATTAAAAAATAATCCAGCTGATGCAGAAATAGTTTCACATCAATTAATGATAAGAGCGGGAATGATCAAACAATCAAGCGCAGGAATTTATTCTTGGCTACCTTTGGGATTAAGAGTCCTTAAAAAAATAGAAGAAATAGTTAGACAAGAACAAAATAATTCAGGAGCTATAGAAATATTAATGCCAACAATACAATCTGCAGATTTATGGGTAAAATCTGGTAGATATGAAGACTATGGAAAAGAATTGTTAAGATTTAAAGATAGAGGCGGCAGAGAGATGCTTTATGGTCCTACAAATGAAGAATTAATAACTGAAATTTTTCAATCATATGTCAACTCTTATAAAGACCTTCCATTAAACTTGTATCATATCCAATGGAAATTCAGGGATGAATTAAGACCTAGATTTGGAGTTATGAGAGGGAGAGAGTTTTTAATGAAAGATAATTATTCTTTTGATTTAAATGAAGAAGACGCAAAAATTTCTTATAATAATATGTTTACTGCATACATTAAAACTTTTTTAAAATTAGGTTTAACACCTATTTCTTTAAGAGCTGATACTGGACCTATTGGCGGTAATTTAAGTCATGAATTTCAAGTTCTTGCGAGTACGGGTGAAAGCACATTATATTATGACAAAGAACTAGAATCAATAAATCCAGAAAATATTGAACCTGAAAAACTTCAATCTTACTATGCTGCTGTTGATGACCTACATGATAAAGATAACTGTCCAATAGATGAGAAAAATTTAAAGATCTCTAAGGGAATTGAAGTTGGTCATATTTTTTATTTTGGAACTAAATATTCTGAAAAACTTAATGCAAATGTTCAAAATAACAATGGAGAAAAAATACCAGTTCATATGGGCTCATATGGAATAGGTGTTTCAAGACTGGTAGGGGCTATAATAGAAGCATTTCATGATGATAAGGGAATCATTTGGCCTATTCAAGTAGCACCATTTAAAATTTCTTTAATTAACTTAATGCCAGATGATAAAAATTGTAAATTAGAATGTGATAAGCTTTATGAGATTTTTATTAATGAAAATATAGATATACTTTACGATGATAGAGTTTGTAGTATTGGAAAAAAATTATCTGATAATGACTTAATAGGCACCCCTTATCATTTAATTGTAGGTAAAAGAGATTTAATTAATAACTTAGTAGAATTAAAAGAACGTAAAACAAATATATCTAAAAAATTAACCCCTGAAGAAGCATGTAATTTTTTGATTAAACAAATAAATTCAAAAAAATAGTTGTGTTATCAAATTTTGAAAGCTTGCTAGTCAAAAGATTTTTATTTTCTAAAAAAACTGATGGTTACATCTCTGTTTTTTCCTGGTTTTCCATC
>CEUZ01151852.1_pt1 | contig 10749 bp, 10 predicted proteins | sample 361511 | NCBI WGS metagenome assembly CEUZ01 (sample SAMEA2622822, study PRJEB7988) | marine metagenome | biome: marine biome (ENVO:00000447); feature: surface water layer (ENVO:00002042); material: "saline water (ENVO:00002010), including plankton (ENVO:xxxxxxxx)" | depth 5 m
CTTCTTAATCCAATTAAATTAAGACCTTGTAGATAATTTCTATTACCAATTGATAAACCATATGGAATAACGTCGTGCAAAACACCAGTCATTCCACCAATCATTGCCATCTGTCCAATTCTAGTGAATTGTTGAACTGCTGAGTTACCGCCTATAACTACATTATCTTCAATGGTTACGTGTCCGCCTAATGGGACATTGTTTGCAATAATTACATTATTTGCAACATTGCAATCATGCGCTATATGAGATGAAATCATAAAAAGACAATTATCTCCAATTTTGGTTATTCCGCCACCACCTGAAGTTCCTGGATGTATTGTTACATATTCTCTTATTTTATTATTATCACCAATTATAAGTTTAGTTTCTTCTCTATTATATTTTAAATCTTGAGGATCATTTCCAATAGCTGCAAACGGATAAATTTTATTACCAGTTCCAATTTTAGTATTTCCTGAAATATTTACCTGTGGATGAATTATAGTATTATCTCCAATTTCAACATTGGGTCCAATAACAGAATAAGCTCCAATTTTTACTGAACTTGAAACTTTAGCTTTGCTATCAACAATTGCAGTTTTATGAATCATTTATTTTCTCTTATAAAATTTTTTAAATTTTTAGCTGGATAACCCATTACTTTAGAATTATCTGGTATGTCTTTTATTACACCACTTCCACCACCAATTTGAACGTTATTGCCAACTTTCAAATGACCCGAAACACCAGCTTGTCCACCAATCATTACATGATTTCCCAATGTAGTGCTTCCTGCAAAACCTACTTGACCAGCTATTATACAATTATCTCCAATTTTTACATTGTGAGCAATATGAATTTGATTATCTAAATAAGTATTTTTTCCAATTATAGTATTAGACATTGATCCTCTATCAATAGTAGATCCACAACCAATTTCGGCATTATCATTAATTATAACAAAGCCAATTTGTGGATAACGATAATTTGCTTTTTTATCTGGCAAAAAACCAAAACCTTTTTTACCTATTATACATCCATCTAAAATATGGACATTGTTATTTATTATTGTATTTCTTATAATTACGTTAGAACCTATAGAGCAACTATTTCCAATAACGACATTTTTTTCTATAATTGTGTTATGTCCAATAGAACAATTTTTTCCAATTTTTACATTTTTTCCAACTAAAACATTTTTTCCAAAATTAACTTTGTTTTTAAAAGAGATTTTGCTGATATCTTTACAAGTCGTATCAAAATTATCAGTTATAGAGTCGGGATAGAAAACTTTTGTAACATTAGCCGTAGCAACCAAAACATTTTTAACTACTATTTTCTTGCAATAATTTGGCAAATAACTTTTTAGATTATCTGAAGTAATACAAAATGAAGCTTTTGTTTTTAATGCTATATCAAGATATTTTTTTGAATGAAAAAAAGTAATATCTTTAGATCCTGATGTTGCTAAATCTTTTATATCGTTAATTTTAAAACTTGTAAATCTGTCAATATTTTTAATGCCCGATAGGTTTAATAACTTGTCAATTTTAAAAGGACCTTTGTTTTTAAAAAAAGGATTATTCATTAATAAGTTAAATATCAAAACTTACATTAATTACTTATCAAGATTTATTGCTAATTATTTCCTGTCAACAATTGTTGCAGACCATTGTGCATCCGCCATTTTTTTACCATCAACAAAAGCTTCACCCTTATATTTCCAGACTCTTCCGTGAGATCTAATAGCTTCAATATTTAATTCTAACCTACAATCAGGTATTACTGGATTTCTAAATCTAGCTTTATCAACACTCATCAAAAAAACTAGTTTATTTTCATATTCAGATTTATCAATACCAGCAGCTGTTAAAGCAGCGGCAGCTTGACCAAATGCTTCAACAATAAGAACACCCGGCATAACAGGATTTCCTGGAAAATGGCCTTGTACAAAAAAACTATTTTTTTTTACATTTACTATAGCTGTAGCTGAAAATAGTTTTTTTATATTAATTAATTCATCAATTAATAACATAGGCTCCCTATGCGGTAATAATTCAATAATTTGTTTTTTATTTAATTTATCATTCATTGCTTATTTCCACTTTTTTTATTTTAGCATTTAATAAACTTAAAATATCATTTGTAATGTCAAGTTCTGATTTACCTATAACTATATTCTTTTTTTCCATAATTAATGAAATTTTATTTTCATTAGAATATTTTGCTAAAATATCATTAATAATTTTTAAAATTTTATTACCTGCATTATCTCTTATTTTTTTCAATTTATTATTTTTGTTACTTTTTAATTTTTGATAGGATTTATATTTTTCTTTTAAATCATTAGCTTTTTTATTAAATTCTTCTTCTTTTATTATATTTTTTTGTTTAAGAAGACTCTCTTCCTCAGATTTTATAGAAGCTTCAATTTTTTTGAATTCTTCAATATTTTTTTTATTAAATTTTTGAAGTTCATTATTGATATATTTTCCAGCTTCAGATTGAGTTATTATAAAATTTACATCTAAATAAACTATATTTTTATCAGCTGAAGCATTAGAATAAAAAAAACAAAAAAATGTTAAAAAAAAAAATTTTTTCATTAAAAGGTTGTACCTATATCAAATCTAAAAGTTTCAGTTTTATCAGTATCAGCTTTAGTTAAAGGTTTAGCAAAAGAAAAGCTTAAAGGACCTATTGGTGTTAGCCAATCCACTGCAAGGCCTGTGGACGATCTAATTTTACTACTATCGTCTATTACATCGCTATAATCTACACCCCAAACATTTCCTGCATCAACAAAAAAACTAAAATCTATTGTTTCCAAATCTTTAAAAAGTCCAGGCAGTGTAGTTGCAAAATTTATTGCTGTAGCGTAATTACCACCTATATAATCTTGACCATCTTTAGGTCCAACTTTTCCAAATTCAAAACCTTTCAATCTTTTTGTTGGTATATATATTCTTTTTGAAATTCTTACATCGTCTCCTGATAATGAGTTAACTGATTGAACTAAAAATCTAAAAGATAAAATTGCGTTTTCATTAGGTGAATAATATTTTGCAAAATCATATTTATTTATAATACTTAAATCATCAGAATATATAGGTAAAGATTGATGAAAAGTGCTTTTAAATCCTGAAGATGGTTGAAAATTTTGATTTAACTTATTTAATGTCAAACCATATTTGAAACTACTATCAAAATAGTCACCTTTTTGTTTCTTCTTGGCAGCTGAAGCTGTTGAGGATGTTTTTAATGTTTCAAGATAATTTGATACAGAAGGTGAAAAATAAATATTTTCATACTGTTCAAATAATGTTCCTATTGAAAAACCTGTTTTGCTAGATTTATAACCAAATCTAGACATTTGGTCTATTTGAGTTGCTTCAAAACTAGTTATTAAACTTTTGTCACTATTCTTATAATTTGGATTATTAATAGTTACTTTTCCTATAAGAGAAGTGTCACTTAATGTTGCATTTGTGTTAACTTTTACTCCTTTTCCCAAATAATTATTTTCTTTAATACCAAATGATAATGAAGATCCACTTGTACCCGTTCCTGCGCCAGCAAAAATTTCTCCTGTCGGTTGTTCATCAACATTTATATTTAAAACCTTTAGTTCATTTGATGACCCGGTATCAACAGATTTTTCAACAGTTTTAAATAACCTTTTTGATTTAATTTCATTTATAGATTTATTAACCAATATTTCATTATAAGCATCACCTTCATCAACTAACATGGAGTTTCTAATAACGCTTTCTTCAGTTATATAATTTCCAAAAACATTAATTCTTTCTATATAAAATTTATTACTTTCTTCTAATTTAATTGAAAGATTTATTTTATTATCAACTAAATTTTCTTTATATTTAGCATTTATAAATTCAAATTCTTTTGTTAAAGCAATTTCATCTATTCTATCAAGTATCTTTTTAACTTTATCAAAAGAATAAATTTTACCTTCAAGATTATTTTTAACATCCATAATCTTTTGGAAACTTTCTAAAGAATATTCATCTGGAATAAGTAATTCTATATTACCAAAGTAGTATTTTTTACCTGCATTTATATTAAAAATTAATTCAAAATTTGATTCATCTATAACTTTAGCTGATGAACTTTCAACAGAAACGTTATAATAACCTTTGTTTTTATAAAAATTATATAATAATTTTTCATCAAGCTTAATTCTATTTAGGTCTAGAAATTTACTAGAACTAACAAATTTCCAAAATTTAGCTTCTTCTGAGACAATTATTTTTTTTAATTTATTTTCCTTAATTTTTTTATCGCCGATAAATCTAATTTTTTTTATATACGCTTTATCACCAAGTTGAATATCAAAGATCAAATCTACAGTATTATTTTGATTTTTTTTTAACTTTGGTGTTACTTTTGAAAAGTAGTATCCATTTGTTCTTAAAATATTAATTATTTTTTCTTCATCATTTTTAACTTTATTTTCTATGAAAGAATTTTTCTCTCTCATTTCTATTTGTTCTTTTAATAACTTTATAATTCTTTTATTCTTTACACCTTCAAATTTAAGAGACTGAATAACGGGATTCTCTTCAACCAAAATATATAAAACATTATTATCAACATTGATTTCAATTTTGCTAAAAAAATTTGTTGAATAAAGATTTTTTAAAATCTCATTCAATTGGTTATTTGTTAAATCATCATTTAAATTAATTTCAGTAAAAATTTTTATTGTTTCACTAGAGACTCTTTGATTACCATCAACTTCAATTTTTTTGATGATTTCTGAATTAGACGAAATGGTAGTAAATAGTAATACTATTAATACTTTAAATATAAATTTCATATTGCTAATTACTGTATACATAGATTTCTAGTTTTCAACCTAACTTCTTCTGATAAATTTATTATATCAGATATTTTTTTAGGTTTTTTCTTAATCAAATTTGAATATTTTTTATATTTTAAAATTTTAGTTAAATATTTATTAATCTCTAAAAAATTAATCTTATTTTTAATATATAAATCAACCAACTCATCATTCGCAGAAATTAATAAAGTTTCAAATAAGGTATTTTTATTATTAATTTTATTTAATATTTTAATAGATGGGTATCTTGATACATCGATCTTTTTTAAATTTAAATTGTTAAGTAAATTAATATCTATTTTTTTTGTATGAATATTTTTAATATTTTTTTGATATATTGAATTAAATATAGGAATTTTCATATCTGTGTCATGAGCTAAAATTTTAATTTGGCCATTAATAAGTTTAATTATTGAATGTATGTAAGATTTTGGATGTATAAGTATTTCAAATTTTTTTATGTCTATTCTAAAAATTCTTTGAGCCTCTATTACTTCAAAAACTTTATTCATTAATGTAGCTGAATCAATGGAAATTTTTTTTCCCATTTTCCAGTTTGGATGTTTAATTGCTTCCTTGGGCTTAACATTTTTTAATTTATTTAATTTATAATTTAAGAATGGACCACCTGATGCTGTGATAATAATTTTTTCTACTTTTTTTATTGATTCATTTTTCAACAAAGACCAAATCGAAAAATGTTCAGAGTCTACAGGTATAAACTTTGTTTTATTTTTTATTAATTTTTTTTCTATTAGATTCCATGCGCATATAATTGATTCCTTATTAGCAATAGCAACATTCTTAGTTTTATCGATACAATTTATTGTTGAATCTAGTCCTGCTAAACCAGTTATTGCACACATAATATAATCAATTTTTTTATTAAGTGACTTTTTTTTTAATTCATTAAATGAATTAAATACTTTTATTTTTTTATTTAAAAATTTTTTTTTGTATATGTTGTATTTATTCTTGTCAAAAATAATTACAGACTTCGGCTTTAAAATTTGTGATTGTTTTAATAATTTTTTTACATTTGTATTAGTGGATAAAAAAATAACATTGAAGTCTCTTTTATTGTTTTGAATTATTTTAACAGTATTTTCCCCAATTGATCCTGTGGAACCTAATATAGCAATTTTTTTTTTCATTAAAAATAAAAATAAAATATTTTTTTAAAATGATCAAAACCAAACAAATAAATAGAAGAAAATGGTATTGCAAAGATAATTCCATCAATTCTATCTAGCAATCCTCCATGACCATATATAATTTTTCCAGTATCTTTAATTTTCGCTTTCCTTTTTAAAAAGGATATAAAAAGATCTCCTGATTGTGATGAAAATGATACAAATAAACAAAATAATATATTTTTGTAAGTTATGGAATAATCTTCTAAATATATTTGCGAAAAAATAAGTAGTGGAAAAATTGCAAATACAAAAGATCCAATTGAACCTGAAATTGTTTTGTTGGGGCTAATTTTAGTTAATTTTTTACCCTTAAATATTTTACCTATTACATATCCTCCAGTATCTGTAAAAATACATATCAATAATAAATATAAAAAGAAAATTGGGCCACCACTACCACCAAATTCTACTCTACCATGTAGTGCTATAGCAATAGGTCCAAAAATTAAAAAAGTGTAAATTATAGAAAGTAATAGAGAAATCCCGTAATTAGTTTTTGTTTTAAAAATTTTTTTAAACATTTCACTAAATTCAAAACAAATCCAAAAGCATAAAATAAATACTGTAATCGTGAATATTTTAGTAAAATTTACAATAAATAAAATTATCAGTAATATTATCGATGTAAATATTCTTTTATTTAATTCTGATTTCATCAAATGTTACCAAAATTTCTTTTAACTTTTTTAAACTTATTTAATATTCTAATATAATCATTTTCATTGAAATCTGGCCATAATTTCTTTTCGAAGAATATTTCAGAATAAGCTAACTGCCATAACAAAAAGTTACTTAGACGTTGAGTATTTCCTGTACGTATTAATAAATCAGGGTCAGGAATATTTTGAGTATATAGATATTTTGAAATATTTTTTTCATTTAATTTTTTTTTATTTTTTTTAACTAAATTAAATGAATTTACCAATTCACTTTTTGAACCATAATTTAATGCTAAATTAATTTGAAGCCTTTTATTTTTAAAAGTTTGTTTTTCTGATTTGCTAAGTAATAAATTTAATTCTTTTGGAAATTTTTTTTTTCCAATAATTTTTAACTTAATATTTTGTTTATTAAGTTCTGAAATCTTATTTAATAAGAAATTTTTTAGTAAATTAAATAAAAAATTAATTTCTTTTTTAGGTCTTTTCCAATTTTCTGTTGAAAAAGCATATAAAGTTAAATATTTAATTTTATTTTTAATTGTAGTTTTTATAACTTTTTCTACAGTTTTGAGACCTTCTTTATGTCCAAGATTTCTTGATTTTTTATATTTTAATCCCCAACGTCCGTTGCCATCCATAATTATGGCGACATGTTTAATATGATTCATATTTTCATTATTTCAGTTTCTTTAGAAATAATTTTTTCATCAATTTTTTTTATTTGATCGTCAGTAATTGTTTGTATTTTTTTTTCAAACTTCTTTTCATCATCTTCACTTACTTCTTTTGATTTCAATAATTTTTTTAGCTCATCATTTGCCTCTCTTCTTATATTTCTAATAGAAATTTTACATTTTTCTCCCATCGATTTAATTATTTTTTTAATTTCATTTCTTCTTTCTTCACTTAAATCAGGAACTGGCAATCTAATAAGTTGTCCATCAATTTGTGGGTTTAATCCTAGCTCTGATTTCTTAATTGATGAATCTATTAATGGCACATTATTAATATCCCAAACCTGTATATTAATCATTCTTGGTTCAGGTGTAGTAATACTGGCTAATTGATTTATTGGCATCTTTTGTCCATATACATCAACTTTTATTATGTCTAACATGCTAGAATTTGCTCTACCTGTTCTTAATGAAGAAAGTTCCTTTGTAAAAACTTCAAAAGTTTTATTCATCTTTTGTAAATAATTATTTTCGTTAAACATTAGTCACCAATCTTTATTCTATAAAAATCAACAATTTTTAAATCTTTAAAACCTAATTCTTCAATTATAGTTTTAACTTTCTTTTTTGGTTCCATGACCCACTGTTGGGTGATCATGCTATTATCTTCTTTAAACTTATTCATTTTACCAGAACTAATTTTTATTACTATATCTTCTTGTTTTCCAGAGTTCTTTAATTCTTCTGTAATAAGTTCTTGTTCTTTATCTAAAATTTCTTTTTTGATATCATCTGGATAGATTGCTATAGGGTTTGAAGCAGCAATATGCATACTTAATTGTTTCCCAAATAAATCAATTTTTTCAGAATTTTCTTTAGCAGTTAACGAAACCATAGCAACCATTTTAGATAAATTATCTTTAACTACAGTGTGTAAATAAAAGTAATTTTTAGAATTTTCATAATTTAAGGTTTTTACTCTACCTAGGGTTATTTTTTCTCCAATTTTTGCTATCATTGAAACCAGATTTTCTTCAACAGATTTTTTATTTTTCATTAGAGATTTTGTTAATTTTTCTTTATCTGAATTTACTGAATTATTAATCTCACTTAATTCTTTAACAAAATTTATAAAATCATCATTTTTTGCTACAAAATCAGTTTCACAATTTACTTCAACAATTGATGTTTTAGATTTATCACCACTTAGTGCAACGACTCCTTCTTTGGCCACTCTTGACATTTTTTTAGAAGCTTTAGAAATTCCTTTAACTCTTAAGATTTCTGCCGCTTTTTCAAGATCTCCTTTTGATTCTTTAATTGCAGCATTACAGTCTTTAAATCCTGCACCAGTAGATTGTCTAAGTTGCTTAATTTTTTCTAAATCGCTCATTAATTTAAATTAATTTAATGAATTATTTTTTGTATTGTTTTGAACTTTTTTATTTTCCTCTTTTTTTTTTACATTTTCTTTCTCTGATTTAAGAGGTGTTTTGGTTTCTGAAATTGGTGCTTCTTTTTTAGCTGCAACTATAGTTTTTTTAATTAAATCACAATAAAGATCAATAGATCTTCTTGCATCATCATTTCCTGGTATTGGGAAACTTATACCTTCGGGGTTCGAATTTGTATCTAGTATCGCAATAATAGGGATTGATAGCTTTATAGACTCTTTGATTGCTAATGATTCGTAATTAGTATCTATTACAAAAACTAAGTCAGGAACTTTTTTCATATTAGCAATTCCTCCAAGTGATTTTTGAAGCTTGTCTCTTTGGGAGCTCATTTTTAATAATTCTTTTTTTGTAAAACCTCTGTTTTCGGAAACTAAATCAATATTTAATTTTTCTAATTTTTTTATTGAATTAGAAATAGTTCCCCAATTAGTTAACATGCCGCCTAACCAACGATGATTTACATAATATTGGTCAGTATCTTTTGCTAATTCGGCTATTGCCTCAGATGCTTGTTTTTTAGTTGATATAAATAGAATTTTTCCGTTTTGTGAAATAACATTATATATTTTTTCTAGCGCAACGTTTATTAGTTCTAGTGTTTGAGTTAAATCTATAATGTGAATTGAATCCCTTTTGCCAAAAATATAATTTTTCATTTTTGGATTCCATCTTAATGTTTTATGTCCTAGGTGAACGCCTGCTTCTAAAAGTTGCTGAATTGTTACATTTGGTATCTTCATATTTTTTCCCGGTTATGCCACCACAATTATTTCCAATTAAGGACCGGAGGGTTGTTAAACCAAAAATTGTGTGCGTATTAATTTAATTTAGTGAGTATTTACAAATATTTTTTGAAATTAACAAGTAATTTTATTTAAGCAATTATAGCTTTAATTTGTTGTTTTCTTAAGAGATTCAAAGATTTTCTATCTAAATTACGTGTATTTTTAAGTTTAAACTTAAGGACATTATCGTTTGATAAAAAATTAATGTTTACAACAGTTTTTCCATTTTCATTTAAAATTTTATAAATTTCTTTTAACTCTTCGTTGGATTTTACCTCGAAGGATACTTCATTGATTGAATTATTGAAAATATCTTTTAACGAGGCAATTTTTTGAACATTAATTCTTTTAAACCTATTTTCATCATTAGAAATATTTTTAATTAACGTTAATATAAGAGAACTTCCCTCTTTTAGAATTTCCCTATTTAGCTCTAAAACATCTGAAAAAATAAAAAGCTCAAAGACACTTGTCAAGTCTGTTAGTTTTAAAACTGCATAGGAATTTCCTTTTGCAGTTTTTCTTTCTTGTATTTTTAATAATGTAGCAGCAATATTGCTATTTTTTATTTGCTCGTTAGAAATAAATTTAGAATAATCTATAATTTTATAATCATCAAAAAATTCAATAAATTGATTTAAAGGATGATCAGAAATAAAAAAGCCTACAGCCTCGAACTCTTTTGATAGTCTTTCTTCAAATTCCCAGTCCTCTATATTATTAACAATATCATCTTGGACGTTTTCGTCTTCAGAAAATAAATCAATTTGATTAGCAGATTTATTTTCAAATATATTTTTACTTTTAGATATAATGTTTGGTATTGAATTAAATAAAGCTTGTCTGTTTGAATCTAAACTATCAAATGCTCCTGCTTTTGCTAACCCCTCTAATTGAAGTTTGTTAATATCTTTAGGCTTAACTCTATTTATAAAATCGTTAATGGATTTGAATTTTCCATTAGCTATTCTTTCATCAACGATATTTGTTATTGCTTCAAATCCAACTGCTTTAATACCTCCCAAAGCATAATAAAACTTATCATCATTTGTTCTAAAATCAGCATAACATTCATTAATATTTGGTCTTGTAACATCCACGTTCAATCTTTTTAATTCTTCATAAAATT
>CEUZ01264559.1_pt1 | contig 10749 bp, 11 predicted proteins | sample 361511 | NCBI WGS metagenome assembly CEUZ01 (sample SAMEA2622822, study PRJEB7988) | marine metagenome | biome: marine biome (ENVO:00000447); feature: surface water layer (ENVO:00002042); material: "saline water (ENVO:00002010), including plankton (ENVO:xxxxxxxx)" | depth 5 m
CTAAACTAAATCAATCAAAAAATATAGTTATTTCTACACAATGTTTTCCACCTGTTTTAGGCGGTATAGAGATTCTTATGCAAGGTTTAGCAAATAGTTTATATAAATATAAGTTTAATATGTTCATTTTTGCTGATGGCAAGAATTTATCTGAAGATGAAAAATATGATAACTTTTTAAAGTATGAAATAATTAGGTATCGTGGTTTAAAAATTATAAGAAAAAGAAGAAAAAGTATTGATATAGAAAAATTTATTAATTTTAAAAAAAACATAAATTTAGTTATTTGTGATACATGGAAAAGTGCAGAAAATTTAATTAAAAAAGATTCTTTAAAAAAAACAAAGATTTTTTGTCTTGCTCACGGAAATGATATTTTGGTAAATAAAAATCTTTTAAAAAAAAAAAGAATAAAAAATACTTTACAAAAAACTGATAAAATTATTGCAAATTCTAATTTTACAAAACAAAAGATCATTAATTTAGGAGTTAATTCTAGTAAAATAAAAGTTATCTACCCCGGCGTTGATACTTTTAAATACAAATATAGTAAAAAAAATTATTTTAAAAGTTATGAAAAGTTTAGTCCGATATTACTAACTATTTCAAGGTTAGATAAAAGAAAAAATCATAAAAGAATTATTTACGCTGTAAAGGAATTAATAAATGAGTTTAATAATATTATTTATTTAATTGCAGGAGATGGTCCTGAAAAAAATAAATTAATAAAGTTAATTAATAAATTAGATTTAAATAAAAATATAAAAATTTTAGGCAAAGTTAATGAACAAGATAAACATTTTTTATTCAAAATTTCTAATTTATATGTAATGCCTACAATTGAAGAAAAAAAAAGTTTATCTATTGAAGGTTTTGGTATTTCTTATATTGAAGCCGCAATGTATGGAATTCCATCAATCACTAGTGGAATAGGCGGAACAAAAGAGTCGGTTGTTAATAAAAAAACAGGAATTATTTGTGATCCAAATAACATTTCTTCAATAAAAAATTCTATAAAAGAAGTATTAAATAATAAAATTAAATATAAAAGAATGTCTAAAAATTCTAAAGATTTTTCAAAAAAATTTTTATGGAAAAATGTTATTAAAAATTATTTAAAATTAATAAAAAATTAAAGAAAATGCTTTATAAATCACGTTATTTAGATTTAACATTAATATTAGTAATATCTTATTCAATTTTTTATATTGCGCATAAATTTTATGGAGGAAAAATTCCTTTTTGGGATTTTCATATTACTTATTGTGCTTCTAAGACTTTTTTTTTAGAAAATTTTCCTTATGGGCTAAACGTTCATGGCGATTGTTTACATCCGAATATTACACTTACAGCTAATTATTCCCCTGGAACATTAGAAATATTAAAATATTTAGGTTCTTTAAATATAATATCGGCAAATATATTATGGGTTTTTTTCGAAATAATTTCATTTTTTATAATTTTTTACGTTATGAAAAAAATTTTTAAATTTAATTATAATTTAAGAAATTTACTTTTAATTATATTTTCTTTTGGTGGAACAATTTTTTTTAGTTTTATCTCAGGTAATCTTTCATTTATTTTATATGGCTTTATAGCTTTAGGAATTTATTTTTTATATTTAAAAAAATTTAATTATTTTTATTTAACAATTTTATTTGTTTCCTTATTTAAATTTTATTATTTAACTTTTTTATTATTACCCTTTTATATTTTAGGCTGGAAATCATTAAAAAATATTTTTTTATATTTTTTCTTTTTTATTTTAATTCAATATTTTTTTTATTTAAAAAATCCCGAATTAACAATTGCATTTTTAGATATAATTCAGGGAAATTTTCAAGAAGATTTACCTACAAGATTTCAGACTGGAACTGGCTTATATTCTATAATTGAAAAAATTCCTTGGATTTTATTAGGTATAAATAGCTTTGATAAAAGTTTTTTTGCAATAGAAATTAACTTATTACTTTGGCTATTTGCAAGCTTTACAATTTTTTTTGGAGTATTTCTATGTTTGAATAATAAAAAAATTAAAAGTAGCAGTAAGCATTTTTTATTTTGTATATCATTCGGAATATTAGTGGTAAATTTAATAATACCAAGACTAGTTGTTTACGATTTAATTTTAACTATTCCTATTTTATTTTATATTTTAAATCAAATTAATTTTAAGAATATATTTAAAAAAAAAATTTATGAGTACAAATTAAAATTTTGTTTTATTTTTTTGTCGTTAGTTATATTCGATCATCATTTCCCTTTTTTTGTAATAAGTTTTTTTTTAATGATTTTAATTTATTCTGAAATTAATAAAAAAAATTATTTTATTTATTAATTTTCTTTTTTGATATCTCTTGATAAAATTTTATTAATAGTTTCTTTTATTTTTTTCTTTTTATAAATTATTTTATAAACAGCTTCACATACAGGCATTTCAATTTTCTTTTTTTTAGATAATTCAAAAATAGTTTTAGAATTTAATATACCTTCTGAAATAGTTTTTTTAAATTTTATAATTTTATTGATATCTTTTCCTTTTCCTATTAAAAGTCCGGTTGTAAAGTTTCTAGATAACTCATTATTGCAAGTAAGCATTAAATCTCCTAGCCCAGAAAGTCCATTAAAAGTTGAATCTTTTGCACCAAAGGATAATCCTATTTTTTTCATTTCAACCAATCCCCTTGTTATAAGAGCTGCTTTTGCGCCAAAGCCTAATTTTTGACCTTCTATAATACCAGATGCAATTGCTAATATATTTTTAATTATTCCACCAAACTGAACTCCAATTACATCATTGCTATAATAACAACGAAAATTTATAGAATTTATTAATTTAGCTAATTTTTTTGCTTCTAATTCATTTTTTGAAGCAATAGTAACGGCTGTAGGTTTATTTTTTGCTACTTCAATAGCAAAACTAGGCCCTGATAAAATAGCCACTCTTGATTTTGGAAGTGTTTTTTTTATAAGGTCACTTATTAGAGATTTTGTATCGTGTTCTATTCCTTTTGAACAATTAATAAATATCATTTCTTTTTTATAGAATTTTTTAAATTTTAGGATTACTTTTTTTATAAATTGTGACGGAATACAAATAAAAATAAATTTACAATCTTTAAAATCTGCCAAATTATTTGTTGCAACTATATTTCTTGATAATTTAATTTTTGGTAAAAAAGTTTTATTAATTTTATATTTATTTATATTTTCTACTGTTTTATTTTCATATGACCATAAAAGTATATTCTCTTTTTTATTTAAACAATTAGCTAAAGCAGTTCCCCAAGCGCCAGAGCCTAAAATACCAATTTTATTATTACTAATCATAATTAAAAATTTAATTCTTTTTTATTTATATATCCTTTTCTTAATATATTTATTTTGTTTTCAGTTACATCAATAATTGTCGAAGCAAGGCCAAATTTTACTTTTCCACCATTAACAATAGTTATTTTTTTATTTTTAAAGCTATTAATTATATCATCCATATTTTTACAACTTTTTTTTCCAGAAATATTTGCACTTGTACAAAAAATGGGAAATTTACATTTATTTATTATTTTTTTTACCACGTCATGATTTGGAATTCTAATGCCAACCGAGTTATTTTTTGGAAGCCACTTATTAGATATTCTAGAGTTTGGTTTCCTTTTAAGAATTAATGTTAAAGGTCCTGGCCAAAATTTTTTTTTTAATTTTTCTGCAATTTTATTAAAAAAAGCATATTTTTTCGCCATTTTGTAATTTGAACAAAGTAAAATTAAAGAATTATTAATTGATCTTTTTTTTATTGAGAATAATTTTTTTATTGCTTTATTATTATATGGATTAGCTGCTATCCCATAAACAGTATCAGTAGGAATAAAAATAATTTCCCCGCTTGTTATTATTTTTGCTGCTTTCTTTATACCTTCTTTATCAGAATTTAATATTTCCATTAAAAGTTATTGCTATAAAGTTTGTATTTTTGAAATTTTTTTTTCCATATTTTAATTCTTTTCCATTACTTGTTTTTATTTTTCCACCAACGCCATTTATTATTGCATGCCCTGCTGCAGTATCCCATTCGTAAGTTGTACCGGATCTTGGATAAATATTAGCCTTGCCTTCAGCTAAGTAGCAAAATTTTAATGAACTTCCTAGAAAAATAGTTTTTTTTATATTATTTTTTTTTACAAATTTATAATTTTCATTTTTGTTAGAATGCGAGCGACTTACTATCATTATTTTATTATAATTTTTTTTTAATAAAATTTTTTTAAATTTTTTTTTATTAATTAATTCATAAGTATTTTTCAACGTTCCAACGTATGTTTTTTTTAAAAAGGGACTATAAATTACTCCTAAATAAGGTTTTTTATTTTTAATATAAGCAATATTTATAGTAAATTCTCCATTTTTTTTTATGAATTCTTTTGTTCCATCTAATGGATCAACGAGCCAAAAATTATTTATTTTTTTTTTATTAACATTATTACTTTCTTCAGAAAATATTATTGGTTTATTAAAAATTTTATTAAGACCTCTAATTATAATTTCTTCAGATTTTAAATCTGCCATTGTTACTGGAGATAGATCTTTTTTTTTATAAACTTTGATTTTTTTTGAATATATATCAAGGACTTTTTCTCCTGCTTCCCAAGCTATTTTACAAATTTTATAAATTTGATTTTTTGTTATTATCATAGATTCTTAATTGTCTTTAAGTATTTTTTTTGTTTTTTTCTTATTATTAATTTTTTTTTTCTTTTTTTAGTTAATTTATCAAAACAATAAGGACAAGAGATATCTTTAGTATATTTTTTTGATTTTATTTCTGTTGGAGATATAGGAGTTCTGCACGCACTACAAATTATATATTTTCCAGGTTTAAGCGCGTGTTTTAAAGTAACTCTTTTATCAAATACAAAACATTCTCCTTTCCAAAGGCTATTCTTTTTTTTTATATTTTTTAAATAATTTAAAATTCCACCCTCTAATTGATAGATGTCTTGAAAACCTTTCTTTCTTAAAAAATTTGCTGCTTTTTCACAACGAATGCCTCCAGTACAAAACATTGCGATTTTTTTATTTTTATTTAATTCTTTGAAATAGGATGGAAATTCTCTAAAATTTTTAATTTTAGCATCTTCAGCATATTTAAATGTCCCTAATCTAAATTCCATTGTTTTTCTTACATCTATTACTTTAATATTTTTTTTTTTAATAAGCTTATTCCAATCTTTAGGATCTACATATTTATTTTTAATTTTTTCTTTTGAGGTTAATTTTAATCCGATAGGAACAACTTCATTTTTAATTTTTATTTTTGGTCTATTAAAAGGTTGGTATTTTATTTTAGAAAAATTTTTACTATCAAATTTTCTAATATTTGTTTTTTTTTTAATATAGTTTATACATTCTTCTATATTTTCTTTTTTACCGGCAATAGTTCCATTTATTCCTTCAGGTGCAATTATAACAGTGCCATTTATAAGTTTCTCAGCTAAGTAATTTCTTATAGAATTTTGGAGTTTTTTAAGATTGCTAATTTTTTTAAATTTATAAAAACCAATTACATTTATCATGTTTTTTTTTTATATAAAGCCAAGCCTTTTTTAGTAGGAATAATTATTTCTCCTGGCCCATTATGCCATTTTCTTATTTTAATAATTTCTTCGTTTAAAGATTGATCAATAATATTTTTTTTGTATTTATTTAATAGCATTTCTTTTGAAATTCCTCTTAAATGTTCCGGCATTTCACATAGTTCATTAATAAGATTTTTTTTTGTTGTCATTTTTTTCTTTATTAATTTAAGGTATATTTTTAATATTAAATAATTTTAATTAATATAGTAAATTTATTGAAAACTTTTTACTCAATTTTTTTTATTTTTTTATTTTTGATAAACTTTGTTTCTGCGGAAAGTATCATTAATAATAAATCTGGCGGGCCTTTATTTCTATTTATAGTTGATAAAGACTGTAAAGCTGATCCAGTTATGTTAAAAAAACTTATGTTTAGCATGCCTACAGACCCTGGTTTTTATTACGGATTAAGTTGTAAAAAATTAGGTAAAGCTATTGAGTTAGAGCCAAATAAAAAAGTAGCTATTATTGAACATAAAGAATTTATAGTTATTGGAAAACTTAAAAGCCCTGTATCAAAAGTGTCTTTTTGTTATTTAAAAGATGATTCTGAAATTACAATTGAAGCTCTTGGAATAGGTGGTGTAGTTTGTAAATGTAAAAGCCCTAATAACTGTAACGATAAATTATTAGAACAAAATTAAACTTTGATTAATTTTTGTTCTAACAGTCTTTTTTTCTCAAAAATATATCTGTTTCTATTTCTATATTCTCTTTTATTATCCAAAAAAATATGTTTTATTTTTTTTGATTTTATATTTGTGTTTTTTGATAAATCTTTTCTTATAAAGAAAGCATTTACTCCATTTGTATCAACCCCGATTAAATTATACCCTTTTTTCTTACCTAGTTTCTCTAAAGCTTTTAAAGATGCACCATAGTATGATTTTTTATTTCTGTGGTCCCAAATAAATTTAGTTTTATACTGTACAGTCGCGGCTATTTTTGGTCCAAAAAAAGAATTATACTCAATAACTACTAATCTTGGTTTTATACAATTAATAGCTTTCCAAATCCAATAATCGTTACCATCAATATCGATAGATAACAAGTCTATATTTTTATTAGAATATTTTTTTATTATCTTATTAATATTTTTTTTTGTGATAAAGAAATTTAACAATTTTAAATTTCTTATTTTTTTTCCTAAAATATTTTTTAATTTTATTTTAGCCTCGTTATGTTGATTTTTATCACCTTCTATTTGTACTCCGCTCCAATTGAAATTTTTTATTAAATTAGTTGTATTACATTCTGTTCCGTTTTCTGTTCCTATTTCTATAAATCTTTTAGTTCTAATTCCAATATGTTTAAATATATATAAAATAATTCCATCTTCTTCATTTTGAGAAAAAATTTTTATACCAAACTTAGAAATATTAAAATTATTGTTTTTTTTTAATTTTATTGGTTTTGATATATTTAATACTTCAGGAAACAACATGTTTAAAAAAAATTTTACAATGGAATTTATAAACTTATTGTTATATCTTTTAAATTTAAAATGTTTATTAAATACAATGTTTTTTAAGATTAATTTCATATAATTTTTTTAATAGCTTTATTTTCTATTTAATTTATTATTTTTTATATTTTATTTTTATTAATTTTTTTTAAAAGGATTACTTATGTTAAATGGCAGACATTTTCTTCATGTTCCTGGACCAACCAATATTCCAGAAAGAATAATTAGATCCATGGCAAGTACTATGGAAGATCAAAGAGGTGCAAATTTTCCTAAATTTACTAAACCTTTGTATGAAGATATGAAAAAGATTTTTAAAACCAAAGATGGCACAGTTATAATGTGGCCTTCAAGTGGTACAGGGTCTTGGGAAGCAAGTTTATTAAACACACTATCTCCAGGAGATAAAGTTCTTACGTCAAGATTTGGACAATTTAGTATGCTTTGGATGGATATGTGTAAAAGATTAGGCTTAGATGTTATAGATATTGAAGTTGAATGGGGCGAAGGAGTTCCATTGGATAAATATGCTGAACATTTAAAAAATGATAAAAATAAAGAAATAAAAGCAGTATTAGCTTGTCATAATGAGACTGCAACAGGGGTTACTAGTGATATTGAAGGAGTTAGAAAGGTTTTAGATGATGCAAAACACCCTGCGTTATTATTTGTTGATGGCGTAAGTTCAATTGCAAGTATAAACTTTGAATTTGATAAATGGGGAGTAGATTGTGCCGTTACTGGTTCACAAAAAGGGTTAATGCTACCTGCAGGATTAGGTATTTTATGTGTAAGCAAAAAAGCTATGAAGGCAACAGAATCTTCGAAATTTAACAAATGCTATTTTGCATTTGAAGATATGTTAAAAACTAATGCAGATGGGTGGTTTCCATATACGCCTGCTCTTGGCATAATGTACGGTTTAAGAGAAGCTTTGAATATGATTGATGAAGAAGGTTTAGATAATGTTTTTAAAAGACACCACAGACTTGCTGAGGGAGTTAGGCAGGCAGTAAAAGGTTGGGGTTTAAAAATTTGCGCTAAAGAAAAAAAGTGGGAGTCAGATACTGTAACTGCCATATATGTTCCAGAAGAGTTTGATTCTGCTAATGTTATAAAAACTGCTTATTTAAAATATAATTTAGCATTAGGTGCAGGATTATCTAATGTTGCAGGAAAAGTTTTTAGGATTGGGCATTTAGGTGATTTAAATGAATTAATGTGCTTAGGAGCAATTTCAGGCGCTGAGATGGCAATGCGTGATGTTGGTATTGATATTAAACCGGGAAGCGGAATAGCTGCAGCTGAAGAGTATTATAGAGAGACTGCTCCAGCCTTACCTAATGATTAAATTTTAATATCGTTATAAATGAAACAAAAAATAGTCTTTTTAGATAGAGCAACAATTGAAAAAAATATTGTAGTTCGCAAACCTAATTTTGATCACGATTGGAATGAGTTTGATTATACTGATCATAATGATGGCAATCTTATATTAGAAAGACTTAAAGGCGCAACAATTGCCATTATAAATAAAGTTCCTATGAGAGAAGAAAATTTAAAGAAATTACCTGATTTAAAAATGATTGCAGTAGCAGCAACAGGTACAGATGTTGTAGATAAGGAATATTGCAGAGATAACAATATTGTTGTTTCCAACATTAGAGGTTATGCCATTACAACTGTTCCTGAACATACTTTTGCGCTAATTTTAGCTTTAAGAAGAGGAATTGTAGGTTATAAAGAAGATGTGATTAAAGGCGAATGGAAAAAAGCAAATCAGTTTTGTTTTTTTAATCATGAAATAAGAGAATTAAATAATAGTACTTTGGGGATAATTGGAGAAGGAGCTATCGGACAGGGGGTAGCTGATATTGCTAGAGGGTTTAATATGAATATTTTATTTGCTGCACATAAAGGTGTCGATGGTTTAGGACCTTTATATACACCATGGGAAGAGGTTCTAGAAACTAGTGATATAATTACACTTCATTCACCATTATTGCCTCAAACTAAAAATATGATTTCATTGCCAGAATTTAAAAAAATGAAAAAAAAACCAATTATAATTAATACTGCTAGAGGAGGTTTAGTAAAAGAAGAAGATCTAGTTGAAGCAATTGAGAAAGGTTATATATCCGGCGCGGCATTTGATGTTGTGACTAAAGAACCTATTCCAGATAATCATCCTTTTTTTAAAATTATTAAAAGACCAAATTTTATATTAACTCCACATGTATCATGGGCAAGTATGGAAGCTATGCAAATTTTATCTGATCAGTTAATTGATAATATAGAAAATTTTGTTTCTGGAAAACCAAGTAATGTTGTTTCGGGAGACTTTTAATTATATTTTCAATATAACTCTATAATCATTAACATTAGTTAGAGTAGGGCCTGTATTAATTAAAGAATTTAGTTTTTTGAAAAACGTATAAGAGTCATTTTTCTTTAAAAATAATTCAGGATCTAATTTTAACTGTTTAGATTTTTTTATTATTTTTTTATCAAAATAAACGCCAGCGTTATTTTCTGAACCATCAATACCATCTGTATCGCATGAAATTAAAGCAATGTCTTCTCTGTTTTTAACTTTATTAAATAATGATAATGCGTATTCCGAGTTTCTTCCGCCTTTCCCGGAACCACTGACAGTAACTGTAGTTTCTCCACCTGATATTATCGCAAATTTTTTTTTATTTTTTTTTAAAATTTTTTCCGCATGTTTTATTGCTACATTACGTGATTCACCTTTAATATTATCGCCTAAATTAACAGTTGTAATTTTATTTTTTTTTAAAAATAGTTCTGATTTTTTTAACATGTCTTTTCCACTTGCTAATATTATATTTTTGACATTTTTAAAAATAGGATTATTTTTTTTTGGATTTTCATTAATTTTTCCTTTAATTCCATTTTTTAAAAATTCATAAATTTTTTTATTTTTTATTTCATATTTTTCAAGAATTTTAATTGCATTTTTAAAAGTAGTTGGATCAGGACAGCACGGACCTGAAGCTATATCAGTAATTTTATTTCCAGTAACATCTGAAATAATAAGAGAAATTATTTTTGCATTTGTATAGATCGGTATTTTACCTCCATGAATTCTTGATAAATGCTTTCTTACTGTATTTATTTCACTAATTTCAGCACCACAATTTAATAAATCTTTTGTTACATATCTTAAATCATTCATATTTAAGCCTTTTTGAGGAACTGACATTAGGCTAGATCCACCACCACTGATTAAACATAAAAGTAAATCATCTTTATTTAAGTTATTGATACTACTAATAAAATTATTAGCTGCTTTCATTCCGGCTGTATCTGGCATCGGATGACCAGATTCAAAAACTTTAATTCTTTTTGTTTTAACAGAATGTTTGTATCTTGTAATTACGCTCCCGTTGAGAGGTAAGTTTTTTGGCCAATTTACTTCAATAGCTTTTGCCATTGAAGCCGCAGCTTTACCTGCCCCAATTACATAAGTACGTCCTTTAGGAGGGGAAGGTAACCTTGTTTTTATTATATTCTCAGGTTTTACTGCATCTAAACCAGCTTTAAACGAATTAATTAATATTTTTTTTGTGTCCATAATTTAAAATAACATGAAACTTTGAGTTACAAATTGTGTATTGTAAAATAATT
>CEUZ01274060.1_pt1 | contig 10749 bp, 14 predicted proteins | sample 361511 | NCBI WGS metagenome assembly CEUZ01 (sample SAMEA2622822, study PRJEB7988) | marine metagenome | biome: marine biome (ENVO:00000447); feature: surface water layer (ENVO:00002042); material: "saline water (ENVO:00002010), including plankton (ENVO:xxxxxxxx)" | depth 5 m
TAATGTAATATTATATTTAATTAATTTTTAAACAACACATACTCAATGAAAAAAAAAATCTTTATAAATAAAATAATTTTAATTCTATTTGTTATTTCTTCATGTAGTTTAAATTTAAACACATCGAAATTTAATAAGCAAAGTTCAAATTACAAAATATGTTTAAATGATGCTAATAGCAATATTGAAAAAAAAGTAAATATTAATCAAGATAGAAACGATATGCTTCAAACAGATGACGCTTTGATAGATTTATATAATATTGAGAATGAAATAGATAAAACAAAACTTTCGAATGTAAGAACTGAAATGATTGATGATTGTATGAAATCACGATAACGGACTAATTTTTGTGTTTTTTTAATGGACTTACTAGAATTAATAAATTTAAACAGCATTGTTAGTGTAAATAACGTAGACTTTTTAGAAAAAGGTGGGCCAGTAATGTTTATTTTGCTTGGCTTTTCAATTTTTGCTTTTGCAATAATATTGCTAAAATTGATGCAATTTTTTTCACATGCCTTATCTAGTACAAATAAAATTGAAGAAATTTTATCAAAATTATCTGGTTCAAATGCAAAAAAACTTCTAATTGAAATACAAAAAATTAAAAATCCAATGGCAAGAATTATCGAGGTTGTAATTATTACAAAAAACGATAGAAGATTTGATAAAGAATCAAGAGAGGCTGAAATATCTCGAATTATATCAGTTGAAATTAGAAATTTAGAAAAGTACTTAGGCGGATTAGAGGTTATTGCTAACATTAGCCCTTTACTTGGATTATTTGGGACAGTTCTTGGTATGATAAAAGCTTTTTTAAATTTAGAAAAGGCAGGATCTCAAATTGACCCAGCGCTTCTAGCTGGCGGAATTTGGGAGGCTTTACTTACAACTGCATTTGGTCTTGCAGTTGCTATACCTGCTTTAGCTGCATATCACCTTTTTGTAAATAAAATAAGTAATACTAGAGATAAAATAAATGATACCGTTGTAAGAACAAATACCCTCCTAAATTTTAAAAAATAAAAATTTGAAAACACATAGCTTTTATCAACAAGAAGAAAAAGAATTGGTATCAATTAACATTACGCCTTTAATTGACATTGTTTTCTTACTACTTGTTTTTTTTATGCTTGCAACTTCATTTATACAAAAAAGTACCATCGAAGTAAATTTGGATAGTGGAGAAGAAATACAAACATTTATTAATGAAAAAATGGTTATTGTGACTTTAAATGAGAAGGGTTTAATTTATTTAAATAATAAAAAAATTAATATTTCAAATGTAGGAACCGCTGTAAGAGAAATTATAAAAGATAATCCCAAACATAAAGTTTTAATAAAAAGTCACAAAAAAACTCATGTACAAAAAGTAATAAGATTAATTGAAGAAGTTCGTTTAGCTGGGACAGATAATATTAAATTATTAAATTTATGAAATGTCATTAAAAAAAAAAACAAAACAAATAAATTTAATTCCATTGATTAATGTTATTTTTTTAATGTTAATTTTTTTTATGCTTGCAGGAACAATAACAAAGATTGACCCACATAAAATAAATATACCTGAATCTATAATAAAGAATGACCCTCTAACACCTTTTTTAACAATTATTGTAAAAAAAAATGGAAATGTATTTGTTGATAGTAAAAATAGAAAAAAAGATCTACAAGAAAAAAATTATATAGAAATTCTTAGATCTAGAAAACCTAAGGAAATATCTCTTAAAATAGATTCTGAGACACCTTCAGAATATTTTTTAGAAATTTTAAAAGTTTTAGAAAATGAAAATATAAAAAAAGTAGTTATAGAAACAGTTTATATTGCAAAAAAATAAATGGAAAATAAAAATAACTTTTGGTTTCTAAATTTTGCATTTATTTTTTCTATTTTTTTTCACATTTACATTATTTTTTTTTTCACCAAACCCAATATTAGTAATTTTAGTAAAACAGAAAGAGTTACCATTAATTTATCAGCTATTGGGTTACTAGAAGAAGCACCAAAAGAATCAATAAAAAAAGAAAAAATAAAAAAAAAAGAAATACAAAAAATAAAAAAAAAAAAAGATAAGAAAAAGGTTAAAAAAAAAATTGATGTAAAAAAGAATTTACCTCAAGAAAAATCAGTAGAGACCAAAAAAAAGAAAGAAGCAGCTGAAGGCGGTACTTTAAAAGGAATAGAGGGAGGTGTTTCAAAAGAAATTATAAATCAATATGTAACTCAGGTTTATAAATTAATAGATTCAAAAAAGAAATATCCAAGACAATCATTGATTAGAAAAGAAGAAGGAATTGTATTATTAGAAATAATTATTAGAAATGATGGGGCATTAATGAGTATTAAGTCTGTTAAAGCAAAATTTCAGCGTCTAGTTGATTCCAGCTTTGATGCTGTTGAAGCTGCAGCTCCATTTCCAAAGTTTCCAAAAGAAGTAACTAAAAGTAAATTGAGTATACAGGTGCCTGTAATTTATAAAATAAGATAAAAAAAAATTAATTTTTCATATGATGTTTCGGATCAACTGGCTTAACCAAAAAATTTGCTACCAATGCTATGCCAAGTAAGCAGGCCATAACAATCATTGTTTTATTGTAAACTTGACTTGTAGGATCTGGCGTTCCTGGAGGCATTATTTCAAGTAGATTTTGTATTGTAACCGTTTTAGCTTTAACTAGCTCATCTAAACTTTCTATACCTGCTCCAAATTTTTCTAAAAATAGATCAGGATCAGCTTTAGATGCTAAATCATTGATAGCGTTATTAATAGAACTGCCTCTTAATGATGTTATTATAACAGGACCCAAAACTCCAGCTGTGCTCCATGCTGTCAGTAACCTTCCATGAATTCCCCCAACATATCTTGTTCCAAACATATCGGCAAGATAAGCTGGAATTGTAGCAAAGCCTCCGCCATACATTGTAAAAATTATCATTGTAGCCGCATAAAATAAAATTAACCAAACTATAACTGGAGCTATATCAAAAGTCTGTGCAGAGATTGGTATCGAAGAATATAAAATAATACCTAAGATGAAAAAACAATAATAAGTATTTTTCCTACCAATGAAATCAGATGCGCTAGCCCAAATAATACGCCCGGCCATATTAAAAATGCTTATTAACATTACATACCAAGTTGTAAAAGCGCTTGTAACTATTAAAGCCGCCTTTTTTTGAAATATTTCAGTAATCATTGTTTTTGCTACACCAAGAACTCCTATTCCAGCAGTAACATTAAAACAAAGAATTACCCATAAAAGATAAAATTGTGGTGTTCTTAAAGCTTCGTCGATGTGAACATGTTTGCTTGTTATCATTTTTTTTTCTGTTTCAGCTTCGCTTGGAGGCGTCCAACCCTTAGGTGCCCACCCCTCTGCTGGAACTCTGTATGATAAAGATGCAATAGTCATAACAACAAAATATATTGCCCCAAGAGTAAAAAATGTTTCTGAAACACCAACTGATCCTGATCCGACCAAATAAATTCCTGCATCACCTGGAACAATCATATTAGCGACGTCATTTACTCCCACAACTACAACTTCTTTTAAACCATCAGCTGTTTCAGCAAACCTTTTTCCTGCTTTTGTAATTAAGTCAGATTCAGAAACATTAGATAATAACTCAGGGGCTTTATAATAATATTGTATAAAAAAATCTTTAATTCTTGCGCCAAAAAAAGCACCTCCTCCAAATCCCATTATAGCCATGCCAGTAGCCATGCCTCTTCTATCTGGGAACCATCTAATTAATGTAGAAACTGGTGATACATAACCTAAACCAAGTCCACATCCTCCTAAAACACCGTAACCAAGGTAAATTAACCAAAGCTGATGATTAATAATTCCAAAACTTCCAATTAAAAATCCTCCTCCCCAACAAAAAGCAGCTACTAGTCCAACCATTCTAGGTCCAACTTTTTCAAGCCATGTGCCAGCAAAAGCTGCTGCTAAGCCTAAAAATACAATTGCTGTAGAATAAATCCAAACAACCTCCTTAAGAGCCCAATCGTCAGCTGAACTTGCAACAACGCCAATAGCTTTAATCAATGCAGGATTAAATATACTCCATGCGTAAACTGATCCTATACACAAATGAATTGAAACAGAAGCTACGGGAACCCACCATCTATTAAATCCTGGTTTTGCAACAATTTGTTCTTTTAATAAAAGTTTTCCAAAACCGCTTTCTGTAAAACCTATAACTTTAAAAAGTTTTATAACTGAAAAAATAAAAGTTAATCCTAGTAGAACGGCAATAGCAATATTTTGCCATAAGGCAAGTTGTCCCAGATCTAAACTCATTTTACTTTGTTAAATGTACTCCCTAAATAAAAAAAAGAAATTTAAATATAGCAAAGATTTGTAACAAATGAATTAAAAAAAAGAATTATTTACAATATGCTTTTATTAGAGACTCAAAAATAACTTTTGATGCTTCTAGATTTTGTTTATCAGGATTATTTTTTACATATTTTACAAATATATCTTTATGTCTTTGCAGGTTTAAAACTTCTGGTAAACATAAATTAGGTAATTTTTTATTATTTTCTGATTTTATTAATTGGTAAGTATTAATAGCTGATTGAATATATCTAATACAAGGATATTCTCTTTTTGCTTCTTGTTGCGCGGCAGTTTCGCCAGGGATCCATGCTTCACATTCAAACACTAATTCTTTTGCTGTAAAAGGATATGAAATATTTTTAACATCTTCAGATATTGCAATATTTATTATTAAAAAATAAAAAAAAATAAAATAAAAAATTCTCATAACTTATCTCGCAATAAAAATAAAGGCATTGGCATGAAAATTTGGTCCATAATCAATTCTATGATTTTTGTTACCATCAAAGAATTTTAAAGGTGTTATAATTTCACCAATTAACGCAAAACCACGATACCCTAAATTTAGAATTTTTTTAAGAGATTTCTCAATTGGTTCAGAAATATATCTTTCTTCAATTTCAATTAATAAGGTTGGCTTGTATTTTTTTATTAATTTTTCTGCACCTTTTAAAACTTTAAGCTCAACCCCTTCTGCATCAATTTTTATAAAACCAATATTTTTTAATTTTAAATCATCAATTTTTTTTGTTTTAATTTTTAATTTACCAAAAGATTTATCTAATTTTACATTTCTAATTGAACCTCCTTGATTAGAATAGCCTTTTTTTCCTTTAGGAATTTTTAAGAAATCATAATTAGATTTATCAGATAATGCGTAAGGAAGAACTATAACATTTTTACTAACGGTTCTTTTTAGAATTTCATATGATTTTGGATTAGGTTCAAATGCATAAACTTTTTTTGAATATTTTGAAATAAAATACGTATAAACCCCTTTATAAGCACCGACATCTATTGAGTTAGAATTATTATTAGTTAAATACTTTATAAACTTTATATCAGTCCTGCCCTTTATCCATTCTTTTAAAACTAATCTTCTTATGTATAATTTACTTGGGATAATTATATGTTTTATTTTTTCTTCAAAACTAGATGGTGGGGTCCAATTATCCTTTTTTTTTAATATTTTCATTTGATAAAAAAAAATATAAATACTTTATTCATTCTAATATTAATTGTTTTTAGCTTAACAATTTTTTCAAAAAATTTTTATAATGAAATATTACAAAAATACTTAAATAATCCTAACTTTTTCGAAATTTTTTTTTCTGACTTTTATTTAATTTATGCAGGTTCTGAAATTCTTAATCAGGGAGACAACCCTTATAAAGAGTGGTTGGAAATAAAAAATAGCCCTTTTTTCAATCCTCCAGTAATTTTCCATTTTTTTAAATTTATTACAAATTTTGACTATTTAATTACTGTAAAATTTTGGTTCTTTATTTTATTTTTATCTTTTATAGCCATACCAATTTTATTTTTTAGAATTTTTAATATTAATTATGGATACTCTTTTATCATTTATTTGTCCTTTGGTGGTCTCGCTTTTTCTGTTTTTTTTACGGGAAATTTATCAGTTATACTTGGCGCTTTTTTTGTTCTTAGCTTATTCTTCCTTAACAAAAAAAAAGAGCATATTTTTTATATTATTTTATCCCTACTTTCATTTATAAAATTCCCATACTTAATATTCTTTGGAATTCCATTTTTATTAAATGGATTTAGTAAAAAAGTTTTTTTTAAAACATTTTTTTACTTATTATTAATATCTTCAGCCTATTTAATTTCTTTTTATCAAAGTCCTGAACTTTTTATAAGTTGGATTAACTCACTTAGATTTTCAGAAGTAATTGGTGACGGAGGTGATTTGGGACGTGGATTGTTTAGATTGTTAAATAATTATATTTTTTCTAGTAATTATTTAAATTATTTTTTTTATTTTTTATTTTGTTGTTGTTCTTTTATTTTCTTAATTTATTTATTTAAAAAATCCTCAGTTTTAAATTATAAAAATAATGGAAATTTTGCTATCGCATTTGCTGTCATAGCTTTATCTTTATTTCTTCCGAGATTAAAGAGCTATGATGTATTATTAACAATTCCTTGTTTATTTTTTATAATAAACAACCTTAACTTTAAAATTAATAAATCTTATAAAAATTTGGTAAAATTTTTATTATTTTTATTATTGTTTTGTTGGACAAGTCCATATGCTCCTATATGTTTATATGCAATTATATTTATTATTTTTGCAACAGATTTAAAATTTAACTTTATAGAAAAGAAATAAAAATTATAATTTATATTACTTTTGGGCGTGTGCTGGAATTGGTAGACAGGGTGGTCTCAAAAACCACTGGTGGCAACACCGTGACGGTTCAAGTCCGTCCACGCCTACCATTAAATTAAAATGATAAAAAAAATCTACGATAAAATAATATATTTTTCTAAAAAAAAATATGCCTTACCACTACTATTAATTATAGCTTTTTTAGAAAGTTTTATTTTTCCTATACCACCAGATCTTTTTTTAATTTTTTTAGTATTAGCACAAAGAAATAAAGCATTTTATTTTGCTTTTTACTGCACTGTTTTTTCAGTTGTTGGAGGTATTTTAGGCTATTTTATTGGAAGCTTTTTCTTTGATACTATTGGGCAAAGTATTTTAAATTATTATAATTTAAACTCTAAATTTATTGCTTTTTCAGATGGTTATAATGATTATGGCGCATTAATTGTAGCTGCTGGAGGATTTACACCAATTCCATACAAATTAATAACGATATTTAGCGGATTTGTTAAAATGGATTTATTTGAATTTACTATTGCCTCTACTGTATCTAGAGGAGCTAGATTCTTTATAGTTGCAGGTTTGCTTTATCTTTTTGGAAAAAAAATAGAAGATATTTTAATCAAAAAATTTGGTTTAATTAGTTCAATATTATTTTTAATAATATTAATTATATATTTTATGATTAAATATTTGGCATAGTTAATATAGATGGTTCTTAAAAACAGATATTTTTTAAATTTAGTTTTTTTATTTTTTAGCATAGCAGTGCTAATAATTGCTTACTATTTAGAATTTGTTCAAAATGTCCAACCTTGTAAATTGTGTATCTATCAAAGAATTCCTTATTTTATAGTTATTTTATTATCTATATCTTTTTTATTATTAAATAACCAAAAACTAAAAAAAATTACATTTATATTTTATATATTAATATTTTTTTTTAGTTTAGTTATGGCTATTCATCATCTTGGTGTTGAAAAAAATTTATGGAATTCTGTAACAAGTTGTGAAGCTGAATTAAAAAGTTTTACAAATAATAACGATTTAAAAGAATACTTATTAAATAAAGATTTTGTTTCTTGCAGCCAAGTTACATTTAAATTTTTAGGAATATCTTTGGCTGGATACAATGTAATTGTATCATTTATTTTATTTAATCTTTCTGTAATTGGTTATAAAAATTAAACTATTAAGGCTCTAATTCAGTATCCCAATATAAAAAGTCTTTCCAACTATCGTGTAAATAGTTTGGAGGATACTTTTTAATTTTTTCTTGTAGATATGAAATAGAAGGTTGAAACGGTTCCTTGTGGAGAGATAATCTTAATTCTTTTAAAGTTTTATTTCCCTTTGATGTATTACACTCAGAACAGGCAGTTATTACATTTTCCCATGTTGTTTGGCCGCCTTTTGATTTCGGAAGAATGTGATCAAAAGTTAAATTATTTTCTGAATCACAATACTGACATTGAAATTCATCTCTTAAAAAAACATTAAATCTTGTGAAAGCTGGTTTTCTAGAACAAATAACATATTCTTTTAATGCAATCACGCTCGGTATTTTTATTTTTATAGATGGTGAACGAACAATCTCATTATATTCAGAAACAACTGAAACTTTTTCTAAAAAAACAGCTTTTATACTTTCTTTCCAATTACATATGGATAGAGGAAAATAACTTAATGGTTTGTAATCAGCATTTAAAACAAGTGTTTTGAAAGTCATATTTTAAAAGTAATAAACATTATTAAAAAAGACAAATCATTATTAACATTTTAACAAATATTTAACAAGAAAGTTTTGACCAATATCTAAAGCTTTTTGGTCTATACTATGCCCTAAATTTTCTATTAAATGTGAATTAACATCTACATTGCTATCCTTCAAAACTGTTTCTGTTGTTTCCATCATTCTTTTTGGAACAACTTCATCGTCATTGCCGTGAACTAAACAAATATTTGGTTTTGAAATTATATCTATTTTTCCACTCTTTGTTAAAATAACACCTCCAGAATATCCTAAAACACCTTTAATATTTTCTTTAGTTGTTAATGCTAAATTTAAAGCAACCATAGTGCCTTGGCTAAAGCCAACTAATATTAAATTATCGTATTTTAAATTATAAAATTTAAGCTTGTCTTTTAAAAAATTTATAATGACTGGTTTAATTAAATCAATTTCTTTAAGTATTCTTGTTTGATCTCTATCTTTTAAATCAAACCACTGCCTACCAAATGGGGCTGAGCTGTAAGGATAAGGAGCATATAAAGAATAAAATTTAGTTTTTTCTAATTTTGAAGCCCAGTATTCTGCTAATGGCATTAAATCTTTAGCATCAGCCCCAATACCATGTAGCAAAACAACTATGGAGTTTGGATTAATGTCTTTGCTTGGATGCTCTTCGTACTCTAAATTTTTCATTTTTTAATATTTCTTAAATCTTTTTAAGTAATCAGGGAGTATTAATTCTAAAGACACTGGATCTATTTTTAAATATTTAAATGTATAATTAGTATTTGATATAACATTATCGTTATTTAAAAGTTTAATTTGATCTTCGGTTAACAAAGGTTTTGGCAAAAGTTGTGAAAATTTTGCAATTAGATTAGCCATTTTTCTTGGTATATAAATAAGTATTCTTTTACGATTTATAATTTTCAACATATTTTGCAATAATTCCTTAAAAGTAAGAATATCAGGGCCACCAAATTCAAATATTTTATTTTTAATATTTTTTTTTAAAATTTCTAATATTCCCTTACAAACATCTTCTACATAAACTGGTTGGAATTTAGTTTTTCCTCCCATTATTAAAGGCAGTGTTGGGCTGAATAAACTCATTTTTGCAAATTTATTAAAAAAATCATCTTCTGGACCAAAGATTATACTGGGTCTAATAATTACAAAGTTTTTTAACTTTTTTTTAATATAATTTTCTGCTTGAAACTTGCTTTTGGCATATAATGATTCATTAGATTTATTAACACCTAGTGAAGAAACTTGAATGAAAAATTTTTTTTCTGATCTTAAATTGTCTACAATATTTTTTACAAAATTATAATGAACTTCTAAAAAATCATTTCTTTTTTTTTCATATAAAATTCCAATCAAGTTTATTACAACATCGGAATCTTCAATTAAATCTTTTACTTTTTTATAATCTGATAAATTGAATTTTATTAAATTAATTTGTCCCACATCACCAAGTGGTTGCAAAAAATACCCTTTTGCTGTATTCCTTGTAGGAACCTTAATGATACAATCAGAATCACATAAACTTTTAATTAAATGTCTTCCAACAAATCCTGTCCCTCCAAATACAGTTACTTTTAAATTTCTTAAATTATTCATTTGTTAATAATAAAGTAATTAAAAAAATAAAAAAAAATATTGATTTTTTTTGGAAAAATGCCACATCATACAATGGCCCAAATACTTAAAAATATCAAATTATATAAAAACGATTTACCAGATAACATTAAATTTGGCAATTCAATCGCTATCGACACTGAAGCTATGGGTCTTAATATAATTAATGATAGACTTTGTTTAGTACAAATTTCTGATGAAAATAAAAATACATATGTGGTTCAATTTACTAAAGACTGTTATAAAGCTCCAAATTTGAAAAAAATTTTAAAAAATCAAAATATTTTAAAAATATTTCATTACGCTAGGTTTGATATTGCAATAATAAAGAAGGCTCTTGGTGTTATGTGTAAGCCTATTTATTGTACAAAAATAGCTTCAAAATTAGCTAGAACTTTTACCGATAGACATGGGTTAAAAGATCTTTGTAAAGATTTTTTAAAAGTAGATTTGAATAAGCAAAATCAAACTTCTGATTGGGGAAATGAAAATTTAACTGAAAGTCAGTTAGAGTATGCTGCTAATGATGTTATTTATTTACATGAAATAAAAAATAAGCTTGATAAAATGATAGAGCGAGAAGGTAAAATGCATATTGCCAAAGCTTGTTTTGAATATCTTCCAACTAGAGCTGAATTTGATTTATTAGGATGGCAAGATAAAGATATTT
>CEUZ01079523.1_pt1 | contig 10748 bp, 5 predicted proteins | sample 361511 | NCBI WGS metagenome assembly CEUZ01 (sample SAMEA2622822, study PRJEB7988) | marine metagenome | biome: marine biome (ENVO:00000447); feature: surface water layer (ENVO:00002042); material: "saline water (ENVO:00002010), including plankton (ENVO:xxxxxxxx)" | depth 5 m
CCTCCTCTTTTTACTACAAAACAAGAAACAGGAAAAGTTTGACCACCCGGATGTTCAAAGACACTATCTACTGCAATATACTTTCCTGTGTATTCCCAAATTGCTTTTCCAAATTCTTTTACTTTTTCTATATATTCCCCATATGCTTTTACATCATTTACATCTGGTAATTCTCCCCAACAATCGAAATTTTTTCTATTGATAACACCTTTTGCCCCAATAGATTCTACATATTTAATTTTGTCATCGCTAGAAACAACTCCAATTGCATTTGCACCAGCAAATTTAACTAATTGTGTTCCAAATACACCTAAGCCTCCAGTTGCTCCCCAAACCAATACATTTTGACCTGGTTTCAAAGAGTGAGGATCGTGGCCATAAAGCATTCTATAAGCTGTTGCTAGACACAGAACATAACATCCGCTTTCTTCCCATGTAAGATGTTTTGGTCTATGCATTATTTGTTGCTGTTGTACAGCAGTAAATTGTGCAAATGAACCATCCGGAGTTTCATATCCCCAAATTCTTTGAGAGTTTGAAAGCATAGGATCTCCTCCATTGCATTCTTCATCGTCACCGTCATCTTGATTACAATGAATTACCACCTCATCTCCAACTTTCCATCTTTTGACTTTTGATCCAACTGCCCAAATAATTCCCGATGCATCAGACCCTGCTATATGAAATTCTGCTTTATGGTAATCAAAAGGGGAAATAGGAACGCCACGAGACGCCCAAACACCATTATAGTTTACGCCAGCGGCCATTACCATAACAAGGACATCATTTTCTCCTACTTTAGGAGTATCAACTACTTCTACTTTCATAGCAGTTGTAGGGTCGCCATGTCTTTCTTTTCTAATTAGCCAACCGTACATTTGTTTAGGCACATGCCCTAATGGCGGAATTTCACCTATTTCATATAATTCTTTTTTTTCGTTCATTTAGATATTTTTAATATAATAGATAATATAAAAATCTAATAAATTTTTTTTTTATAACTATATATACTTTTTTTCAGATATTAAAAACAAAATATGAATAAAAAAGATAAAAATATAAAAGATAAAATATGGTTAATTAGAACTTATTCAGGACATTCTTCAGCTAAAGAATCTAATAAACTCTATAGAACAAATTTAAAAAAGGGCCAAACAGGTTTATCAGTTGCTTTTGATCTTCCAACACAGACAGGATATGATTCAGACCATATTTTAGCAAAAGGTGAAGTAGGAAAGGTAGGGGTACCGATTTGTCATATAGGAGACATGTTGGAATTATTTAAAGATATTCCTATTGGTAAGATGAATACTTCAATGACAATTAATGCAACAGCAGCATGGTTACTTTCTTTATATATAGCTGCAGCTGAAAAAAGAGGTTACAAAAGAAAGGATCTTCAAGGAACTACACAAAATGATATTATAAAAGAGTATCTTTCAAGAGGCACTTATATTTTTCCTCCTAAAGAAAGCATGAAACTAACTTCTGATATTATTTCTTTTGCCTATAAAGAAATTCCAAAATGGAATCCAATTAATATTTGTTCGTACCATCTTCAAGAAGTAGGGGCAACGCCAGAACAAGAAATTTCATATGCACTTTCAAATGCTTGTGAAGTTTTAAACACAGTAAGACAAAGCAAACAAGTCCCCGAGAGAGATTTTTCTTTAGTAGTAGGCAGAATTAGTTTTTTTGTTAATGCTGGAATCAGATTTATAACTGAAATGTGTAAAATGAGAGCAATGACTAGTTTGTGGAATGAAATTTGTACTAAAAAATATAAAGTTAAAGATGAAAAACTTAAAAGATTAAGATATGGAGTCCAAGTTAATTCTCTTGGTTTAACTGAGCCACAACCAGAAAACAATGTTTATAGAATATTATTAGAAATGTTATCTGTAGTGTTATCTAAGGATGCAAGAGCAAGAGCAGTACAACTACCGGCTTGGAATGAGGCTCTAGGACTTCCTAGGCCATGGGATCAACAATGGAGCATCAGGTTACAACAAATTATAGCTTATGAAACTGATTTGTTAGAATACCAAGACATATTTAAAGGATCACAAGTCATTAATAATAAAGTAAAGAAGTTAAAAGAAATAGTTAATAAAGAATTAAAAATTATTGAAAAAATGGGTGGCGCAGTTGCTGCTGTAGAAAATAGTTATATGAAAAATAATCTAGTTAAATCTATGTCAGATAGAGTTTCTGCAATTGAGAATGAAGAACAAATAGTTGTTGGTGTAAATAAATTTAAAGAAACTGCAACATCTCCTTTAGATGAAGATAAAAAAGGTTTTATTAAAGTTGATCCTAGTTCTGAAAAAGAACAAATTAACAAGCTAAAAAATTGGAGAAAAAAAAGAAATAACACAAAATGTGTAACTGCATTAAGAAAATTAAAAGATATAGCTTCTAAAAATAAAAATATAATGGAAGCTTCTATCGAATGTGCTCATGCAGGTGTTACAACAGGAGAATGGACTGATACTTTGAGAGAAATTTACGGTGAATACAGGGCTCCAACGGGTGTTGGAAAATCTACAAAAATCGAAAAAAAAACTCACAGTGATATAAATGGAAGAATAAATAAATTGTCTTCAAAACTTAAAAGAAGGGTAAAGCTATTAGTAGGAAAACCTGGTTTAGATGGACATTCAAGTGGTGCAGAACAAATTTCAGTTGCAGCCAGAGATGTTGGAATGGAAGTTGTTTATCAAGGAATTAGACTTACCCCAAAACAAATTGTAAATACAGCAATTGAAGAGAGTGTCCACATGATAGCTTTATCAATACTTTCTGGTTCACATTTATCATTAACTAAAGAAACAATAAAATTATTAAAAAAAAATAATATCTTTAATATACCTTTAGTTGTAGGCGGAATAATTCCACATGAAGATGAAAAAAAAATGTTAAGCCTCGGGGTTTCTAGAATTTACACACCTAAAAACTATGATATTAATTCAATCATGGCTGATTTTGCTAATATTCTAGAAAAATATTATCTTAAATAATTTTTAAATGTCTTTTCTACAAAGAATAAAAGATTGCAACACTTATAATGAATCTAATTTTTTAAAATTTTTTATTAACACCTGTCACATTGGTTTTATAAAGAAAAAAAATTTAAAAATAATTAAAAAATTTCCAGATTTTTTTTTTATTGGTAAAAGTAAAGTTTATTTAAAAAAAGAAATTAATAATTTTAAAAAAAGAACACGAGTATTTAATAAAGTATTTAATTTTTTAGTAAAAGAAAAATTAATTTCTTCAAAACATCGTGAGTATTTTTCAGTATTTAAATCTGTAAAATCAAAACCTCTTTTGAAAGTTCAAAGATTATTAGGGCCTTTTTTTGGTTTCCAGTTTTTTGGAGTGCATTTAAATGGATATTTAAAAAAAAATAAAAAATATTTTATGTGGATAGGAAAAAGATCTAAAAAAGGTAATTTTCCTAATGACTTTGATCAAGTTGCAGCAGGAGGACTTCCATTTAATATAGATGTAAAAAAAAATCTTATTAAAGAATCAAGAGAAGAGGCAAATATTAATAAAAAACTAGTTTTAAAATCGAAATATCAAGGAACTATTTCATATAGAGTCGAGACAAACCTAGGGCTGAGTAGATACATTTTATATTGTTATAATTTAGAATTACCTAATGATTTTATTCCTAAAAATAACGATGGAGAAATAGTAGATTTTTACTTATGGCCAATCAAAAAAATATTAAAAATTATTAAAGAAACAAGAAAATTTAAATTTGATTGTGCTTTAGTTATAATACTATTTGCTTTAAACTTAAAAATTATAGAAAGTAAAAAAATTAAGAAGCTATTAAACAATAAATCTGATTTAAAAATTTTAAAAAAAATTAAATAAAATTAAGAAAGAAGTAGCTACTATTATTCTGTAAATTACAAAGATTTTAAAGTCTATTTTTTTTAGCAAATTTATAAAAAAAGAAATTGTAAAATACGCGAATAAAAAACTTAGAGTAAAAACCGCACCTACCTCAGTCCATAAAAAAAATGAGTTTTTTTCTATTATGCTAATAAACATTAGAAAAGTGGCTCCTGAAATCGCAGGTACCGCTAAATACATTGAATATTTTGCTGCAGAAATTCTATCGAAACCTAAAAACCGAGCAGCGGTAATACAAACACCTGCTCTGCTGGAACCCGGAATTAAAGCAAAGATTTGAAAAAAACCTATTACAAATGAGTCTTTAAAATTAATATCCTCTATTTTTCTTTTAGTAGTCTTTTTATCACTGTAAAAAAGTACAATTGAAAAAAAGATTGAACTAATAGCAATTAAAGAAATATTGTAAATTAAATCAAATTGAAAGAATTTTATAAAAAAACCAACAACTATAATGGGAATAGATCCAATGATTAAATTTAAAAACAATTTAAAGTTAAAAGTTTTTTTTTTACTAAAAATTTCAAGTGGTCCTAAGATTAAATATTTTTTAAAATCTGTCCAAAAAAAATTTATCACTGCAAGTAAAGTTCCTAAATGAGCGGAAATCATTAAAGTTAAATTTATATCTGACCAAGAAAAAATATTATTAAGAAAAAATAAGTGTCCAGAAGAACTAATAGGAAGAAACTCAGTTATTCCTTGTACTATTGATGTAACAGCAATTTGTAATAAATTTTCAATAGCCATATCAAAATGATTATAACTGTAATTTTTATTAATAATAGGTCAGCTTAACTGCCCTAATATTTGAAGCTTTTGTTGAGTTTTAATAAAAAAAACTTATTTATAGTATATTCTTTTTAAAGATAAGTTATATTTTTATTTATGACAACGAAATTATTGCAATTTGTAAATCAAAAAAAAGAAATGCCTAAAAAAAGAAGTGGCTCAATTAGGTTAAAAGATTTTAATGAAATATATAATGATTTTAATAAAGCAGAATCAAATAAACAGGCTGGTAGATGTTCACAATGTGGAATCCCATTTTGTCAAGTACACTGCCCTTTACATAATAATATACCTGATTGGTTAAAATTAACTGCTGAAAATAGGCTTCAAGAGGCATATGAAATTTCACAATCTACAAACAACTTTCCTGAAATATGTGGAAGTATTTGTCCTCAAGATAGATTATGTGAAGGTAATTGTGTTATAGAAAAAGGATTTGAATCAGTAACTATTGGCAGAGTAGAAAAACATATTACTGATACAGCGTGGAAAGAAGGTTGGGTGAAACCATTAAAGCCAGTAAAAGAAATTAACAAATCAATTGGCATTATAGGTTCTGGACCAGCAGGACTAGCTGCTGCTGAACAACTTAGAAAGAAAGGATATAAAGTAGAAATTTATGATAGATATGACAGACCAGGAGGATTATTAATTTATGGAATTCCAAATTTTAAACTTGAAAAATATGCTGTTGAAAGGAGAACTAAGATACTTAGTAAAAGCGGAATAGTTTTTCATAATAAATTTGAAATCGGAGAAACCATTTCATTTGAAACTATAAAAAATAAGCATGATGCAATCTTAATTGCTACAGGTGTTTATAAAGCTAGGGAATTAGATGTTCCAGAATTAAACATATCTAATATTATACCCGCGCTTGATTTTTTAATTGCAAGTAATAAAAAAGGCTTAGGTGATATGGTGCCAGAATTTGAAAATGGCAAACTAAATGCAAAAGGAAAAAATGTAGTTGTTATTGGTGGTGGCGATACAGCAATGGATTGTGTAAGAACTGCTGTCAGGCAAAACGCCAAAAGCGTCATTTGCCTATATAGAAGAAACAAAGAAAATATGCCAGGTTCAATGAGAGAAGTTTTTCATGCTGAAGAAGAAGGAATAAAATTTTCATGGTTATCAGTGCCGATTAAGTTTAAGTCAGATAAGAATAATATAAATATAGATGTTGCAAATGTTAGACTAGATAAAGTAGATTCTTCAGGAAGACAAATTCCAAAAATATTATTTAACAAAACCTATTCTTTAAAAACGGATTTAATAATTAAGGCACTAGGCTTTAATCCAGAAAATTTACCTAGATTATTTAATTACCCAAAATTAAGAGTTACTAATTGGGGAACAATAAAAGTTGATCATGACACAATGATGACTAAAGAACCTGGAATATTTGCTGCTGGCGATATTGTTAGAGGTGCATCTTTAGTAGTTTGGGCGATTAAAGATGGTAGAGATGCCGCAGAATCAATTCATAAATTCTTAAAAAACAATGTTAGAAAATAAAAATATTAAAAAGCTTATTAAAGCTAAAATTTATAACCAATCTTATGAACATGATAGTTGTGGAGTTGGACTAGTTGCTTCTATAAATGGTGAAAATAATAGAAATGTTGTAGAAGCAGGTATAAAAGCATTAAAAGCGGTTTGGCATAGAGGGGCAGTAGATGCTGATGGAAAAACTGGAGATGGGGCCGGGATACAAATAGCATTTCCCCAAGAATTTTTTAAGGATTACATAAGATCTCTAGGAGTAATTCCTTCAAAGAAAAATATTGCTGTTGGAATGATTTTTTTACCAAGAACCGATATGGCTTCACAAGAAATATGTAGAACTATTACTGAAAGAGAAATAATTAATTCAGGAAATAAAATTTATTGTTGGAGATCAGTTCCTGTTAACCTAAATGCTATTGGGCAAAAAGCAAATGATAGCAGACCTGAAATTGAACAAATTTTTTTTGAAAATTCTAAGAATCTAAATAGTAAAGATTTTGAGAAAGAGTTATTTATTTTACGAAGAAAAATTGAAAAAAGAATCCCAGCTAGCGCAAAAAAAGATTTTTACATATGTTCTTTATCATCCAAGTCAATAGTTTATAAGGGGATGTTTCTTGCAGAACAAATAGATAAATTTTTTCCAGATTTGAATCATAAAGAGTTTATTTCTAATTTTGCAATTTTCCACCAGAGATATTCTACAAATACTTTTCCAACATGGTCTTTAGCACAGCCTTTTAGGGTTCTAGCACATAATGGAGAAATAAATACAATTCAAGGAAATACCAATTGGTCTAAAATTCATGAATCTAAAATGTTTTCAGAAACCTTAGGTGAGGATATCAAAGAAATTTTTCCTATAATTCAAGATGGAGCATCAGATTCAGCTGCGCTAGATTCTTTTTATGAGCTTTTATTAAATTCTGGAAAAGATCTTCCTATGATTAAAGCATTAACTATTCCTGAATCTAAAACTAAAAATCAAACTATAAAAGTTAGAGATTTCTATGAATATTGCTATTCAGTTTTGGAGCCGTGGGATGGTCCAGCAGCTATTGCAGCTTATGGAAATGACTGGGTTATTGCTGGAATGGATAGAAATGGCTTTAGACCAATGAGATATACTATTACAAAAAATGACATTTTATTTGTTGGATCAGAAACAGGGATGGTTGAATTAAATGAAAATGAAATTTTAGAAAAAGGCCATCTTGCTCCAGGACAAATGATAGGAGTTGATCTAAAGAAAGGGAAATTTTTTAATCAAGAAGATATAAAAAATGATTTAATAAATCGTCACCCATATGATAAATGGTTAAAAAAAATTAAAAAATTTAAATTAAAGAATGGTATTGAACAAAAAGATTTTTTTTATTTTAAAGAAGAGAATTTAAAGAAAAGGCAAATGGCTGCCGGATGGAATGTCGAAGATTTAGAATTAATCTTAGATCCAATGTCTTTTGAAAAGAATGAGGCAATAGGTTCAATGGGTGATGATACTCCAATAACATTACTTTCTAAAAATTACAGAGGGTTATATCCATTTTTTAGACAAAACTTTAGTCAAGTTACTAATCCTCCGATGGATTCACTTAGAGAAACAAACGTAATGTCTTTAAATACACGCTTAGGTAACCTATGCAACATATTAGAAGAAAGTGAAGCACAATGTAACTTTGTATTGTTGGAATCGCCTTTTTTATTTACTTATGAATATGAATTTTTAAAAAAAAAATTAAAAAATAAATCAAAAGAAATCGATTGTATTTTCAGTATTGATAAAAAAAGTGAAAACCTAGAAAGATCTATTAAAAAAATTCAACAAGAAGCTGAGGATTTAGTAAGAAGTGGGGTTGAACATATTTTATTAACTGATCGTAAAGTTAATATTCAAAGCGCAGCAATCCCGATGCCTTTAGCAGTTGGAGCAGTTCATACACATTTAGTTAATGAAGGCCTTAGAAGTTTTGTATCAATTAATGTTCAAGCATCCGATGTTATGGACGTACATTCTTTTGCAGTTTTAATAGGAGTTGGAGCTACTACAGTTAATCCTTATTTAGCTGAAAGAACTATTTTAAATAGGTATAAAAAAAATAATTATCTAGGCGTTAGTCATAAAGATATTCTAAATAACTATAAATTATCAATTAACAAAGGTATTTTAAAAACAATGTCCAAAATGGGTATTTCTGTTTTAAGTTCATACAGGGCAGGATATAATTTTGAAGTTATTGGTTTGAATAGAACTTTGGTAGCTGATTTGTTTCCTGGAATGCCTTCAAGAATATCAGGACTTAGATATCATGAAATAGAAAATAAAATTATAAATTTACATTCAAAAGCTTTTAATGAACAATTTATATCTTTGCCTATTGGAGGCTATTATAAATTTAGAAAAAATGGTGAAAACCATTATTACCAACCGACATTAATTCACACTTTGCAAAGCGCTGTTATTTCCAATTCTTATGATAAATTTAAAGTTTATAGTAAGGGAGTTGACAACCTTCCATTAATAAATATTAGAGATTTATTTGCATTTAGAAATTTGAGAAATAAATTATCTTTATCTAAAGTTGAATCTGAGAGTAGTATTTGCAAAAGATTTGGTAGTGGTAGTATGTCGCATGGTGCATTATCTAAAGAGGCGCATGAAACTCTAGCAATTGCAATGAACAGAATGGGTGCATATTCTTGTAGCGGTGAAGGAGGCGAAGACAAGGAAAGATTTAAAAAATTACCAAATGGTGATAGTAAGAATTCAAGAGTAAAACAAATTGCATCTGGTAGATTTGGCGTAACGGCTGAGTATTTAAACAATTGCAAAGAAATTGAAATTAAAATGGCTCAGGGAGCAAAACCAGGAGAAGGAGGGCAACTTCCTGGATTTAAAGTTTCAGAGGAAATTGCAAAACTTAGATATTCAACTAAAGGTGTAACATTAATTTCTCCACCACCACACCATGATATTTATTCAATTGAAGATCTTGCTCAACTTATTTATGATTTAAAACAAATTAATCCAGAAGCTAGAGTTTGTGTAAAATTAGTTTCTAGATCTGGGATAGGAACAATAGCTGCTGGCGTAGCTAAAGCTAAAGCAGATACAATTCTAATTTCAGGACATTCAGGAGGAACTGGCGCCAGTCCTCAAACAAGCATTAAATATGCTGGCACACCATGGGAACTAGGCTTATCTGAAGTTCATCAAATTTTAGTAGCTAATAATTTGCGTCATAAAGTAAGATTGAGAACTGATGGAGGTATAAAAACTGGAAAAGATATTATTATTGCATCTATATTAGGAGCTGAAGAATATGGAATCGGAACAACATCACTAGTAGCAATGGGTTGTATCCTTGTTAGACAATGTCACAGCGATGTATGTCCTGTCGGTATATGTACACAAAAACCAGAATTAAGAAAAAAATTTGAAGGAACACCAGAAAAAGTTGTAAATCTTTTTTCATTCATTGCTAGAGAGACAAGGGAATTTTTATCTAAATTAGGATTTAAATCCATTAATGAAATTATTGGGAGAACAGAATTACTTAGACAAATTAGTAGGGAGAACATAAATGTTGATACAATTGATTTAAATTCATTGTTAGTCAAAGCAGAATCTAAAAATCCTGTTTATTGTACTGTAAGTAAAAGAAATGAGGTGCCGGAAAGTTTAGATAAAAAAATTATTAGCGATTTTTCAAATTTAAGAGAAAAAGATAAAAAAAAACAAATAAATTTAAATTATTTTGTAAAAAATACTGATAGAGCAATTGGGGCAAAATTATCTTCATTTATTACCAAAAATAAAGAAAAAATAAATAAAGATCTAAAAATACAGATTAATTTAAATGGAAGTGCTGGACAATCATTAGGAGTTTTTATGGTGAAGCAAATAGAAATAATTGTTAATGGAGATGCTAACGATTATGTTGGAAAAGGTTTAAGTGGAGGAAAAATAATAATTAAACCAAATAAAGATTCAAATTTTGTTCCTCAAAAAAACATAATTATTGGGAACACTGTTTTATATGGAGCGACTAGTGGGGAATTATATGCAAATGGGCAAGCAGGAGAAAGATTTGCAGTTAGAAATTCAGGCGCAGATGCAGTTATTGAAGGATGTAGCAATAATGGATGTGAATACATGACTGGAGGGAAAGTTGTTATTTTAGGGAATGTAGGCGAGAATTTTGCTGCGGGAATGACTGGTGGAATGGCCTTTATATATGATAAAAATAATTTGTTTCCTAATTATGTTAATAAACAAACAATTATTTATACAAGATTAGAAAAGTCATACTGGGAAAATGTTTTAAAAAAACTTATTAAGGCTCATATTGATCATACTAATTCTGTAATAGCAAAAAAAATAATAAAAAATTGGGCAAATGAAAAAAACAATTTTTGGCAAATAGTTCCTGAAGAAACAATTAATATGTTAGAACATCCTTTATTTTCACAAAAAAATATAGGTTTAAAAAATAAATTAGCTTAAAAAAAAAAAA
>CEUZ01291798.1_pt1 | contig 10746 bp, 7 predicted proteins | sample 361511 | NCBI WGS metagenome assembly CEUZ01 (sample SAMEA2622822, study PRJEB7988) | marine metagenome | biome: marine biome (ENVO:00000447); feature: surface water layer (ENVO:00002042); material: "saline water (ENVO:00002010), including plankton (ENVO:xxxxxxxx)" | depth 5 m
GTTCGTACTTTGTTCTTGAATTCTTCTCATTATTTTCTAACCTTATTCCTAATATACTTTCATTATCTTCTTCTACATAAAGAGTTAGTGAATCTGAATTTCCCATTGTTTTGATTAATTTAAATAAATTAATCATATTTACGCCTAACACTAGTTTTTCTCTGTTAAGATTATATGATTCAAAGTTATCAGCATATAATTTCAAGTGGACTAAAACAGTATGAGAAGAATCCATAGCCATAATCTTTAAACCAGTTGAATCAAATTCAAAGTTAGCATCTGTTAGAATTTCTTTCAATGCTTCAATTAAAACCCGAAATGCAGATGATTGGACAGTCTTTACTTCCAATAAAAATCTTGAACTCATTTTTATAATTATTTATTAATAATTTTCTTTAAATAGTGTTTCTATTTATTATTATATTTTTCAAATTTTAGTACTAAAACACCTAAAATACATGTTAAAAATAATGCAGCAAATATCTTTAACAATGCTCTTTCATTTTTACTTTCAAGTGCGGTAGCACTAGGTCTAAGACTAGATCTTACTAAATATAATGTAACTAAAATCATTGCTGATAAAATACTCATTGCCACTATATAATATGTTTGAATCTGTTTTGTAGTTGTTATTTTTTTGCGCTTGGCCTTTTTCTTTTTAGCTTGAGTAGTTTTAGTAGTTTCATCATCTACCACAAATCTCCTAATAAATCCAGGCATATAATTTGGAAGGTCCTTTCTAAATATAACAATTATTGGTAGGGAAATTAAAACTAAAAAAACTAGTATAGGAAATGTCTGTGAGGAAAACCAACCTACTATAAATATAAATAAAAATAGCACTGCTATTAATACTATAGCCAATATCCCTCCTTTAACCATAGGAGCACTTTCTTTCTCAGAATTATATTGTTTTAATGTTATATCCATTATTATAATAGTTACATTTTATTTATTATTAAAATCCAATTTTAGTACGTGTAATATTCATAGCAGTAGTTTCTACTCCTAATATATTTCCAATATTTTCTGTCAATGTTCTAATATATACTCCAGGAGATACTAATGTTTTAAATTTTAATATTTTATATTTTTTAAGGGGATTAATCATTATATCATTATATTTATCTATAATTTCTTTTTGTCTAAAGTCATTAGATTTTAAACTTAAAATTTGACTAAATATTTTTCGCTTTAATTCCTTTTCATTTATTTCTGTTTCCTTTACGAAATCAAACATATATATTTTAACTTCTTTACTTGGTATTTTAATAGTATCTAATTTTCCCTCTTTAGCCCATTGCCATAATGGTTTACCATTTACTCTTACTGATGAATAATGTGGATATTCTTGCTCTTTGATTGTTATAATACGTTTATTAATATTATCTATAATAGATTCATCTATATCAATGTTAGAATCCGATGTATCTTTTATCATTCCTAATATATCTAATGTATCTGTCGAGAAACCAATAATAACATCAAAATAATATTCCTTTTCTAAATTATGATATTCGTTTTGTTTATTACATAATTCATTTGTTAGTGCAATTAATAATCCTCTAGCCATAGGATCTAATCGTCCAGCATAGCTTATTTTTTTAATTTCATATTCTTTATCTTTACGACTATTATGTTGTTCTTTAAAGGTATTTATAGCTTCCAATGGTGTCTGTCCGATTTCTTTAAAAATTTGATGAAGCATTTAATGAAATATTAATTTGATAAATAATAATTTAAAATAAAGATAAATCAATTTATTTCTTACGTGTTTTTTTTCTAGATGAGCGTCCTTTTCTAGTCTTACGTCTACCACCCTTTAACATGTTTCCTTTCTTGGATTTCTTTTTATTTCTGCTATTTTTCTTTGATTTTTTATTTTTCTTTGATCCACCATCTTTACTACCCGCGCCGGGACTAGCCAGATATTCAAAAGATGCATTAATATTGTCAAAAGTATCTTTTACATTTGCGTGGTCCAATAAACTACCAACGCCCCTTTCTAATCGTTCTTCTCGAACCCTTCGTCTAATACTTCTCTCTGATTTATGATCAATATTCCAAGCAGGTCCTAACCTTGTGTCTAATTTTCTTTGTTGTCCTTCAGCAGAAGCCCCCCCTTCACTTACAATTGTTTCACTAGTATCACTAGTATCACTAGTATCACTAGAATAATTTCTATTTAATACAATTCCCATTTCTCTACCAATTTTAGATTTAATTAAACTAAGAATAAAGTCTCTTGTTAATGGACTATTACTTCCACCCCTTCGTTTCCATTCTGTTTCTTCTGGGTCTTCTAGTTCCCTTTTCCGTGATGGTTTTTTTGTGTCTATGTATTGACGTTTTGAAGATTCGGGTTGTTCGTTTGTGCGTAATCTTTTCCGCGTTGTTTCTTCTTGTACTTTTGGTGCTGTCTGTAGTGTGTTCATATGTTGTGGTTTTTTTATTGTTTCTTCTTCTAGTTCTTCCGGCGTTGCTTCTTCTAGTTCTGCTTCTTCGCCTTCGCCTTCGCCGAAACATATATCAAATATGTTCAAATTAATATATATATTATTTAATAGATAACGTTGAATTTCAAGAAGTACATCATAACCTAGTTTACTAATATTATTATTACTATCTACAAAATTATCGTCATATAATGAATAAATATATTCATCAATTTGTTGATATTGATTAGATGTCAAATCTCTAGTTGAATTAGCCCCTCCAGCAGCAGCGGCTATAGTAGCAGATTCTATAGCAGTAGGATCAATATATTTTTGTGTAGTAGATAATGTAGGTATACTGTTAGGTTTATCTGAAATAGTAACATTAGGGGTTTTATCTTTTAATTTGCTTAGACGTCCAGTATCAAAATCTAATTCAATCCCAAATTTATTAAAATAACTGGTTAATATTTGTTTTAGCTCTTCATCGGTATATTGGTCTAAATTGTCAAAATCAACAGGATATTTAGTAGTAAATTCTTCTAATATTTTAGTTGGTGAACAAACATAGTTAAAAGGATTAAATGATTCAACTGGACCTTCATAATTAATATAATTTTTAAGTGTATTAGCTAAATTTTTAAAATCTACTTGTTTACTCTTTTTAATTTCGTAAATATCTTTAAACTCGTCTATATCAATTGTAGCTGGATCTTCAAATCTATTTGTTCTAGGGTATGCAGTATAATATTGCCCCCCATTTTTAATATTATAATTACTACCTCCCCTCAGTTGTGTGTCATCAACATTTAAAGAATTCTTAATTAAAATATCTAACTCTTCTTTTATTTGTGGTTCGGCATCTAAATCCCCCCTCGCCGTATTATAATTATCTAATAATTTAGACCTTAATGTAGATTCTAAATGGGTAAAATACTCTTTAATTTTACTTTCAGTAAAAAAATCAGGTCCACTAGGTATTAATGGTATTATATTATTATTGTAATCATCTTCTAAACTTGTAAAAATAGATTTTAGTTCTTCAAATAACTTAAGTTCTGTTTTTATTTTAGTTTCAAACCATCTCCCTATATTTCTTCTAGGAGCAGAACCAGTAGGGGTTATAATAGTATTATAAACATTTAATACTTTTTTTGGCATTCCCTTATCATAATTTAATGATTTTATACTTTTTGTTGCTAATTGTTTTTTCAATTTATCTACAGATTCGTCCTTACAATATACTACTAATTCTTGTACAACTCTATATAAGTTATCATATTCAGAAAATAGATCAGAACTGGTAACCTCAATGTCCTTTAATAAGTCAAATGCCTCCTTTAAATCCCTTTCGTCCATGCTATCTAAACCTGCATCAGTATATTTATCAATGACACTCTTATATGTTTTACACACATCCTTGAATTTTAAATATATAGCTGAAATTTTTATATTATAATTTGTTAACTTAATAACTAAAAATATTAGATTAATAATTTCAAAAATTGGTATAATATTACTATAATCATTCTTTGATTTACTACCAAGTATACTTTCAATAGAGGTGGCATTAGTAATTATTGTCGATAAATATTTAGTAAAATCATCAAGATCTTCGCTATAAAAAGTTTCTAATATTTCAGATTCTATAGTAAATGAAGTTGATTCGATATTTGATATTGTACCAGATAATTGATCATTACCTTCACAACTATCCGTCATTATATCTAAACGATTTAATATTGCCTTTATTTGTTGTTTATATATATCTTCTATAGACATACCTTTTAGTGCATTCCCTTTATATATATTAAAAGAATGATTAGTACATCTTTGAATACAATTTTTACCATTCATTCTAGCATATAATATAGCTAACCTATCAAATGATAAAAATACTGTATCATCTATATTTGCTTGACTCCAATCTCCACTTCTTTTAAAATCTAATAATTGATCTAATGTATTATATGTAAAACCAGTTCTTCCATTAGTATGTCTTGGAATATTTTGTCCTAAAAAGTCATCAGATGGTAGTATTTTAGTCCAGTCCGTGGGGGCTGCGGTGGGCTTCCATGTTCGCTCTACACTATCTCCTAAATCATTGTTAACAAGAATAATATTATTCCCAGTAGCCCAATCTTCGGTTGTATCTGTACTCGTGCGCGGACCCATAGGTATATGTTGAAAAAACTCAACACTTCCATCTGATTTTTTTCTACCTACTTTAAAAGTACCTCCACATTCGAGACCTAATTGTGTACCTTTATCTTCTGAATAGTCACTATCGCCAGCGGTAGCATTTAATACTAAATTATTAGGACTTACACACATTAGTTTTATCTCCGATGGAGCTGTTGTAAAATCTAAACATACTTTAGAATCTGATGGCCATCCATAAAGTTTGGGTTTTACGGCTGAATCCCATGTTGTTTGAGCATTTTCTACTATTCTAATAGTATTTGTTGGATCTACACCCCCCAATATTAAATAATATAATTCATCTATTCCAGCATCACGGCATATGTTTATACTTGATCCTCCGGATAAATGTTTAACTAATATTTTGGTTAGTTTATCTTGTATTCGTTCTTTTCTAGGATCCGATGCAGCATTTACTTTTTCTCTCAAATTATCGACATCATCTCCTTCATAATTTTCAAAATCAACAGAAAAACAATCTGATATTGGGTTTCCATTAACTGTAATCGTACCATCTGAATTAATAGTAATATCATCTATTTTATATTTATTATCTCCAACTCTTGGTAAAATAGGTGTTAATAATGTATCATTTTCAAAATGTTTCATAGTATTATCTTCTGGTTTTAATGACGTAGTACATCTTTCAAATAAACCTTTATATTTATCTGCGTCAGCTAATCCTCCTATCTTTTCATTGAATAATGTTCTTAATGGACATTGATCACTGTCAGCTTCCCTAGAGCTTTTAAGATAACCTTTTAATTTATCATTTCTATCACCATCATGGTATGAATCTACATATGCTAATACTGTTAAATATTTTTTAAAGACTGATTCATCAATACCATAAGTACTAAGATCACTTGTGTCTCTTAATATTATATTATCGTTTACAGTTGTAGGTTCTATAGATGGACTATGAGCAGAAGCAGAACCAGCTCCACCTTTTTTATATTTCTTTATTTTAGCCATTATAATATATAATAAGATTTAAATAAATAAAAATAATCATAAGAAAATATTAAGCACAAAGTAGAATACGAAAAACATAGCCATCAATACATAAAGACTAGCATCCTTAGATAATTTAAAGGCTTTTTTTAAATAATCCATTGTTTCATAATGTGCAAATATATAGAATAAACATGAAAATAATAAACTTCTTAATCCCACATTCAAATAAAATCTAGGGGATGTTGGCAATTTCCAATCAGTAGCATTACTAAATCTTTCTACCTTACGATTCGAGAAATTAGAAAATCCTTCTACATTAGGATTATTAGGTTCATCCTCTTCACTTTCGTCACTATCATCTGTATCAGTATCTTTTTTATTAGTTAGTTTTTCATTTGAAACTTTCGTAGTAACTGTCTCAGTATCTTTAGTGTTAAGCTTATCAGATTTCACAGATTCCTTAGATTCATTATTAGATTTATATCTCGATTTATCTTCAACTTTAACTTCAACTTCAACATCATCTTCAACTTCAGTATCAGTATCAATATCATTTTTAGAATCTAACATAAATTCTTTAATTAAACTTTTGTAGTGATTTACTTTATCTTGATGTAATTCTAATTTTTGTTTATATCTGTCAAGTTGTTCTTCATTTAATTTTTTATCAGCATTTGTAAATCCTTCAAAATACATATATTATAAAATAAGAAAATTTTTATATGGAATTATTTTATGTATAAATATAATTTTATAATTCTTTCTATTATCGTAATAATATTAATTACATTTATTTTTATTTATAGTGAAAGTTATTGTGGCGATTTAAGACTTAATATTATAAATTTTAATCCAGAAAAATCAAAAAAAATAGTTATTATTAGTGGTGTACATGGTAATGAATATGCACCACCCATAGGTGTATCAAATTTTATTTCACAAAATACTAATAATTTAACTAATTCTGATTATCATATTGTATTTATTCCTAGAGTCAATGAAGAAGGTCTAATACAAAAAAGAAGATATTTACCATGTATGTCGACTATAATTTATAATCATGATATAAATAGAAATTTTTATACTGAAACAGAGAAAATATTGAATGAAACTAGTTTAGAGAAACAAATCATCAATATTATTCAAGATACTGATTTTGTATTAGATTTTCATGAAGCATATGATTTCCATAAAATAAAACCAAGCTCTATTGGATCAACTATAAGTATAAGTAATAATGGATTACCACTTACAATGGCTAACAAATTAGTATATGACATAAATGAAACCATAGATGATCCAAACAAAAAGTTTACCGTAATATCAATAGACAAATATAATATACCACATACGTTAAGAGATTATTGTGAAAAAAAAATGATAAATTATAATTTGGTAGAAATTACTGGTCAAAATAATAAACAACCACTGAATCTTAGAGTAAATCAAACACAAACAATATTAAACTCATTGTTCGAAAATATATCTATTATTTAAATATTTAATATATATATAATGATAGCTAATGACAATATTCACACGTTATTTATTCTAATAATAATGATAGTTATCTTTTTATGCTTTTATTTTGTTATAAAAAATAATATGTTTGATTTTTTCGCAAATCAACAAGTAGATTTACAAGGGAAAACTATTTTTATAACGGCTGCAACTAGTGGATTAGGATTAGTTTTAGCCGAAAGTTTAGCAAAATATCCTTGTAAATTATTTATTACTGGAAAAGATAGATCTAAAGTAGAAGAAACTGTATTAGAATTACAAAAGATTAATAAAAATGTAAGTGGAGAGAGTGCCAACTTTGAAAACGAAGAAGAAATTACAAAAATGTGGAACTCTGCCGTAAAAATATTAAAAAAAGTAGAATATGTTATTAATGTACCAATTAACACATATTCTATATTTAAATTACATAAAACCGAGTTACCCCAATTTAAGGAAGCTATGAATAGAAATGTAGAAAGTGTAGTTAAAATTAATAATTTAGCTATAGGTCATATGAAATGGTATAAGATTAAAGGTAGAATCATTAATGTATCTAATCTAAGGGCCAAGTATAAATCTACTAAGTTTGCTTCTGGTACTGATATTTTATCTAAAAATACATTAGAAACATATTCTAGTATTTTAGCTAATGAAGTATATGGGTATGATATAGCAGTTGTTACTATAAGATTAGACAAAGATGTTACTGGTAGCAGATTTAATTATAAATTACCAATAAAACCTACTAAATTAGGAGAGCAAATTATTAAAAAGTTTCAAGCTATCCCTGAATGGATAAATGGAAGTCCTAAAGATGTATTACCCGTATTTATTCATTGTCTTAAATCACCATTTCATGAAGTTGCTGGGAAAATGATATCTACAAATGAGTTTTTTTCTAATAAAGAAAATAGTAATATAGTATCCCCAGGTACTAGTGTTAGAAATAATGATACAATGACTTATTTTTCAAATACCGATTTAGAAGGTAAAGAAAATCATACAGTTCTTTATAAACAAACTCCATTTAAACCTTCTAGTAAAATAACTGAATACTTTAGCTCGTCTGAATTTAAACTTGGTGGGATGAATGTCCCTAGAAAATATAAAGGGAAATTATTGGAATTATTATCTCATAAAAATAAGATATCGAAGGATAATATAATATTGTTTAGAACTGAAAACGATGCTCTAATGAAAATATTAGATATATTCGTGCCTAAAAATCAAGAAATAATAAGCGAAAACCCATATTGGCAAAATTTAGTTCTTTATAGTAAAGAGAATCATATTCATGTAAACTATATAGATCTAAAAATAAATGAAAAAAAAACTGAAGTCAATAACGAAGATTTACTTAGTTATGTTAATGAACGAACGAAATTAATATATTTATCCTCCCCAAATATTGCATCTGGACAAACTATTTCAAAAGAAATATTCGAAGCCTTTTTAGAAAAGGTCCCAAATAATATTATTATATTAATTGATCAAAGATTTTTTGAATTATCTAGAAATAAAGAAACATTAAACGCTTTAGATTATATAGAAAATCATAATATTGTAGTATTAAAGTCATTTAGTAATTTTTATGGAATAGAATCGTTGACCATTTCATATCTCATGTGTAACTCTAAATTATCGAAACTAATACATTCTAAAACACATATTTATGAAATAGATAAATTATCCGAAAAATTAGCAATAATGTCTCTTCAAGACAATGAATATAAAAAATATGTGTTAGATAAGATGGAGAAGGAATATAATAAAGTAATTACTAAATTAGATAAAAATAATATAGAATATTGTCCTAGCGAAACCTATTATTTTTTAATAAATACAGCTAGACAAAAAGCAGATATAATGGCCGATTTTGATAAGGAAAATATATTATTATATAATTCATCTGATAATGTGGGTAATTTTTGGTCATTACCACTATCTAAACCAAAAATAAATAATAAAATAATAAATATTATTATAAATTATAATTAATAATGACTATATCAGATTTAGCTAGTTATTTAAAAAAAGTAATACCTACATTTACATGGGAAGATCTTATAGTTTTATGTACAGAGAAGCATGCAAATGATAAACAATTACATATAACTTTTATAAAAAGACCTTATGAAATATATAATCAAATAGAATATTCAATGTGTATGACACCATATATTGGATATATAAAAGATGAAGGAGTGTCATGGGTTGATATATCTATATTAGGTCAAAAACACAAGGTATTAGCAACATTAATATATAGTACATTATTTAAAAGAACTACTATAAATGCAAAGGTAAGTATTCTTATCAATATTTGTCATAATGATGTGAATATTCCATTATTAAAAGATGCATTTGTATTAACATTTGATAGAACTGATAGAACTCTATCTTTTAGTAATGAATGTCCTATATGTATGGCAGATTTAAAATCTCCTAATATAGAACAAATAACATTACCTTGTTTTCATAAGATTTGTAAAACATGTTTGTTCAGTAGTTTAGAACATAAATTAAATAAATGTCCATTATGTAGACACGAAATTATATCTATATCTAATCCTCAAACATCTGTTTAATAGTTTTAACTAATCCTACACCTAACACATTTTCATTATTTTCTTTATCCATCAAAACAAACGATCCTAATTTATTATTAGTCTTATATGGAAAAATACTTATAGGATTTCTTAATTCTATATTAACAATAGAATTATCGCCATTTTCTAATTCATCTGGTTTCTTTTTTAATGTTTTATTATTTTTATCTATTGTTTTAAAAATAGTTTTAATTATACAGTTTACTTTTATAGAATTACAATAGAATATACATTCTAGATCCTTAGGAATTATATTTTTGTTCATTACTATGAATTGACAAGTTATATTAGTTACCTTTTTTAATGGATTATCAATGTTAGTAATTATCATCCCATCGCTAATGTCTTTATAATATTCCAATCTGATGCCAATATTATCTCCGGCACATGCGCTATTTATATTAGTATGATTTTTTTGTAATTCAAGTACCTTTACTGGTAAGAGATTTGGATTTAAAATTACAACATCATTTACATTTATATTACCAGATAATAATCTACCATTTACACCCAAATATTTATCATTTAATTTGAACACATTATTAATAGGTAATATTAATTTTCCCTTTGATTTATTAACTAATCTTATAGTACTTAATAGTTTTATAAAATTGTTATGATTGGGGATACATGTATTCACTAATGTATAAAAGAATATCTTTGCTTCTTTATAATTTCTTTTTTTAAACATATTAGTTAATTGTAACTGAATTTCCTTTAAATTATGTTTTTCAACATTATCTAGAAATACAACAATATTTTTAATTCCTAACACATTCATAATAAATAATTTGTGCTTTAGGATAATGGGGGCTTTATTTGTATAATTATTTAAATCAAATAATACAAATCCAATATCACATGAGGATGCTGTATTAAAGAATGATTTATCTATCCCATTGTCTTTATTTACAAAAGATACATTAAATTGTTTGTTTTTTATGATGAAACTCCATATTAAATTTGATTTATTAGTAATTTCCGTTCTTTCCGATTCTAAAGTATAAATAATTTTTTTATAATCATTATTTTTAATTTCA
>CEUZ01040802.1_pt1 | contig 10744 bp, 10 predicted proteins | sample 361511 | NCBI WGS metagenome assembly CEUZ01 (sample SAMEA2622822, study PRJEB7988) | marine metagenome | biome: marine biome (ENVO:00000447); feature: surface water layer (ENVO:00002042); material: "saline water (ENVO:00002010), including plankton (ENVO:xxxxxxxx)" | depth 5 m
TCTTCAACTTCGTAGATCATTGCGCATGTATCAGGACAATCATGCGGGCAACCACCAAAACCATACTTAGTTACTTTCTTGAGCATAGATAATGATATTTTTTTTATTATGTCATTGCAACTTTAATAATTATATTGATGAGAATGGTTCTCATCTTTATTAAATTTTATTTATTATTATTATGTTTTATTAATGATTAAAAATAAAAAAAAATTACAAAAGATTCTTAAACCTTTAGTAAATAATTCTGAGTTAACAAATGAAATTATAGCCACAGACGAGAATAAAAAAAAAATTAAACTTCATTCAGTTGTAGAAAGACCTCTAACTTTATTTTTAAATGATCAAGAAATAGTTACTATGATGACAATTTGTGATTATCCAAAATATTTGGCGATAGGTTATTTGATTAATCAAAACATGCTTAAAAAGAATGATAAAATTACGGGTATTGATTATGACAAAGAAATTAGTGCAGTAGTTGTTAGAACTAAATTAAAAACAAATTACGAAGAAAAATTAAAAAAAAAAACTCTTACATCGGGATGCGCCCAAGGAACAATTTTCGGAGATATCATGGAAGAATTTGATAATATCAAATTATCTAAAACTGCAAAAATTAAAACTTCTTGGATGATTAAATTACTTAAAGAGATTAATACGACACCTAGTTTATATTTAAAAGCAAGAGCTATTCATGGTTGTGTTTTATGTAAAAAAGATAAAGTGCAAGTATATATGGAAGATGTTGGTAGACATAATGCTGTTGATAAAATAGCAGGCTTTATGCACAAGCATTCAATTAGTCCAGTTGATAAAATTTTTTATACTACTGGAAGATTAACTAGTGAAATGATAATTAAAACTGTAAAAATGAATATACCAATTTTAATATCAAGAAATGGATTTACATCATGGGGAATTGAATTGGCAAAAAAAGCAAATTTGACTCTTATTGGAAGAACGAAGGGAAAAAGATTTATTGCTTTGTCTGGTACAAAAAGAATTATTTATGACAACAATTAATAAAAATAATATTTTAGGAGTTATTTTAGCTGGAGGTCTTTCTAAAAGAATGGGAAAAATTAATAAATCATTAGCTAAAATTAACGATAAAACCTTATTAGAAATATCATATAATTTAGTTAGAAAACAATTAAATCACGTAATAATTAATTCTAATATAAATTTGAAAAAAAAAATTAATATAAATTTTGAGGTTATTCCAGATAAAATACCTGGATATTTAGGTCCATTAAGTGGAATATTGTCAGCAATGCACTGGGCAAAGAATAATTTACCAGATTGTAAATGGATAGCTAGCTTTCCAGTTGATTCAGTATTTTTTCCTAACAATTTTGTTGAAATAATGGTTGATAAAATAAATAATAAAACGCAAATTGTTTGTGCAAAATCAAATGGAAGAGTACATCCAGTATTTGCATTATGGTCTATAGAATTGATATATGATTTAGAAAAGGCTTTGGTTGAAGATGGTTTAAGAAAAATTGATAAATGGACAAAAGATTATAATTTAGAAATAATTACTTTTAAAAAAAGTAGCATTGATCCTTTTTTTAATATTAATACGAAAGAAGATTTAGATTTAGCAAAAAATTATTTAAGAAATTAGCTTGAAAAAGAAATTATTAATTTTTATTGTTGCATATAACGCTGAGAAGACAATTAAAAGCGTTGTTTCTCGCATACCAAAAAAATTATCATCCCAATATAATTTAGAAATTTTAATTATTGATGACTCTTCACAAGATAAAACTTTTGAATTATCTAAAAAGATAAAAAAATATTATTCAAATTCTAGTTTTAAAATAAATGTTTTTTATAACCCAGTAAATCAAGGATACGGTGGTAATCAAAAAATAGGTTATCATTATTCAATTAAAAATAATTTTGATTACGTTGTTCTGCTTCATGGTGATGGGCAATATGCTCCTGAGATTTTACCAAAACTTTTAAAAAGTTTTTCAGATAATAGTAATAGCGATGTTGTGATTGGCTCAAGAATGATTGAAAAAAAAAGAGCTTTGAAAGGAGGTATGCCTTTTTATAAATTTATTGGAAATATTATTTTAACAAAATCTCAAAATATTTTGTTAGGTACTAATTTGGCTGAGTTTCATTCGGGATATAGAATATACAAAGTAAACTCATTAAAAAAAATACCTTTTTATTTAAATACTAATGATTTTCATTTTGATACCGAAATATTAATACAATTGTTTTTAATAAATCAAAAAATTGAAGAAATTTCTATACCTACATTTTATGGCGATGAAATATGTCATGTTAATGGAATGAAGTATGCTTTTAATGTTATTTTTGTTACTTTAATTGCCAAATTACAAAAAATAACTGGTTTTAATTTTACGAATAAGTTTAAGGAAAATAGTTTAAATAAAAAATCTCAAAATATAAAAGTTGATAAACTTTTAGAATTAGCAAAAAAAAGAAGATAAGAATTAATTAGAATTTTTTATAATTATATTAGCTTTTTTTTTAAAAACTTTTTCCCAATTAGGAATTTTAATTTTTAAAAATTTTTCTAATGAATTACAACTAAAAACTGAATTAAGAGGTCTTTTAGCTATGGTTTTAAATTTTTTATGTGAAACTGGCAAAATTTTACAATTATTATTTTTTAATTTTATTTTTATTTTTTTTGCCCAATTGTAATAACTAGTTTGTCCTTTTAGAGATACATGAAAAATATTTGATTTAATATCAAAATTTTTAATTATTTTTTTTAATACTTTAATTGTTATTTCACTTATAAACTCAACATGATTTGGAGTTCCTATTTGATCTTTGATTACATAAATTTTATCTTCTTCTAATATTTTCTTAATAATTTTTTGAGGAAAATTATTTTTTCGATCAGAGTATAACCACGCAACTCTTAATAAAATAAATTTACACTTAGAATTAATAATAAATTTTTCACCATCATATTTACTTTTTCCATAAAAATTTAATGGTTTTGGTTTATCTTTTTCGTTCCAGGGAGTCTTTTTTTTTCCATCAAATACATAATCAGTAGAAAAATGAATAAGGTATGAGTTATTTTTATAAGACCAATCAGCAATTTTTTTAGGAGCAAGAGCATTTACTTTATAACAAATATTTTTATTCTTCTCCGCACCATCAACATTTGTATAAGCGGCAGTGTTTATGATGATGTCTGGTTTATTTTTATTTAAAAAATTATTTATTGAATTTAAATTATTAAAATTTAATTTTTTTTTATTAGCTAAAATAATATTTTTAAAATTTTTTAATTTATCTTTTATAGAGAAACCAAGATTACCTTCGCTTCCAGTTAAAAGTATTTTTACTTTTTTTTCCATCTTGGCAGATTTTTATGTTCATTTAACATAATTGCATTAGCATCATTTTTTGAAAGTATAGGTTTTTTTGTAGGCCATTTTATATTTATATTTGAATCATTCCATACAATATATTTTTGATTCTTTGGGTAATATTTACAATTACATTTATATAAAATATCTGCAGTTTTACTAATTACTAAATAAGCATGAGCGAAACCTTTAGGTATCCAAAGTTGCTCTTTTTTTTTTGCATCTAAATAAACTCCGTACCATTTACCAAAAGTTGGGCTATTTTTTCTTATATCTACAGTCACATCAAATATTTTTCCTTGTAAAACTGAAACAAGTTTTCCTTGAAGATTAGGATATTGAAAATGAATTCCTCTAATTGTATTTTTTTTTGAATTTGAGTTTATAACTTGAACAATTTTTGATTTTATAAATTTTAAATATGAATTTTCATTATAGGTTTCATAAAGATATCCTCTTTTATCACGAAATATTTTTGGCTCTATAATACAAAGACCAGGTAGTTTCAATTTTTTAATTTTCATTTAATTTTCTTATTTATTTATAAGAAATTGAAGGCTGTTTATTTAATTTCTCCATTTTAGCAGCACAGTATTTGAATTCAGGAATTTTTCCAATCGGATCTAATTTTGGATTTGTTAACATATTGGCCGGTGCTTCTCTAAAAGCAAAAGGAAAAAATATAACATTATTTGGAACATTTCTATCTAATCTTACTTTTACTTCTACCTTACCTCTTCTTGTTTCAATTTTAACTTTATCACCAGCGTTGATTCCTTGTTTTTTAAGTTGTTTAGGGTTGAAATGTGCAGTTGCTTCAGGTTCAATGCTACTTAAAACTTTTGATCTTCTAGTCATTGATCCTGTATGCCAATGTTCAAGCAATCTTCCGGTCATTAAAATCATTGGAAAATTTTTGTCAGGAACTTCATCTGGAGGTGTAAGTTCTGTTGGTACAATTTTTCCTCTTTTATTTTTTGTATCAAAACCATCTGAAAAAATTACTTCTTTTCCAGGGTTTTCATCTTTTACAGGATAAACAACTGAATTTTCTTTATCTAATCTATCCCACGTCAACCCTTTAATTGATGGCATAGTTTCTGCCATTTCAGGAAATACATCTTTAGGATGATTATAGTTCCAATCTAAATCTAATCTTTTAGCAATTTCATTTATAATCCATAAATCTTGTTTTGCATTTCCTGGGAGAGGGACGGCTTTTCTACCCATTTGTACTTGTCTATTTGTATTGGTAAAACTTCCATTTTTTTCAGGAGCAGCAGAACTTGGTAAAACAACATCCGCAAAAGTTGCAGTTTCTGTTAAAAATAAATCTTGAACAACTAAGTGATCTAAATTTGCAAGACCTTTTCTAGCCTCTCTTGTATCAGGGTCTGACATTGCAGGATTTTCTCCCATTATATACATTGCTTTAATAGAACCATCAACCATTCCATGCATTATTTCAACAACAGTTTGTCCTGGTTCAGGATCTAAATCAGATTTCCAAAGTTTTTCTAATTTTTTTCTATTTTTATCTTCTCCTACAGGAAAATAGTCAGGAAAAACCATAGGTATTAAACCTGCATCAGAAGCACCTTGAACATTATTTTGTCCTCGTAAAGGATGTAACCCAGTACCAGGTCTCCCAATTTGACCGCACATTAAAGATAATGCGATTAATGATCTGGCATTATCAGTTCCATGGACGTGCTGAGATATTCCCATACCCCAAAAAATAATTGCTGATTTTGCTTTTGCGTAGGTTCTTGCAACTTTTTTAATAGTTTCAACTTTAATTCCTGTAACTTTCTCCATTTTTTCAGGTTGAAAATTTTTTATATTTTTTTCTAAATCTTTAAATCCTTCTGTAAAACCTTTGATGTATTGTTGATCATAAAGTTTTTCTTTTACAATTACATTCATTATGGAATTTAGCAAAGCAACATCTGTACCTGGTCTAAAATTCAAACTTTCAAAAGCATATTTGTTAAGAGAGCTTTTTCTTGGATCGATTACAATTAATTTAGATCCATTTTTTGCTGCATTTTTAAAAAAAGTTGCAGCTACAGGATGATTTTCAGTTGGATTAGCGCCAATAACAATAATTACTTCAGAATTTTCACAATCATAAAAAGGATTACTTACTGCCCCAGATCCTAGAGTTTCCAATAAAGCAGCTACAGACGATGCATGACATAGTCTTGTGCAGTGATCAACATTATTAGTACGAAAACCAGTTCTAACTAATTTTTGAAATAAATATGCTTCTTCATTAGAGCCTTTTGCAGAACCAAAACCAGCAAGAGTTTTTCCTCCGTGTTCGTTAAGCACTTTTTTTAAACCAAATCCAGCATAATCTAATGCTTCTTTCCAAGATGCTTTTCTAAAATATTTATAAGGATTTTTTGGGTCAAAAATTATATTTGGATCTTTTTTAACATTTGTTTTTCTTATAAGTGGTTCTTTTAGTCTATCTGGATTTGAAATATAATCATATCCAAATCTTCCTTTAACACACAATCTATTATGATTTGAAGGTCCATCTTTTCCATCGATCCATGAAATTTTATCTTTTTTAATATTATATTCTACCTGACATCCTACGCCGCAATATGGGCAAACTGATTCAATTTTTTTATCTACTTTAGTATCAGATATGTGTTTCTCATTCATAACCGAAGCAGGCATTAAAGCACCAGTAGGACAAGCCTGAACGCATTCACCGCATGCAACACAAGTACTATCTCCCATAGGGTCATCAAAATCAAAAACAATTTTTGCTTCAGAACCACGATTAGCCATTCCTATTACATCATTAACTTGAACTTCTCTACAAGCTCTCACACATAAATTACAATGAATACATGCATCTAGATTAACCTCCATTGCCGAATGACTTACATCTGGCTTAGGAAGAGATGTTTTTTTTGGAAATCTACTATTATTAACATTTAACTTTCCAGCCCATTGCCAAAATTTTGAATTCTTATCACGAGCAACACTTCTTTTTGGTTGATCTGCAACTAATAATTCAAAAACTAATTTTTGAGAAGTTTTAGCTCTATTAGATTTAGTACTAACTTTTATACCTTCCGTAGGTTTTCTTATACAAGAAGCAACTAATGTTCTTTCACCTTCTACTTCAACCATGCAAGCTCTACAATTGCCATCAGGTCTATATCCTGGTTGTGGTTCGTAACATAGATGAGGAATATTTTTGCCATTTCTTTTTGCAACTTGCCAAATTGTTTCACCTTCTTTAGCTGTTACTTTTTTACCATCTAATATAAAAGATATATTTTTCATTTTATTTTTTTTAACTAGCTTATATCATTTTCAAAAAATTTTAATACACAATTTACAGGATTTGAAGCTGCTTGACCTAACCCGCAAATTGAAGCATCAGTCATTACTTTACTTAAATCATTTAAAAGTTTTTTATCCCATTTTTTTTTTTTTAATAATTTAACAGCTTTTTCAGTTCCAACTCTACAAGGAGTACATTGACCACAACTCTCATCTTCAAAAAATTCTAACAAATTAAGAGCAATATCTTTCATGTTATCTTTTTGAGAAAAAATAACTATAGCTGCAGATCCAACAAAACATCCTTGCTTATCTAATTCTTTACCAAAATCTAAAGGAATATTGCCTAACGATGAAGGTAATATGCCTCCTGAAGCTCCTCCAGGAAGATATCCTTTAAAAACATGATCTTTTTCCATGCCACCACAATAATCATTAATTAATTCGTTTACTGTTATTCCTGCTGGTGCTTTTTTTACGCCTGGATTTTTAACTCTTCCAGAAACTGAGTAAAGTCTAAAACCTGAACCACCATTTTTACCAAAATTAGAGAACCATTTGCCTCCTTTTTCAAGAATATCTCTAATCCAAAATAAAGTTTCAACATTATTGCATAAAGTTGGCCTACCAAATAAACCTTCTTGAACTGGGAAAGGAGGCTTGTGTCTTGGATATCCTCTTTTTCCTTCTATACTTTCTAACATTGCAGATTCCTCTCCACATATATATGCTCCAGCACCTCTTCTAATAATTAATTTACAATGATTTGATAAACCTTCTTTTTCAATTCTTAATATTTCGTCTTTTAAAATTTTATTTATAAAAGGATATTCATCTCTTAAATAAATATAACATGCCTTTGCTTCTACTACCCAAGCACCAATCAATGTTCCTTCAAGAAAACGATGCGGATCAGTTTCCATACAAAATCTATCTTTAAAAGTTCCTGGCTCTCCTTCATCTGCATTTACAGCCATTAATCTTGGGGCAGGTTCTTTTCTAGTTAATTTCCATTTTAGACCTGTTGGGAATCCAGCTCCTCCTAAACCTTTTAAATTTGAATTCTCTAATTTTTTAATAACTTCTGAAATTTTTATTTTATTTGATAAACATTTTTTTAAAATTTTATATCCTCCATTTTTTTTATATGAATTGAAATCAACGTATTTATTTATTTTTGGAGAGAATTCTTTTGTTTTTATAATTTTTTCAACTTTTTTTTCATTTGCAGAATCTATATGTCTATGCCCAACTTCTAAAACTGGCGCTGTGTCGCATCTACCCATGCATGGAGCATTTACAATTTTAATATTATTTTTTTTATATTTTGTTTTTAAATTTTTTAAAAGTTTTTTTCCACCCATCATTTCACATGTAACCGTGTCACATACACGAATTGTAATATCTGCTGGCTTTTCATCATTATCAATAATATCAAAATGTGCATAAAACGAGGCGACCTCATAAACTTCCGAGAGAGGCATTTTCATTATAGTAGATAAGGCTGTTAGATGTTTAGCATGCAAACACTTATATTTGTCTTGTATGTGATGAAGATTTTCAATCAACATATCTCTACCCTTAGATTTATTTTTAAGCAAAGATATTATTTCTGCTTCTGCATTTTCGTCTACAATTCTACCTTTAGGAAAAAAGATTTTTTTTTCTTTTTTTCTTCCTAAATCACCATTACCTAATATTTTAATTTCATTACTCATAACTAAAAAAATAACTCATAATAATTACATAGCGTTTAAAATAAAAAAACAATTATATTTCATTTTTTACTATATTTAGCTTTATTTCTTTGCCATTAATAGTTTTTTTACCGGCATTTTCAAAATTTACTGTAATAATATTACCAATTTTTGATTGAACTTGCCCTATACCCCAATCTTTTTCTTTAGGGTGGATTACGTAAATTCCCGGTATTATCAGTTCATTCATAAATTTTTAATAATTTTTTTCATTTTTTTTATTGAGTTTTAATTTATTATCAATATATTTTTCAAATTATTACTTTTTAGTTAAATACAATGATAAAAAAAACAAAAATTTCATCTAAATACAAACCTACAGCAAAAGAACCTTTTATGAACCAGAAGCAAAAACAGTATTTTAAACAAAAACTTATAGATTGGAAAGAAAGTCTTTTAAAAGGGTCAACAGAAACAATTTCAAATTTAAAACAAGACAAAGAAGTTTCAGGAGATTTTGCAGATATAGCATCAGCTGAAAGCACAAAATCCATTGAATTACGTACTAGAGATAGAGAAAGAAAGCTAATTAATAAGATAGATGAGGCTTTAAAACGTATTGAAGATAATACATATGGATATTGTGAGGTTACCGGAAAGCCTATTGGTTTAAAAAGATTAGAAGCAAGACCAATTGCCACGTTAAGTATAGAAGCTCAACAAATGCACGAAAATCAAGAGCAATTAAATAACGATTAAGCATTTTTTGATTCGGTTTTATATAAATTTTAACTTTTTAATAGCATTTTTTTATTTTTTTAGCTTGAATAAAAGAACAAAAGTAGTACATATATAAATATACTTTTTTTATTAAATTTATTAGAGGATATTAAAATGAAGAAACCAATTTTAAAAACAGTTAGTTCTACAATGCAAGAAAATGAGAAAGTAAAAAAAATTAAAGACGAGTCTTTAGATACCGCAATATCGCAGATCGAGCAAAGTTATGGAAAAGGTTCGATTATGAAATTAGGTGATAATAAAGAAAACGTTGATGTTGAGGTTGTTTCTACTGGTTCCATTGGCCTTGATATAGCATTAGGAGTTGGTGGCTTGCCTAGAGGTAGAATTATTGAAATTTATGGTCCTGAAAGTTCTGGAAAAACAACATTAGCAATTCATGCCATAGCTGAATGTCAAAAAAATGGAGGAACTTGTGCATTTATAGACGCTGAGCACGCTTTAGATCCATCGTATGCAAAAAAGCTTGGAGTAGATATTGATAGCTTATTAATTTCTCAACCAGACTCTGGAGAACAAGCTTTAGAAATTACAGAAACATTAGTTAGATCAAATGCTGTTGATATTTTAGTCGTTGATAGCGTTGCTGCATTAGTCCCTAAGGCAGAGATAGAAGGGGATATGGGTGATTCACATATGGGTTTACAAGCAAGATTAATGAGTCAGGCTTTAAGAAAAGTTACTTCTTGTATATCTAGATCTAATTGTATTGTCATATTTATTAATCAAATCAGAATGAAAATTGGAGTAATGTTTGGCAACCCTGAAACTACAACTGGTGGAAACGCACTTAAGTTTTATTCTTCTGTAAGATTAGATATTAGAAGAATAGGAGCTATAAAGGATAAAGAACAAATAATTGGTAATCAAACAAGAGTAAAGGTTGTCAAAAATAAATTGGCTCCTCCTTTTCGAATGGTTGAATTTGATATCATGTACGGAAAAGGAATTTCTAAACTAGGTGAACTTATTGACCTAGGATCAGAAGCAGGTGTAATAGAAAAATCTGGCACATGGTATTCATATAACGGAGAGAAAATAGGACAAGGAAAAGAGAATGCTAAGAAATATCTTTCCGAGAAAAAAGATGTAGCATCTGCAATATATAGATCAATTATGGAAGCAAGCGGTCTTGTAAAAGAAAAAATGCTAGAAGGCAAAGAAGAAGAAAAAGAAAAATCAGAAAGCTCTTCTGAAACGCCTGAACAAAGCACATAATTTTTTATTGCTAATTAATATTGCTTGGTACATTCTTTATTATAAGATATGTTTCCAAGCAATTTAATTAGAAAAAAATTTTTAGATTATTTTAAAAAAAATAATCACAAAGTTATTCATTCAAGCTCACTAGTACCTCAAAACGATCCAACTTTACTATTTACAAACTCTGGAATGGTTCAATTTAAAAATATTTTAACTGGAGTTGAGGAAGCTAAGGTAAAAAGAGCGACAACTTCACAAAAATGTGTTAGAGCAGGCGGAAAACATAACGACCTCGATAATGTTGGCCATTCATTTAGACATCACACTTTTTTTGAAATGTTAGGAAATTTTTCTTTT
>CEUZ01188520.1_pt1 | contig 10734 bp, 9 predicted proteins | sample 361511 | NCBI WGS metagenome assembly CEUZ01 (sample SAMEA2622822, study PRJEB7988) | marine metagenome | biome: marine biome (ENVO:00000447); feature: surface water layer (ENVO:00002042); material: "saline water (ENVO:00002010), including plankton (ENVO:xxxxxxxx)" | depth 5 m
AAAATAATAGACACTTTTTTACCAAAACAACTTTCTGAAGAAGAAACTAAAAAAATATGCAAAGAAGCAATAGAATCTGTGGGAGCTTCAAGCATTAAGGACATGGGTAAAATTATGGGATCATTGAAACAAAAATATCCAGATGCGCTAGATTTTTCTAAAGCAAATATAATAATAAAAGGTTTACTAAGCCAATGAAATACCCAAAAGAGTATTTAGAAGAAATTAAGTTAAGATTAAAAGTATCTCATGTTGTAGGTAAATCTGTAAAATTAAAAAAAAGAGGAAAAGAATTTATTGGACTTTCACCATTTTCGAATGAAAAAACACCGTCATTTACTGTTAATGATGAAAAAGGTTTTTATCACTGTTTTAGTTCTAGCGAACACGGAAATATTTTTGATTTTTTAATGAAGACTAAAAATTATAAATTTGGAGAAGCAGTCAGAGCTTTAGCTGCGGACGCAGGAATGCCTGCCTATAAATTTACCAAACATGACGAAGAAAAAGAAAAAAGATGGGATATTTATAAAAAAATATTAGAAAAATATTCAGCATTTTGTCATGAAGAGTTACTCTCCAGCAAATATCCTGAAGTATCTAGTTATTTAACTAAAAGAAATGCCACAAAAAAGGAAATAGTTTTTTTTAAGATAGGTTATTCACCATCACAAAGCAATTTTTATGAAAAATTATGCCAAGAGTTTAGCGAGGAACAAATTAAATTATCAGGAATTTATTATTTAGATGAAAAAAGAAATAAATTTGTAGATAGATTTAGAAATAGAGTAATCTTCCCTGTAAAAAGTTTAAATGGTTCAATATTTGCTTTAGGAGCGAGAGCATTATCTAAAACTGCTCTTGCTAAATACATTAATTCTCCAGAAACAGAGTTTTATAAAAAAGGAAATAATTTATATAATATTAATTCAGCAAAAAATCACAGAGATAAAAAAGAAGAAGTTTTTATAGTAGAAGGTTATATGGATGTAGTAAGTCTACATAAGTCTGGAATTGAAAATGCTGTAGCAAATCTTGGAACAGCCATGACAGAACGACAAATTGAATTAATTTGGAGATTTTTTAAAAATCCCATTATTTGTTTAGATGGAGATAATAGTGGAAAAAAAGCAGCGATCAGAGCTGCCGAAAGATTATTTCCAATGATGAAAGCTAATTTTAAAATTTATTTTCTTACATTACCTGAAAATTTAGATCCGGATTCTTTTATAAATCAAAAAGGTAAAGAAGAATTTTTAAAATTGACTAAAAATAAAAAAGAAATACAAGATTTTATTTGGGAAGCTTATTACAATGATGTTGATGAAAAAAACCCTCATTCTCTTACAATTTTTGAAAAAAAAATCAAGTCACTATGTCATGAAATGAGAGACAAAACTTTAGCGAAATATTTTTTAGATAATTTTAACCGAAAAATTCACGAACTCACTCCTAACACAAATTTTAAAAGAGATAATTTTTATAAATTCAAAAAAATTCAAAATCCTCTTCAAAAAACTAAAGATATACATAAGCACAGAAGTAAATTTAGCGAAATAGAATTAAAAGAATATTCGATTTTATTTTTAGTAATTAATAATTTAGATATTTTTAGAAAAAATATAGAACTTATTTCTGAAATTTCGTTTTCTTCTAACATTGCAAATGATTTTAAAAAAAAAGTAATAGAATATTTACTTTCAGAAAAATATTTTGATAAAAAAAAATTAGATCCAAACGATTTTGATGCTCAAATAAAAGATTTGATAAACCTTATAAACTTAAATGCACCAATTAAAATTATTTGTAAAAATAAAAATGAGAAGGAAATTATTTCAATTTTTAATGAAGTTGCTCAAGAGATACAAAAAATTGAACTTCAGAAGAGAATCGAGTCATTAGAGAACAAGGTTGCAATAAATCTTGATGAAAACCTATATTCCGAGCTTTTATCACTTAGAAATCAATTAAAAGGAGGATAAATAAGCTATAGATTTTATTTATTTAATTATTATATATGAGTCCTCTATTTATTACAGAAAGAGAAAAACACAGTGGAAAGAGTAATTACAAAATCATTTAAAAGATTGTTAGACAAAGGAATTCACAGAGGTTTTATTACTCATGAAGAACTTGGAAAATCTTTAGGCAAAAGGCATTTTAGTCAAGAGAATGTTGAAAAAGCCTTTCTGCACATATTTGATAATAAAATAAGTCTTGTTGAAAAAAAGTCTGATTACCGTTCAAATAAAAAAAAAGAAACAGTTTCACTAACCGACAAAAGTAAAGATGTAGAAAAAAGCGACGATCCTATAAGAATGTATTTACGAGAAATGGGTGGAGTCGAACTTCTTTCTCGAGAAGGTGAAATTGCAATAGCAAAAAGAATAGAAGCAGGAAAAAATGTAATGACAAACGGGCTTTTCCAGAGTCCAATTACAGCCAAAAAAGTGTTTGAATGGAAAGAAAAGTTAGAAAAAAATGAATTATTAGTTAGAGAAATTATTGATATTGACTCTACTTATATCGAAGAAGATGAAAATTCAATTTTAAAAAAAGGTAAACAAAAAGATAATTTACCATCAAAAGATAAATTAGATAAAACTGCAAAAGAACCTCAAAAAACAAAAGATAGCAAAGATAGCAAGCAAACAGATGAAGAAAAGAAACAAGAATATTTTGATGAAGATGAATTCAATTTATCTCTTGCCGCAATGGAAGAAGAGATTAAACCTAAAATAATTTTAACAATAAATAATCTTTGTAAAAATTATGTTAAACTATTAAAATTTCAAAATGAAAAACTAGAAAGCGCATTAAGTGCTAAAGAATTCCCTAAACATAAAGAAAAAAACTATAAAAAAATACAAGATGTAATAATTAAAAAAATAGAAGCATTGCAACTTAATGCTTCAGTATTAGAAGAATTAGTTCAATTACATTATAAAGAAAATAAAAAAATAATCTCTCTAGAAGGCGTTTTAATGAGATTGGCAATAGAATGCAAAATTTCTAGAGAAGAATTTCTTAAATATTATTTAGGAAATGAAATTAATCCTAATTTTGAATCGTTTTTAAAAGAAAATATAGTTTGGAGAAATTTTTTTAAAAAAAAGAAGAAAGAAGTTTCAGAAATAAAAGATAGATTAGTTGAATTTAGTAAAAATATAGGATTGCCAATTTCAGACTTTAAAAAGTTTGTACATAAAATTCAAAAGGGTGAAAAAGAATCAAGAATTGCAAAAAAAGAAATGGTAGAGGCCAATTTAAGACTAGTGATATCTATAGCTAAAAAATATACTAACAGGGGTCTACAATTTTTAGACCTAATTCAAGAGGGGAACATCGGCTTAATGAAGGCCGTAGATAAATTTGAATATCAAAGAGGTTATAAATTCTCTACATATGCAACTTGGTGGATTAGACAGGCAATTACAAGGTCAATAGCAGATCAAGCAAGAACTATACGAATACCAGTTCATATGATTGAAACAATTAATAAAATTGTTAGAACTTCTAGGCAAATACTGAGCGAGCTTGGTAGAGAACCTACGCCAGAGGAATTAGCTAAAAAATTAGCTATGCCTTTAGACAGAGTTAGAAAAGTTTTAAAAATATCAAAAGAACCTGTATCTTTAGAAACGCCTGTTGGGGACGAAGAGGACAGTAGTTTAGGAGATTTTATAGAAGACCAAAATGCATTACAGCCATTAGATGCTTCTATAAGATCAAATTTAGGTGAGTCTACAACAAAAATTTTAGCAACACTTACACCTAGAGAAGAAAGAGTGCTAAGAATGCGTTTTGGAATCGGAATGAATACGGATCACACCCTAGAAGAAGTAGGACTTCAGTTTTCTGTAACAAGAGAAAGAATTAGACAAATTGAGGCAAAAGCCTTAAGAAAACTTAAACATCCAAGCAGATCCAAACATTTAAAAAGCTTTTTAGAAAAGTAACATTTTAATCTGGAATGATTAAATTATTTTGGAATACTCACAATCAAAAAAAAAGTATTACTGAAGATAAAAATATTAAAAGCAAAGAAGCCGTAAATTTTAAATGGGGAATATATCACCAAAAAAATTCTAATATTTGGATTTCTGAAATTCTGAAAAAAATAAAATATAACATTATAAACAGCGAAAATGAGTTAGAAAAAGAGGACACTCTCTTAATTGTAGACTCAAGCCCAGAAGAAAAAGTTGAATTTTATACTAAACTTAAATTAGCTTGTTCAAAAATATTATTATTACATCTAGGGGACGAAGCTGGTTCAAATGATGTGAAACAGATTTATAACAAATGCAGCTATGTTTTTAGAACCTTTTGTTCAAACAAATATTTTAATAATGAACACGTTAAATGTATACCAATTGGATATAAGTCAGGAATTTTAGATATAAAAAAAGCGGAAAGAAAATACAAATGGGCGTTTACTGGCACTCCTCATAAATCTAGTAGACACGATCTCCTTTTTCAGTTTTCTACAATAAAACCATTTTTCTGTCACAAAACAGAGAGTTTCAATACAAAAATTATTTCCGTTGAAGAAATGAGTGAAGTTTTATCTTCAACTCAATTTTTACCTTGCCCAAACGGTTTTTTTCATCCAGAAACTTATAGATTATATGAAGCCTTACAATGCGGATGCATTCCAATAGTCGAGGATGCTTACAACTATTATGATCGTCTTTTTCCTAATAATCCTTTTATAAAAATTGGTAAATGGTCTGAGGCAAAACCTCTAATGAATGGATGGGAAGAAAATCAAATTAAAAAAAAACAAGAAGACTGTATAAATTGGTGGGGTAATTATAAATCCGACCTTCAGAATTTTATTAAAAACAAGATTGCTTAATGAATAATAAACTTGATCAAATCGAGAGTCTTATAGGTAAAAAAAAAATTAATGAGGCACAGATAGAACTATCTAAATTAGGACCAGAGTTTTTAAAAAATACAAAATATTTATATTTAAGAAGTAAAATTTTTTATATAAATAAAATATACTATCTTGCATTAGATACTTTATTAATTGCTTTAGAATTTGAGCAAGATGATAAAGTTTATAATTTAATTTCAAAAATTTATAATATTCTAGGTAATAAAGCACTTAGTAAGCAAGTAGCAGATCCCAATTTAAGAATAAAAGCTATAGCTTCATTAAAAAGTGAATTAACAGGCATTTCTCAAAAGGGATACGAAATATAATTAAAAATATTTATTTTAAAATTTTTTTTACAATCATTATGTAATTTTTTAACATTGAATATAAAAGCCAATAAATATAATAGGGTATCCATTTCAGCATTTTAAAATTGCTTTTTCTATTTTTAATTTCAATCCAAGTGCTTGGAACTTCAACAATTTTTAATTCAAGAATATGTGATTTTGCTACAAGTTCTAATGCAAAAGTAAATCCCATTGATGATTCAAATGTAATTCTATCTTTTAATTTTTTTGAAAACATTTTAAATGCATTAGTGCAATCTTTGTAAGGAACACCAGCTAAATAGTATATTAAATATGATCCAATTTTAGTCACAAGTTCCTTAATTTTTACAGCACCAAGCATTTTTCCTCCAGGTATGAATCTGCTCGGTATTACTAAATCATTTCCAGATTCTATTAGGTCAACCATTTTATTTATTAATTTTACATTTTCAAAATCATCAGCCATAAAAATTAAAATTATTTCAGCTTCAGATGATTTTATGCCTTCTATTATCGCAGAATTAGGTCCCTTCTTAGGATTTTTAATTAGTAATATTTCTTTTTTTATTATATTTTTTTCTTTTAAATGTACCAAAGTTTTATCAGATTCTGAATCATAACAAATTAAAACTCTAAAATTATATTTAATTTCATTTTCTAATAATTTAAGAAGTTTTATAATATTTTGATCTTCGTTATAAACAGGAATTATTATATCAAGTTTTTTCATTATTTATTCTATATGTGGCGAAGGTAATGGGATAATAAATTTTCCTCCTTTTTTTGCAAATTCAGATTTTTTTATAAAAAATTTTTTATAATTCCAAGAAAGTAAAATAGCATAATCAATTTTCATTTTAATAAAATCTTTATCGCTTATAATTTTAATGTGTGATCCTGGCGTAAATTTTCCTATTTTTTTTATATTATTTTCTGATGCAAACTTAATTATTCCTTTATCTAAATTAAGGCAATTTAACAAAGTATTTCCTTTTGAAGATGCAGTAAAGCAACCAATTTTATAGCCTTGTTTATATTTTAGATGTAAAATTTTTTTTATTTTATATATTTTTTTTTGAACAAACTTTTCAAACAATTTATATTTTTTTATTTTTTTTATACCCCAGTTTTTTTCATATTTAATCTGTTTAATTACTTTTTCAGATCTATTATATATTGAATTATTTTTAGACAAAAATAATCTTATTGCTGGCCCAGAAGCTCCCATGTTCAATTTTTCAAAATTAACTATTTTAATATCAAATTTTTCGAAAAGATATTTAAGTGGCGTTAATGCAAAATAAGATAAGTGCTCATGATAAATTAAATCAAACAAACACTTATCAATCATGTACTGCAGATAAGGAAACTCTATAACAATTAAACTTTTTTCATCAATTATATTATTTAATCCTTTGGCCAAATCATTTAAATTATCTATCTGCGCCAGAACATTAGTTATTGTAATTATTTTTGGTTTTTTATATTTTCTTAAATAATCATTCGATGTTTTATAATTAAAAAACTTATTTATTAATTTTATTTTCTTTTCTTTTATATGTTTTGAAGCATCAGAAGGCTCGATGCCTATTACGTTATTAAAATTTTTTGGGTAATGTTTGAGCAAGATGCCATCATTGCAACCGATATCTAAAACTGTATCATTTGAATTAATATCAAATCTTTTTAAAAGCATTTCTACTAAACTTTTATAGTGATTGGATAATGCTTTAGAAGATGATGAAAGATAATCGTATTTGCTAAATATAAATTTTGTATTAGGTATAATTGATAATTGACTGAGGCCACAATTTTTGCACAAAACTACTCCTAAAGGGAATTTTTTTTCTTTTTTAATGTCTTTAAAATTTAAGAAAGAATTTGAAAATGGTTGTTTGCCTAAATCAAGATAACTCACTAATTGCCTTGAAAAACAAATGCGACAGCATTTCAAAATCTTATTTCTCATAAAAAAACGATATTAGCGAAATATATTGGAATAAAAAGTAATTTTTGTTAATACCATTTATAGCAAGATGATCAATAAAAATTATGTTTCCGTAATTGGTGGCGCAGGCCATATAGGTGCTCCCTTGGGTATAGCGCTGAGTTTAAAAGGTTACAAAGTTTTATTAATAGATAAAAATAAAAAAAATATAAAAAAAATCAATAATGGAAAAATGCCTTTTATGGAAAAAGGTTGCGAAAAGTTGTTAAAAAAAATGATTTTTAAAAAAAGAATTTTTGGAACAACTAAATTAAGTGTAGTAAAACAAACCAAGTATATTATTGTTTGCATCAATACACCAATAAATAATAAATTGAATCCAAGTCTAAAAAGTTTTATTGGTTTTTTTAATGATCTTAAAAAACATCTTAAAAAAAATCATATAATTATAATAAGAAGCTCGGTTTATCCTGGCGTATTAAATAAAGTATATAAAATTATTAAAAATAGTTGCAGCAATCTAAGTTATTGCCCTGAAAGAATAGCGCAAGGAGAATCAATTATTGAACTACCTAAAATTTCTCAAATAGTTTCTGGTAAAAATAAAAAGGCAATACTTGAGTCAGGAAAAATATTTAATAAGATTTCTAAAAAAATAATTTATACCAGAATAGAGGAAGCTGAATTTATTAAGTTATTTTCTAACGCATATAGATATATTAATTTTTCAATATCAAATCAATTTTATATGATGTGTAAAAACAAGGGTCTTAATTTTTCTAGAATTAGAAAACTAATGATGGATAGCTATGAAAGAAATAAAGACATGCCCAAAGCAGGATTTACAGCAGGACCATGTTTATTAAAAGATACAATGCAACTCTCATCATATTATAAACATCAATTTCCACTACTTCATTCAGCAAAGTCTATTAATGAAAATTTACCAAAATTTATAATTAAAAAATTAAGTGAAAAATATAATTTAAAAAGAAAAACAGTAGGAATTTTGGGTTTATCGTTCAAGGCAGAAAATGATGATATAAGAGATTCTTTATCAATTAAATTATTACAGCACCTTAGATCAAAAAAAATAAAAACCTTACAATCTGATGAATATTATAATGATTTAAAAAATATTAGTAAGAATGATTTAATTAAAAGATCAGATATAATAATTATAGCTACACCTCATAAGGCATACAAAAAAATAAAAGTTAATAAAAAAAAAGAAATAGTAGATATTTGGGGGCTAACTAAAAAAAACTTATGAAAAAAAAAACTTTTTTAGTTACAGGGGGCACTGGTTTTATAGGATCTAATTTGTGTAAACTTTTAATTAATAAAGGATACAAAGTAAAAATTTTTGACAATAATTTTAGAGGAAGTCTAAAAAAAATAAGTAATATTAAAAAAAAAGTACAATTTATTAATGGAGATATAAGAAATTATAAAGTATTAAGTAAAGCACTCAAAAATACTGATGCAGTAATTCATTTAGCTTATGTGAACGGAACAAAATATTTTTATAGCAAACCAATATTAGTTCTTGATATAGCAATTAAAGGTATTTTTAATATTATTGAAGGTTGTGTTAAGCATAAGGTTAAAGAGTTATATATAGCTTCAAGTTCAGAAGTTTATCAAACTCCCAACAAAGTTCCTACAGATGAAAATGAGTCTTTAAAAATTCCAAACATTTTTAATCCAAGATACTCTTATGGTGGAGGAAAAATATTAAGTGAACTTTTAAGTGCCCATTACGGAAAAAAATATTTTAAAAAATTAATTATATTTAGACCGCATAATGTTTATGGACCAAATATGGGTTATGAACATGTAATACCTGAATTTATAAAGAGATTTAAGTCGCTTAAGGGAAAAAGCTTTAAAATACAGGGAACTGGGAACGAAATAAGATCTTTTATATATATTCAAGATTTTTTAAATGCATTTAATTTAATACTTAATCGAGGCAAACACTTAAATATTTACAATATTGGAACAAGTGAAAAAATAAAAATTAAAGATTTAGCTTATAAATTGTCTAAAATTATAAAAAAAAAGATTGTTATAAAAAAAACATCATTAGCAAAAGGTAGCACTAAAATAAGAGTGCCCAATATTAAAAAGATAAAAAAGCTTGGATTTAAACCTAAATTTGATTTAGAAAAAGGTTTAAGAAAAACTTTAGGTTTTTAATTATTTAAAAATGTTAAAAAAAGAAATTGATTTTTTCGAAAATAAAGAAATATATTTATTAACTTTCCTAGTATTGTTTTCTTTTTTCATTAGAATTCCGGTTGTATATGTTCTTGGCGACACAAGTTTAGAGCATGAATGGATAGTTTTAGTTAATAATTTAATAAATCATGGAAAACTTGCTTTTTCGTATCACGACGCCCATCTTTCAAAATATTTATTTCCCAATTTATACATGCCACCGCTCTATGCTTACTATCTTTATCTGTTTTTAATTCTAAATTTTCAAGATCAGGTTAATATACAAATAGTATTATTTTCACAGATTTTATTAGCATCTATATCAGTTATAATATTTTATAAATTAAATAAAATTTTTTTTTCGAAAAGATTAAGTTTCTATAGTTCAGTATTTTTTTCAGCATTTCCTTTACATTTGTATGCTTGTAGTCAAATATCATCTATAACGTTGCAAACTTTTTTAACTATTTCATTTTTTTATCTTTTTTTTAGATTTATTAAAGAAAAAAATTTTTCCTTGGTTTTTCTTATATCTTTAACAAGCGGTCTCTTAATACTTTTGAGACAAGAATTTGTAGCAGTTTTAATTTTAAGTCTAGCATATGCATACACTTTTTATAAAATAAACATTAAAAAAATATTTTTTATTTTTTTAATTTCATTAATTACAATTTCTCCATATTTAATTAGAAATTTTATAATTTTTGACACTATTACTATTACAAAAACCACAGGGTATAATTTATGGAAAGGAAGCCATCCTATGGCAGAAGGAATAGAAGGGTCAGAAATAAAAGATAATAATTTAAGAAAAAAAATTGATAGTATACCAAAAAATAAATTTTACGGATTAAACTACGATAATCTTTTTTTAAATGAGGCTATAAAAAATATCAAAGATGATCCATTAAGATATTTAAGTTTATTTTTTAAAAAAGCTATATCTTTTTTATTAATAGATCTTAACTCTACGGCACCAAACTACTACCATCCTTTACATTATTTGCCAGTTTTATTATTAGGTATTACTACTCTATTTGGAATAGGTTTTTCAGATAAAAAATCATATAAATTAAATTATTTAATATTAATATTTTTTTTCTATGTTTTTATTTTCTCAACAGTTTCGATTCTTCCAAGATATAAACTTATCATTCTTCCTCTACAGATAATTTTTACCAATGTTTTAATAGATAAAGTTAAAAAGTTTATTTCTTGAACATTATTTAAAAGCATTGTAAACATTGATTCATTAAAAGGGCCTGTAGCTCAGCTGGTCAGAGCAGTACACTCATAAAACATGGAACCATCAGTCCCCAAACGTCCCACGTAGTCTCTTCAAGGTT
>CEUZ01265353.1_pt1 | contig 10731 bp, 10 predicted proteins | sample 361511 | NCBI WGS metagenome assembly CEUZ01 (sample SAMEA2622822, study PRJEB7988) | marine metagenome | biome: marine biome (ENVO:00000447); feature: surface water layer (ENVO:00002042); material: "saline water (ENVO:00002010), including plankton (ENVO:xxxxxxxx)" | depth 5 m
GAGGGTTAGTGGGATACCCATGTGTATGCGGGCATCATCTAGGGTACCCTAGTTTACGCGGGCATACGTAAGGGCCCCATCATTACGTATACGTCATAGAGGGGGGGCCTTAGTGACAGGTGTGGGAGACCGTAAGTGTGCATTCGATGGCTGCAATGCCTTGGAGTTCAGGACATCTGGGTATTGCCTCCGACATAAGGGAGGTTTGTCGTACGAGAAAACTCGTTACTTCGAAACTCCCGAGAAGACGCGTCCAGAACCGGTAACCATAACTGATCCTTTGCTGATACCCAAGATTGCTTTGGGGTATGTTCCATTTGTCTGGTTTCTTCTATTTCTAACATCATTTGGTTCAGATGCATTCGCCGGATTCACCATTCTCGTCTTCAGTGGCATGTGTCTAGTGTTTCTTCTGCCGCTTTACGCGGTCTATCTAGTCCGGCTCACCTGGTTACGATTCAAAGACGGGACGCTCACCTTGTCTGTTTCAATATTCCATATTCTCTCGTTTATCGTCCCATTTGGCTGGTTTCTGTTTTTTGCAACATTTAGCGGCTCTCCGGCCTAGAGGCCATTGCTCAGTGCGGGCATCATCTTCCCTAGGGAACTTTACGATTACATCAGAGCCGAGTATAGGCAGATAGCAATCATAGTCGGAAGCACAACCATCGGGAGGGTTGGGATTCTGTCCGTGTAGCCTCTGAACTTGGGGGCCGCTACTGTAACGAAGAAGGCTGCCAAACCCATGGCAGTACCTGTCAGAACGGCCTCTCCGGCTGCCGCATCTTCGACATTGAAACTGCAGTAGATGTTAACCATCGCGAGGGCCAGTAAACCCCCTCCAATCGCCATCCTCATGGCAGACGATTCTCCACTTTCAATGCCTTCGACGTCTCCAAAGATGCTCTTGTTGAATCCCACCGGATCAATGTTCATTCTCAGTCCTATTAGCAGCGCTACGCCGCCCACTATTTGCATGGCCAGGGTGTGTTCCATGTGCCCTTCAATCACTTGGGGGTCCTTCATGGTACGGGCAAAATCTGGAGTAGGGAATATGATGGATACTAAATCAATCCAACCCAATCGACTAATTCTAGAATAGCTACCGCCACTAAAAGTAAGTTTGCCACCTGAAAAATCACATTGAAAAACCTGACACCTAGGCTGGCATTGCTCCAGTCCTCTTTGGTAATGAGGATCAGTTTCATTCGTCTCACTTGTCCCTGCCAATGCCCGATATTGCTACCAATGAAGTAGTTTCGCAGTCAGAGGATTCAGTTGTCTTCCTCTTCGTCTGTAGAACCCGCTGGCCCCCACTCCGCGTCGGGTGATCCTCCGGACCACTCTCCGAAGACGGCGATGTCCTCTATTTCCTCGTCCTCTCTCCATGGTGGCTCGCCATCGGAACCGCTGATGATCAAACAACCCTCGTCATCTAGCCTCCTCTTCAGAGTGGTAACGCCCCTCTTAACTGGAAGGAGGTGACCGATCGGGGATCCGGAATTTACGAACGGGTGAGTAGCTGAACTGATCAGCAAGCCCCTGATTGGGGATACGACATCGTGCTGGACTCCGGGCAGTTCGGGATCTGTGATCGTGGCGACGATCTCCCCTTCCTCGACAAAGCTACCTGCAGGAGCAAGTACATCGAGAAGGCCGCCCTGATCGGATCTGATCCAGACCGACCCAGAGGCCAGAATCCTGAATCTTGGCTTGCTTGGGTATCCAGGTAGCATCCTAAGGCTCCTGAGGAGGTTGATTATCCCATACATGGATATCTGGACAGACTCCGGGTCTGCCTCGTCCGAACCGCCTCCTTCGTAGGTGATGCAGGCTATGTCCTCCTGGTTGGCTACCCTGCGGAGAGAGCCCCGTGGACCCTCGCTATCCAGGATTGTCTCGATTCCGAACGACCTCGCGATTCGATTGCTGCTTGCATGAGCGAGATTAGCCCTAATCTGAGGGATATTCGTCCTCCCCTTTGCTGCCGAGTGAAGGTCGACTACGTAATCGCTGGTTGAGATGAGTTTGCTCCAAAGCTTGTGAGCCACTCTGGAAGTGGTATTGCTGTCGGGTTTCCCCGGGAAGCATCGGTTCAGATCCCTGCCATCTGGGAAGTCACGCATCATCCTCCTGTATCCGGGGAGGTTGACGATAGGGACAATTCTGATTGTACCAGACAGAGAGCTTGCATCAATCACCCTGTCTGGGCCCATGAAGTTAGGTCCGCAGAGGTAAGTTAGGGCTAGGGGACCCACTAGTTCGTCCCCATGGATGGCTCCCAGTAGAGTCACTACGGGACCGGGGCGAGAACCATGGATCACGCTGATAGGGACTGGCCATGACTCGCCAATCTCAACATCCAGAAGATCATACTCCATGTGTCTAATCGTACCAGGTTTGATCCTCTTCCTCATGAAGACGTGATTCTTTGTCCCTCCGTTACGAGACCACTTGGTGGGACTCTCTCCCACCTCCCCAAGGGCCTTTTCGATTTCCTTCCGTCTTCGCATTGGAATCTGATTTGCTATCTTGATAGGTGCAAACCTTCTCTTCTTCGCACGAGGTGGTGGTTTGGACTCACTACTGCTAGAAGAGGGGCCTCCTTTGGCTGAATCGCCGTCACTCACTGTTAGCCCGAGGGATTCGTAAATTAATACAATACGCAAGGCAGTTTTGGGAATATTCAATTTCAAAGAGGGTTTTCGATAGTCATGGAGGGAGGTAGTGAGAAGTCTGTGCAAGAGCTTCATGCACCGTCCAGCATATGCTTTGGATGTGGCCCATCCAACCAGGATGGGTTGAAGATTAGGTCTTTCAGAGGGGAAAATGGGCTTGAGATGGAGTTCATCCCAACTGAAGAGCATCAAGCATTTCCAGGAATGATAAATGGGGGAATAATTGGTACTCTGCTTGACTGTCACGGAAACTGGACAGCGGCAATTGCTCTTATGGATCAAGCGGGTGCATCGGAGCCCCCCTGTACAGTCACAGCTTCATACAGTATCAAGCTGAGGAGGCCGACCCCATTTGGAGCAACCCTTAGTGTAACTGGCGAAGTAATAGAGATTGGAGAAGATCGGGCAAGCGTGATGATGGTGCTTTCTGCGGAAGGCAAGGTGTGTGCAACGGGAGAGGGTTTGTTCGTCGCTGTTAATGAGGGGCATCCTGCCTTCCACAGGTGGAGCTGACTCTCCCTCGGCATCCTTTAGAACGGCCGAATTGAAGTCCCCCCATGGAAGATGAGGCCGGGGTCGAAATGGTTGACCTCCATGGTTTCCAAATAGACGAACGACTGAAGAAGATGCTTCAAGAGAATTGGGGTATTAGTCAATTGTTCCCTCCACAGGCAAGAGCCCTACCAAATTCCCTTGATGGAAGGAATCTGATGCTGGCGATTCCAACGGCTAGTGGAAAATCGCTAGTGGCTCATATCACAATGGCGCACAGATTGTCTAACGATTTGAGGGGAATGAGAGGAGTTTACATTGTCCCGCTAAAGGCTCTTGCTTCAGAGAAGTTCAGAGAACTCAGTGAAATCTGCAAAAGTGTGGATCTGAAGGTGGGACTCGCGATTGGAGATAGAAGCAGTGAGAATAATTTCGTTGAAGACTCTGACGTACTGGTTTGCACCAGTGAAAAGTTAGACTCGATGCTGCGTTCCAATCCTTCTCTTATGGATGACATTGGGATAGTAGTTGCCGACGAGTTCCATCTGCTGCAAGATCCAAGCAGAGGTCCGACACTAGAGATATTACTGTCCAGGATTAGGCACAGGGTAGAAGGTGCGCAAATTCTAGCCCTTTCGGCAACAGTAGGAAACGCCGATGAACTGGCAGATTGGTTGGATGCCGACCTAGTGAAGTCGGAATGGAGGCCAATCTCCCTCTATTCTGGAACTCTGACTGGTTTGGATCTTAGATACCACTCAGTCGAAAGCCCGGGAGGAGAGTTCTCTCTCCCTGAGTCGAAGCGTCTTGATGGCGGGGTGAACAAGAACCTCCATTCTGTTCTGGACGACACGATGGGGATGAAGAAGCAGATGCTAGTTTTCGTGGCTTCGAGATCCTCTGCGCAGAAGGAAGCAAGGGAGCTCTCAAAGCATGTAAAATCCAAATTAGATGCGGAGGATCATGATTTCTCGGATTCAATGACTGAGTCCTGGGATGAAATGGCAAATTCACTGTCTTCCAGAGAGAGCAGTTCGGTGACGGCAAAGGCACTAGCAAATGCAGTAAGAGGTGGCATTGGTTTCCATCATGCAGGTCTTACCTCTTCTCAAAGGAGAGTGATAGAGGAAGGTTTCAGATCCGGTAATCTGTTGTGCATAGTGGCTACACCCACCCTAGCCCAAGGAGTAAACCTGCCAGCGAGTAGGGTTGTTGTCAGAGATACGAGGAGATGGAGCACGATTGCCGCTAGAAGCATGCCTCTTCCGGTGATGGAAGTGAGGCAAATGATGGGTAGGGCCGGAAGACCGGGTTTCGATGAGTTCGGAGAGTCATTCCTAGTTTCAAAGAGCAAGCAAGACGAGGACTCTCTAATCGATTTATACCTCAGAGGGGAACCGGAAGATGTTACATCGAAACTGGCTAACCCTGGAGCTCAGAATGCTGAAGAGGACGGGGCTCTGCTTGCTCATATCCTTTCTATTGTCGCCACTGCTGGAATTGATGATAGAGACGCAATCTCAAGATTTCTTTCGAAGACCTTTCTGTCAAGTCAAATGGATTCAGAGACTCTTGAGGCTAGAACTGACGATGTGCTGCACTGGCTCTGCGAGAATGGAATGATAGAGAGGAAGGGGGAGTCGAAGCAAGTTGAGAAGAGGATAAAGGAGTCGAAAAACAGAGAAAGAGAGGAGGAAGATTGGCAAGATGAAATGCCATCATGGGCAAACTCGGCCACAGCAATCCCAGGATTGGACCTCATCCCAAAGGAAGAGCCGCCAAGGAGGCTCACTCCGAGGAGAGGGCCGGCGATTTTTGGTTTCAAGAAGGCAAGCTTGTACGAGCCATCTGATTCTTTTCTTCCAGAGCCGTCTGCAATGACCTACTCACCTACGAAACTGGGAGCGAGGGTTTCGAGACTCTACCTGAACCCAATCTCTGGAAGGATTATCCAAGATGGTCTCAGGAAGGCAATAGGTATTATTTCGGGAGAAGACAAGATTGGCCAGGTTTCACCACTGAGCCTCCTCCATCTAGCTTCTTGTACACCAGATTTCCTTCCTCTTTGGCCAAGGAAGAATGACTATGGCGCGATACAAGAAGCACTGCATGGACGTGAAAGGGAGTTTCTTTCCACGCCAATTGACCTCGAAGAAGAACGAAGGATGAAGGGGGCACTAGTAGTAAATTCTTGGATAGACGAGGACTCTCTAGATTCGATAGAGAATGATTGGGGGGTCCAAGCTGGGGATTTACGAAGCAGGGTTGAGTTGATTGAGTGGCTCCTTTATGCAATGCGAAGAATCCTGGCTGAGGATGAAGATCTGGCAAGGATGGATCGTGGGGCACACAAAACCTTGTACGAATCCATTGACGAAGTGCATCGAAGAGTTAGGTATGGATGCAAGGCAGACATCCTAGGACTAGTTGCGATTAGGGGTGTTGGCAGGGTTAGAGCCAGAGAAATGTCTGACATGCTTGGTGTAAGCGATGTATCCGATCTATCTGCGATAACGGAGAGGGATAAATCCAGGCTATCTGACCTAAGGGGATGGAGCCCTAAGTTAGTTGACAAACTAGTGGATTCAGCGATCAAGGCAGTCAGAAGGTCTCGCTAATCAGATTCATCAACAGAACCGCATCGGGATGCATGGACGCGGACCACCTAGTTCCATGGTTCCCTGCTTGGGGCGTTAGATTCCCAGAGCCTGTCAAAAACGTATTCTCTATGGTTTCCATCATTAACGAATGGAGACCTAGCAATAGATGGATGATGTTAGCATACGATGCAGCGGCTAGTGAAGTCCACCTCTGGACTGCATGGTACGCTCTTAGAAGGAATGAGGCCACGGGAGATATGGTAGCAAAGACTCCCGATGCAGAATTTCTTAGGCTGGTCTCGGGGACTCGCCAAATCAACAAGGCGTTTGAGAGAGCGGGAATTGCAATAGATGACAATTGTGCCTGGATTGTGATGCTTCCAGACTCAGATTTAGGAGATGGTTTCGGTGAGTTCTCGATACCATTGGAAAGCTACAACGAATCTACAGAAGAAGCTATTCGACTAATTGAGCATCTGGGGGGATCTCTGATGCCTAGTCGGCCGACCCCCACTGCTAGTGGTCTTGTGAGGATTGGTTCAAGCTGCTCGGAAGGAGCGAAAATCATGGAAATAGAGGATTTGTTCATGAGTCACCTAGCTCTTTCCGATTTGAGGTGAGCTGTTTCAGCAGTCATGTTGATAGGTATGTCACACCACAGGAATTCGTAACATGCCAAAGTTCTACGGCTTCGGAAAATGCAACGTTTGCATTATTCCATGTACGTCAGGGAACTTCCTGAGACATGAAGGGAAAAGGTACTGCACGGCTTGTTGGATAGAAAAGAGGAATCCCAACCATCCGGACTTGAAGGAGATTCGCGAGAAGGTGGAAGCGGCAGTAGAAGAGTGGAAGTGTGCAAAGTGGACTCGGGAGCAAGGTCCTCTTCCACTTGGACCAAAGCCAGTAAAGAAGTGAGGTTCGGCCATGGCAAGTGGGTTCGTTCCAGATGACTTTGATGCAACGATTTGGGAGAATATCAAGCCACTAGCAGACAATCTGATGGAAAGAGAATTGAATTGCTCAAGTTGTATAGAGGGTCTGATTTCTGATTCCTCTGAGCTTGCAGAGCATATTTCGGAAACCGGTGCTCTACTCTATATAGGAATGACCTGCGATACCGAGAGTGAAGAAAAGAGAGAGTCTTTCCTAGATTTCATGAGTAACATTAGACCCAAGTTATCCGAATTCTCAGATGCACTGAATAGGCGGATAGTCAATCACTCCTCGGTTGATGATCTGCCTAGTAGATACGATCTGATGCTAAGAGGCATGAGGACAGATGTCGAGATTTTCAGGAAGGAGAACATTCCACTAGGAGTTAGGCAAACGGAGCTTGTTACAGAGGCACAGACGATTAACGGTGCGATGACAGTTGAATTCGAGGGCGAAGAAAGGACTTTTCCACAGATGAGCAAGTATCTGGAGTCAAACGATAGGTCCCTGCGACAGGCAGCCTGGATGTCTATGTCTGCAAGGCGGATGGAAGATAGCGAGAGGTTGTCGGAGATTTTTGATGAGTTGATATCAATTAGGCATCAGATGGCCACGAATGCTGGGTTCGAGAGTTATACACAATATATGTTCAGAGCTATGCATAGATTCGATTACACAATCGAGGATTGTTTGGAGTTCCATGAATCTGTGGAGTCGGTTTGCATGCCCATTCTGAAAAGGATCAACAAGGATAGGCGCGATGGCCTAGGAATAGGTGAGTTGAGCCCTTGGGATGTAAATGAGAAAGGAGGTTCTGGTCCGGATATTCATGGAAGAGATCCACTAAGGCCATTCGAGACTGTAGATGAGATGGTTGAGAAGCTATCTGAAATGTTCCATGAAATTTCAAGCGACCTTGGGGGGAAATTTGACAAACTCGTTGAAATGGATACGCTCGATCTTGACACTAGGAAGGGAAAGGCACCAGGAGGATACCAGTATTATCTCGAGAAGAGCAGGGTGCCATTCATCTTCATGAATGCCGCAGGCCTTCAGGGTGACTTGGAGACTATGATACACGAAGCTGGGCATGCATTCCACTCACTCTATTGCGGCCATCTGGAATTAATTGACGAGAGGGACTACCCCATAGAGTTCGCAGAAGTTGCATCCATGTCGATGGAGCTTCTAACACAGCCATGGTGGGACAAGTTCTACGAATCTGAGGAGGCAGATAGGGCAAGGAGAGCTCACTTGGAGGGAGTTGCCTTCTTGTTGCCATGGATTGCGACAATTGATTCGTTCCAGCATTGGATTTACTCCAACCCTGGTCATTCAAGAGAAGAGAGGTCTGAGGTGTGGCTGTCAATTAGAGATAAATTCGGCTCCGAAATGGATTGGACTGGACACACTGACTTCAGAGAGTTGTCATGGCAGCAACAAGGTCATCTCTTCGGAGTCCCATTCTATTACATCGAGTATGGTATCGCTCAGCTTGGATCATTGCAATTATGGAAGACCCAGATGAGCGATCCTCAGAAGGCGCTCGATGACTATGCAAATGCAATGTCCCTAGGCAACACTAGGACGCTGCCGGAGCTCTTCTCGGCAGCTGATTTGGAACTGGGATTCGACGAAGGACACTTCATGTCCCTGTTAGAGACTGTGGAGACCGCTTTATCTGAGTTACCAGCATAGCCTTCGGACCCCGGGGCCTACGCTAGTCGCGCAGACCCTCGGATGTCACGGTAAAGACTGCCTCTCCCTCAGGTAGGTTTGGACTGTCTATCAGGCGGGCAATTCTCCGGCCCCCCTTTGACTTCCTGAGATACAGGCGGAATGTGCTAGCATGTGCAACGATGTGGCCACCTACTGCTCTTGTGGGATCTCCCCACATTGCATCTGGCTTGGCCTGGACTTGATTTGTTACGAGGACGATTGCATTCTGAACGTCAGCAACTTGCTTCAACTCCTTCATATGGCGATTGAGCTTCTGCTGCCTGGGCGCCAACATCCCCCTTCCTACGTACTCGGCACGGAAGTGACTGGTTAGGGAGTCGACTATGATCAGCTTGACGTCGATACTCTTGGACATTCTCTTTATTTCATCGACCAGGAGGATCTGGTGTGCTGAGTTGTAGGCCCTAGCTACGTGAATCCTATCGAGTGCGTCATTGGGGTCAATACCTACTGCTTCTGCCATCTGAGCTATTCTCTCTGGTCTGAATGTATCTTCTGTGTCGATGTAAACAATCTCGCCGTCAAGACCCCCTTGCTCCAAACCGAGTATGCAGTTAACAGCCAGTTGGTGTCCTATCTGTGTCTTTCCACTTCCGAATTCGCCGAATACTTCGACTATGGCCTGAGTCTCAAAACCGCCACCCAGTAGTTCATCCAGCGAGGATGCCCCGGAGGTCAGCTTCTGTACTCTCTTTCTCCTATCGAGGAGTGCAGCACCGCTGACGAATCCTCCGATGTTAGCCAGTTTCTTGGCTCCAGCGATGATCTTTGCTGATACTGCCTCTCCCAGTTCTGCTTGTTCTGCCAGTTCTGCTGGACTCATCACGGCTATTCCCAATAGGTCCTCGAATCCTGCTTCTCGGAGCTTTTCCGCTGTTGCTGGGCCGACTCCTGGCAAATCCTCAATCGTGGGTTCGATTTCATCCACATCAATCACTATCTCTTCTTCTTCCACTTTTTCACTAGCTGTTTCTTCCGTCATCTCATCACCAATATTCTCCCTTCTATAATCGGAAGTATATGAACAAACAAAGGACCCCTGGATATTCTATGAAAGTATTAATGCTCTATGATTATGAGCAGTCTATCGATTTTTCACTTTCACTTTATTCTGGTAGCGGGTGATGGATTTGAACCATCGGTCTCCGGGTTATGAGCCCGACGAGATAACCTGACTACTCCAACCCGCTGTCTTCTCGCTGGGGCCTCAGTTATTTGAACGCGCGGGACGGGGGAAAATGGTTTGAATGATGGTAACAGTATTGTGATGCCAGCATTCCGACTACATCTGAACCCCCCATGGACGGTCATTTGCTCATTCAGAATGCGACCCTTGTGTTGCCTGATAGAATAGTGGACGGAGACTTGCGTGTTTCTGGCGGTTTGATCTCTACAATAGCAGCAGGTGGTGGTTTGGATCCAATGATTGGCGAGGAAGTGATCGATGCCTCTGGCTTGCATCTTCTTCCAGGAGCTATCGACCCCCATGTGCATTTCAGGGAGCCGGGACATACCGAAAAGGAAGATCTAGGGAGCGGTAGTAGGGCTGCTGCTGCTGGTGGTGTAACCTCATTCCTGGACATGCCGAATAACAGCCCCAATACGACAAATCGTCCCACACTCGAGAAGAAGATCGCTATTGCTTCTAAGAAGTCAGTCACTCATCATGCCTTCTTCATTGGTGCTACCAAGGACAACGTCGGCGATTTGCAGAGCGTGGAAGGCATGGACGGAGTGTGTGGAATCAAGGTCTTCATGGGCAGTAGTACTGGAGACTTGCTCGTACATGAGCAAGAACATCTTGAGAACATATTTGCCAATACTGGGGGAATCATCGCAACCCATGCAGAAGATGAGGTTCGTCTGCAACAGCGCACTGCAGAGTTCGGACATCGTACTGACATTGCCTCCCATGCAGAGTGTAGGGACGTTGAATGCGCATTACTGGCCACTAAGAGGGCCGCTGCTCTAGCTAAGGATTACGAACATAGGCTGCACATCGTCCATCTAACTAGCGGCAAGGAGGCCGACTGGTTGCAGAAAAACAAAGGTGACCTGATAACAACCGAGGTGTGCACGCAGCACCTGACATTCGACCAGAATGACGTTGAGAGGTTAGGTGAGCGGGTATTGATGAATCCGCCAATTCGGTATACTGAGGATCGTGACTCACTTTGGGGGCGGCTCAAGGACGGGACGATAGATTGCGTAGTCACTGACCATGCCCCTCACACATTGGAAGCAAAGTCGGTCGGTTTTCCAAAGTCGCCTGCCGGGATGCCAGG
>CEUZ01105602.1_pt1 | contig 10730 bp, 8 predicted proteins | sample 361511 | NCBI WGS metagenome assembly CEUZ01 (sample SAMEA2622822, study PRJEB7988) | marine metagenome | biome: marine biome (ENVO:00000447); feature: surface water layer (ENVO:00002042); material: "saline water (ENVO:00002010), including plankton (ENVO:xxxxxxxx)" | depth 5 m
AGCTTGTTTTGGTTTTATTTTTTTTAATTTTCTAAGCGGAGTATTTAAAAAGGGCCCTCCAGAAGCAGTAATAATTATTTCTTCTACATCATTATTGCTTACATCTTTTGTAAGTTCCATTATTGAGAAATGTTCAGAATCTACAGGTATAATTTCTGTTTTATACTTTTTTGTAAGTTTTGATAAAATTTGCCAACCACAAATAATTGTTTCTTTATTTGCTATTGCTACAGTATTACTAATTTTTATTGCATCAATTGTTGGTTGTAAACCAGCAAGACCGACAACAGCTGACATAGTATAATCTATTTTTTTATGAATTATTTTTTTTATAGAAACATCGCCTGAATAAACTTTAGTTCTGTTTTTTTTTAATGAATTCTTAACTTTTGAATAAAATTTATTATTATTAATTAGAACATTTTTAACATTAAATTCTTTAGCTTGTTTAATTAAGTTCTTGTAATTATTATTTGCTGACAATAAAATTACTTCAAAATCTTTTTTATTTTTTCTAACGACATCTAGAGTAGATTTACCAATGGAACCTGTTGAACCAAGTATTGCAATTCTTTTTTTCATATTTGTAATTGAAAATAAATAGTGGCTATTATAACCACAAACATTAATCCATCAATACGATCAAAAATTCCACCATGCCCGGGTAAAACTTTTCCCGTGTCTTTAATTTTTTCTGATCTTTTAAAATAAGAAATTATTAAATCTCCAATTTGCGAAACCGTTGAAAAAATGACAGTTACTAAAAAAGTTTTTAAATTAATTTGTAATCCAGACGAGATAAATTCCACCCAGAAAAATAAACAAATAATAGAAAATAAATATGAACCAAAAACACCTGAATAAGTTTTTTTAGGACTTATTTTTGTCAATTTTTTCCACTTGAAAATATTTCCAAAAATATATCCTCCGATATCTGAACTAATTGTAACTGCGATTGCAAAATAAAGAAGATACTCTGATTGTTCTCTAAGGTAATATATAGAAAGCAGTGACAAAATTAATATTAAAGATAAAAATATTATAGATTTTTTTTTCTTAAAAACTGAAAATAATTCGTACATTGCAGTTAAAAGAATTAAAAATAAAAAAAATACTAAAAAATATCCTCCTTTTATTATGAAAAAAATTGATAAAGGTAAAATAATGAGTGAAGTTAAAATTCTTTTTTGTAGGTTAGTCATATTTTTCCAAAGTTTCTTTTAATGTTGTAAAATTTATTTATAATTTTATTAAAATCATTTTCATTAAAATCAGGCCAGAGTTTATCAACAAAAAATATTTCGGTATATGCTAATTGCCACAGTAAAAAATTACTTAACCTCTTCGTCCCACCTGTTCTTATTAGGATTTCTGGATCAGGTATATTTTTGGTGTAAAGTTGATTTTCAAAATTACTAATTGTTATTTTTGCCCCTTTTTTTAATAAAAGTCGTTTAAAGGCACCAATCATCTCTTCTTTAGATCCATAGTTTAAAGCGAGGTTTAATGTAATAGTCTTGTTTTTTAATGTTTTATTCTGAATAAATTTTACTGTTTTTTTAATATCTTTTGGTAAACCTTTGTTGCTTCCTATAACATTTATCTTAATTCCTTGTTTTATAATTTTGCCTAGTTTTTTTTTTAGTGATTTTCTAATTAAATCAAATAGAAAATTTATTTCACTTTCAGGTCTTTGCCAATTTTCTGTAGAAAAAGTGTATAAAGTTAAAAAAGGTATTTTATTTTTTATGGAAGATTTAATAACAGTTTCAACAGTTTTAATGCCTTTGAGGTGTCCGTAATTTCTTGTTTTGTTTTTTTTTAAACCCCATCGCCCATTTCCATCCATTATTACAGCGACATGGTTTAATTCGTTCATATAGTCATTATTTCTTTTTCTTTTTCTTTTAGTCGTGTCTCTAATTCTGATATTTGTGAATCAGTTATATTCTGTATTTTTTTTTCTGAATTTTTGCACTCGTCTTCACCTATTTTTTTATCTTTAAGCTCCTTCTTTAAAATGTCATTGGCTTCTCTTCTTATATTTCTTATAGAAACTTTAGCTTTTTCACCTAAACCTCCCATAATTTTTTTTAATTCCATTCTTCTTTCCTCGTTAAGACTTGGAATTGGAATTCTCATCAGTTGCCCATCAATTTGCGGATTGATGCCTAAATTAGATTTTTTGATAGCAGAATCTATTAAAGCAACATTATTTTGGTCCCATACTTGAACATTAATAAGTCTTGGCTCTGGCGTTGAAATTGTTGCCAATTGATTTACAGACATTTTTTGTCCATAAACATCAACCTTAATTATGTCTAACATTGCAGCATTAGCTCTACCAGTTCTCAATGCACCTAGTTCTTGGTAAAAAACCTCTAAAGCTTTCTTCATTTTAGAGCTACAATTTTTTATTATATCCTCTGTAGGCATAATAGTTAAACCCCCTCACCAACTTTAAATCTTATAAACTTTATTATTTCAATTTTATCATCACCCGATACTTCTTTTAAAACATCTTTTACTTTTTTTTTTGGCTCCATAATCCACTCTTGATTCATAAGAGTATTGTCTGCAATAAATTTATTCAATTTACCCATTGCTATTTTATCAATGATTTTAGAATCCTTTCCACTATTTTTTAACTCCTCAGATATTATCTCCTTTTCTTTAAGTAATAAGCTTTGATTTAAACCTTCTTTGTCTATAGCTAAAGGTGAAGATGCTGCGATATGCATGGCTAGTTGTTTTCCAAATTCATTCAACTCATTATTTTTTTTCGCAGTTTTTAAGCTTAGTAACACTCCTATTTTTCCAACATTTTTTTTAATTGCAGAGTGTGTGTAAGAAAAATTTGCTAATTTATCGGATTCCAAAAAATCACTTCTTCTTAAAGTAATTTTTTCACCTATTTTAGATATTATAGCAACCAAATTATCTTTAACACTTTTTTTATTTTCCATTTCAGCATTCAAAATATCATTCATTTTTCCTGAGTTTAAAAGAGCTAATTTTGATATTTCTTCGACGAATTTTATGAAATCATTATTTTTTGCTACAAAGTCTGTTTCACTATTCACTTCTATAATTGAAAATTTATTTTTACTTTCGTGGATAGAAACTAATCCTTCCGAGGCTGTGCGTTGCATTTTTTTACTTGCTTTTGCAATACCTTTTTTTCTTAAAAATTCTATTGATTTTTCTATATCACCTTTATTTTCATCTATTGCAATCTTACAATCTTTAAAACCAACACCGGTAAGTTCTCTTAATTTTTTAACTTTTCCTAATGTGTCTTCTGATGACATAAAAACTTTATTATTTTGACTTTTTTAAAGCTAATTCTTTAACTTTAGAAATAATTGATTTAGAAATTTTTTTTGCCGTTTTTATCTTTTCTTTCTTTTTAGGCTGTTCTTTTTTAACAGCTTTCTTTTTAGGTTGTTCTTTTTTTTCATCATCCTTATTTAATTCTATACTTTTATCTTGCTGACCTGGATCTTCAGTTTCAGCTTTGGACATATTTTTTTGAGCATCTAATATTGTTTGTTTAGTTAATTCACAATATAAATTAATAGCTCTTCTTGCGTCATCATTTCCTGGTATTGGAAAATTGATACCGGTTGGATCTGAATTTGTATCAACAATTGCTACTATTGGTATATTTAGTTTTACTGCTTCTTTAACAGCTAAATCTTCAACGTTGGTATCAATAATAAATATCATTTCTGGAACCTTTTTCATGTCTGCTATTCCACCAAGAGATCTTTCTAATTTGTCTCTTTGAATTCCCATTTTCAAATTTTCTTTCTTTGTAAATCCAGTATTTTCCTTTTTTAAGTCTATGGTAAGTTTTTTGTAACGTTTAATTGAATTTGATATTGTTTTCCAATTTGTTAGCATTCCACCAAGCCATCTATGATTTACATAAAATTGAGAAGTATCCTTTGCCAGGTTAGCTATAGTTTCAGCAGCTTGCTTTTTGGTAGAAACAAATAATATTCTTCCTCCTGAAGAAATGCATTTATGTATTTCTATTAAAGCTGCATTTGCCATTTCCAAAGTTTGAACTAAATCAATTATATGAATTGAATTTTTTGAACCAAAAATGAATTTACTCATCTTTGGATTCCATCTAAAAGTTTTATGCCCAAGATGAACGCCTGCTTCGAGTAACTGTTTTATTGTAACACTTGGTAATTTCATATTTTCCCGGTTATTCCACCACAATTTTTTCCATTTAAGGACCGGAGGTTTCACAACCGAAAATTGTGTGCGTATTTAAGTTTGATGTTCTACTAGTTAAATAAACAAAATTCAATATGAATTAAACGTTTATTTTCTTTATATAGCGCTCTTTATTTAAGTATTTTAAAGTTTGGTAATCAAATTTTCGCTTATCTTTCAATTCAAATAAATAATTTTTATCCTTTTTTTTAATAGAAATTTTTATTTTTGCATCTCCTTTCTCTTTAATTGCTTCATAAAGTTTTTTTAAATCATTCTCATCATTTATTTCTATTTCAACATTAGTGTAGTTTGACTTGGAAACTTTATCTAGACTAATAATTTTTCTAACATTTATTCTTCTAAAACGATTTTCCTTATTTTCTTTATCTTTTAAAACTGTCAGCAAAAAAGATTTCCCTTCAATTAAAAACTCTCTGTTTTTTTCTAAAATTTCTGAAAAAAGATAAAGTTCAAATACTTTACTTAAATCACTGAATTTAATTATAGCAAAAGAGTTGCCTTTTGAAGTTTTTTTTTCTTTTATTGACATTATTGTTCCAGCAATAAAAGATTCGTCATCGTTGCTAATTTCAAAATTTTTAAATGATTTAACTTTGTATTGATTTAGCGCATCTTCATAATTTTTAAGTGGATGATTAGATATATAAAAACCCACAGACTGAAATTCTCTTGATAAAATTTCTTCGTCAGACCAGTCTGCCTGATTTTTATTATGTATTAAATAAGAAATTTTATTACTTTCTTCTGAAAATAAACTAGTTTGGTTTTGTAGTTTGTTTTCGTATATTGTTTTAGAATTTTGAATTATATTAGGTATATTACCAAAAAGTATCTTTCTATTTTTAAAAATTGAATCAAAAGCTCCTGCTTTGACTAAACCCTCGAGTTGAAGTTTGTTTATGTCTTTAGGATTAACTCTATTAATAAAATCACTAATAGATTTAAAATTTCCATTCTTTTCTCTTTCTTTAACTATTTCTGAAATAGCCTGAAAACCAACATTTTTAATTGCCCCCAACGCATAAAATAAAGTATTGTTGCGTGGTATAAATTCAGCAAAACATTTGTTAATGCACGGAGGCTGAACTCTTATTTCTAATCTTTTTAATTCCTCAAAAAATTCACTAAGTTTATCTGTATTAGATAGTTCATTGGACATAGATGCTGCTATAAATTCGTTAGGATAATAGGCTTTTAAATAAGCTGTTTGATAAGCAATCATTGCATAGGCTGCTGCATGACTTTTATTAAAGCCATATTCTGCAAATGGTTCTATTTTCTTAAAGATAAAATTGGCAGTTTCTTTAGTGATGCCGTTTTTAATTGCTCCATTAACAAATCTTTCTTTTTGCTTTTCTAATTCTGCCCTTTTCTTTTTTCCCATCGCTCTTCTTAAAATGTCTGCTTCCCCAGCAGAAAATCCAGACAAAGTTTGGGCTATTTGCATTACTTGTTCTTGATAAATAATAACTCCATAAGTTGGTTCTAAAATTTTTTTGAGTTTAGGGTGCAAATAATCTGGTTCTTTAACGCCATGCTTACACTGATTATATATAGATATGTTGCTCATAGGTCCTGGTCTATATAAAGCAACTAATGCAATGATATCTTCAAATTTATTTGGTTTCATATTAACTAGAGCATCTTTCATTCCAGAGCTTTCAAGCTGAAACAACCCAACAGTATATCCTAAGCTTAAAAGATTAAAAATTTTAGAGTCATCAAGCTTAATTTTTCTTATATCTAGAGTTATTTTTTTTTCTTTAAGAAGAGATAAGGTTTTATTTATTACAGTTAAAGTTTTTAAACCAAGTAAGTCAAATTTTACTAAACCTGCATTTTCTGAAGCATACATATCAAATTGAGTAGAAGGTAAAAGTGATTTGGATGAAGGGTCTTTGTATAATGGAACGAATTCAGCCAAATTTTCTTCAGGGATAACAACCCCGGCTGCATGGGTAGCCATATTTCTATTCAAACCTTCTAATTTTTTAGAAATTTCAACAAGTTTTTTTACTCTAGGATCTTTTTCTTCCTCTTTTCTTATTCTGGGTTCTTGGGCTATGGCTTTCTCTAAAGAAAGAGGTCGAGAAGGATCAAAAGGTATCATTTTACAGAGCATATCAACATATCCGTAAGGCAAACCAAGAACTCTACCAATATCTCTGAAAGCCATTCTTGCTTTTAATTTTCCAAAAGTAACAATATGAGCTACTCCTTTTCCATACTTTTGTTTTAAATAGTGAAAAACTTTATCCCTTTTTTCTTCACAAAAATCTATGTCGAAGTCTGGCATGGAAATCCTATCGGGATTTAAAAATCTTTCAAAAATTAAATCAAATTTAATGGGGTCAATGTCGGTTATTGATAAAGCCCAAGCTACTAATGAACCAGCTCCAGAACCTCTTCCTGGTCCAACTGGTATGTCGTTTTTTTTTGCCCATTTGATATAATCAGAAACTATTAAAAAATAGCTCGAGTACTTCATTTTAGAAATAATACTTATCTCATGATTAAGTCTATCTTTGTAAATTTTAGTTATTTTGTTTCTTTCTTCTTCTTTCACGTCTGCTAAAACATATTCATTTAATTTTTCATTCAGACCTTCATTTGACTCTGTGGCCAATAAATCATCTACGTTTTTTACCTTGTTTGTTTCTATATTGGGTAAAATTGGAACTGAATTTTTTGGTCTGTAAGAAATTCTTAAAGGAAAATTTATATTGTTTTTCAATGCATCTGGAAGATCAGAAAAAAGTTTATGCATTTCTTCTGAAGTTTTTAAGTAGTGTTCGTTTGAATATTTTTTTCTTTCTTTTACATTAATGTAAGTTTTTTCACCGACACATAAAAAAGCATCGTGAGCCTCATGCATATCTTTTTCTAAATAAAATACCTCATGAGTGGCTATTATAGGTAATTCTAGTTTTTTAGCAGAATTTAAAAGAAATTTTTCAAATAATTTTTCTCCTTGATCGCCATGTCGTTGGATTTCTAGATACAAATTATCTTTAAAAATTATTTTTATTTTTTTTAGTAGCTCTAAAATTTCATCAGTAAGATTGTTAGAAAAAAGTTTTCCTATTAATCCATCAAAAGTTCCGGTTAAAAAGATTAGCCCCTTATAATTTTTTTCTACATCATCAATCTTACAATGAGGCTCTTCATTATCCTTTACCTCCAAAAACGATTTTGATGAAAGCTTAATCAAATTTTTGTACCCTTCTAAATCTTTTGCAAATAAAGGAATTTTACCTATGTAGCCTTTGTATTTAATGTTAATTTGAATGCCAATAATTGGCTGTGTTTTGGACTTTGCTATACTTTCTGAAAAATCAAGGGCTCCACATAAATTATTACTATCACATAATCCTACTGCTTTAATTTGATTATTCTTACAAAATTTTGCAAGGTCAGCTGTCCTCAGCGCCCCTTCACATATTGAATATTGAGAATGAATCTTTAGGTGAGTAAAATCTTTATTATTTGTAACTTCATTCATTTTTTCTAGTTATATTACCATCTAAAATTTTTAACTTATAGTCTGCTCTATTTGAAAGTTCTCTATTATGAGTTGCATAAAGTATAGCTCTATTCTTTGATTTAAGTTTTACAAATAAAGAAAATATTTCATTTGCTGTTTTTCTGTCCAAACTCCCTGTAGGTTCATCAGCCAAAATTAGATCTGGCTCACTAATTATTGCTCGTGCAACCGCTACTCTCTGTTGTTCTCCGCCCGATAATTCGCTCGGAAAATGATTTAATCTTTTTGATAAATTCACCAAAGATAAAACTTTTGTTGCTTTTTTTATAGCTTCTCTCCATTGATATCCATTATTTATAAGAGGTATTGCAACATTTTCTAGTGCAGAAAAATCACTAAGTAAATTATTTTGTTGATAAATTATAGAAATTCCTTTTTTTCTTACTAAATCTTTCTCTCTATCGTTTGATTTAGAAAGACTTTTTCTATTAAAAAAAACCTCCCCTGATGTAGGTTGATCTAATAATGCTATAATATGTAATAAAGTAGATTTACCAGAACCTGAGGGTCCCGTTAAGGAAACTAATTCTCCTTTATTAATTTTTAAATTAATATTTTTTAAAACACTAATATTATTATTAGACCTAAAAAATTTTTTTGATATTTTAGTTAATTTAATTATTTCTTTATTCATATTTTAAAGCCTTTATTGGATCCAATCTAGCAGCTGACAGAGATGGAAAAATTGTAGCTAAAAATGTAATTAGCAATGAAAAAAAAGAAATTATTAATATATATACTAAATTTATTTCCGATGGCATTTGACTTAAAAAATATACCTCTTCAGGAAAAAGTCTTATGTTAAATATTGTAGTAATTAAAACTCTTATCTCTTCGATATAATATGAAAACAATATACCAATGGTGACTCCAGTGATGGTGGCTAGAAAACCTATTGTAAAACCTATAAGGAAAAATACTTTTGCTATTGATTTTTTACTAATACCCAGAGTTCTAAGTATTGCTATTTCTTTTGTCTTATTTTTAACTAAAATCGTTAATCCTGAAATTATATTGAAAGCAGCTACAATTATTATTAATGTTAAAATAATAAACATAACATTTCTTTCTACTTTCAAAGCTCCAAAAAAAGATTTATTTAAATCTGCCCAAGAATAAACGTAATGATCGTTAAATAATTTTTCTATCTTCTTTTTAACTAGTTGAACTTTTTCAGGTTTTTCTAAAAATATTTCCAAATCAATGTCATTATCAGAAATTTCAAATAAAGAACTTGCATTTGAAAATGGCATAAAAATAACATTCTGATCAAATTCAGAAAGTCCTGTACTAAAAACAGAAGAAATTTTAAATTTTTCTTGTAAAGGTATTCCTCCAAAAGGAGTTTGTAGATTAGAAGTGGACATTAAAGTAATTTCATCTCCTTTAATCAAATCCAAAGATATGGCTAATTCTTTTCCTATAGAAACAGTACCTTTTTTGAATTCTGCCAAAGATCCATCAATTATACCTTTTTTTATTAAATCAATTTGGTGAATATCATTCTTAAGGTAAGAGCGAACTAATACACCCATTGTATTTTCTTTATTGATTAAAATTCCTTGCCCTGTGTAAGTAAAAGCAGTTCTTAATATATTATTTTTTATAACCTCTAGTTTTTTAAGTTCTTCTAAGTTAATTTTTTTTTCGTAAGGCTTAATAATAATATGTGGATTAAAACCTAAAATTTTATTAACCAGCTCTGTCCTAAAACCATTCATTACAGACATGACTATAATTAAAATTGCTACTCCTAAGGCTATGCCTGTAAAAGAAAAAATTGAAATTATCTTTAAAAAACCTTCTTTTTTTTTAGGCTTTAAATATCTAAAAGCTATTATTCTTTCGATTGTTGAAATCAATTTAAATTTCTTTTGTTAGTTAGTTTATTTTTAATTTCTTCTAATGATAATGTTTCAGTTTTGTTGTTAACTTCCTTAAATTCATATTTATCATTACTAGACTTTGAGCCTAAAATTATTTGATAAGGAATTCCAATTAAATCAAATTTTTTAAATTTAGCAGATAAATGTTCGTCTGTATCATCAAATAAAACATCAATATTATTTTTTATTAATGCCTTATAAATATTTTCAGCTTTTAAATAATTTGCTTTATCATTTTTTTGTAAAGCGGGTATTATAACTACATCAAAAGGAGCAACTGAATTTGGCCATTTCATAATATTGTCTTTATATTTGGCTTCGATAATAGCTCCTACTAATCGTGATACTCCAATGCCATAAGATCCCATTTTCACATCGACCTTTTTTCCGCTTTTTAAATCTACAGAGCATTTCAGGGGTTTTGAATATTTATCTCCAAAATAAAAAATATGTCCGACCTCTATTCCTTTTGTAATTAATTGATTTTCTTTTTTAACTTTTTTTTCAAAATTTGACTTATTAAATTTTTCGTCAGTTACAGCATAAAATTCATCATATTTTTTTCTTAATTCTTTTATCGAATTATCTTGATCATCATGTTTACTAATATCTATATCAAAAATTCTTTTATCAGAATAAATTCTGCTTTCACCAGTTTCAGCTAAAATTACAAATTCATGAGAAAGATCACCGCCGATTGGTCCTGTCTCTGCTGCCATTGGTATTGCGGTAAGACCTAGTCTTTTAAAAGTGTTTAGATAAGCAAAAAACATTTTATTGTAAGATTTTTTTGCCGCTTCATCATCTAAATCAAATGAATAAGCATCTTTCATAAAAAATTCTTTACACCTCATGACGCCAAACCTAGGTCTTAGTTCGTCACGAAATTTCCATTGAATATGATATAAAAGCTGCGGTAACGATTTGTATGATTTAATGCTTGCTCTGAAAATTTCTGTTATTAATTCTTCATTTGTTGGACCATAAAGCATTTCTTTTCCTTGACGATCTTTTATTCTTAACATTTCCTCTCCATAATCATCATA
>CEUZ01279851.1_pt1 | contig 10728 bp, 10 predicted proteins | sample 361511 | NCBI WGS metagenome assembly CEUZ01 (sample SAMEA2622822, study PRJEB7988) | marine metagenome | biome: marine biome (ENVO:00000447); feature: surface water layer (ENVO:00002042); material: "saline water (ENVO:00002010), including plankton (ENVO:xxxxxxxx)" | depth 5 m
TTTTTTATTTCTATCTTTCATATAAGTGCTAATTTTAAATCTACAAGCTCTGAGATACATTATTTATCCTTAATTTTCTTATCATTTTGATGATTTTTGTCGTCTTGCTTACTTGGTTTTTTAGAAACACCGACCAAAGCTGGTCTTAAAAGTCTATCTTTTATTGTAAATCCTTTTTGAATTTCTTGAATTATAGTACCAGGTTCTTTAACTTCATCTTCTACTTCCATCATTGCTTGGTGAAGATTTGGATCAAGTTTTTTATCTATGGAATCAATTGGTTCTATATTGTTCTTCTTAAAAATAGAAATTAGATCTGTATTTAAGATTTCCAAATGCTCTAAAATTTTTTCAAGAACATCAGAATTTTTAATCTTCTCGTCATTTGATAATGACTGTTTCGCTCTATCCAAATTATCAATTAAATTTAAAGCCTCACGGGCAAATGCAAAACCACCATATTCAAAAGCATCTTCCTTTTCTTTTTCAAATCTTCTTCTTTGATTTTCCATTTCAGCCAAGGTTCTTGCAACCTTGTCTTCTAAGAGTTTGATTTTTTCATCTAAATTAGTTTCACCTTTATCATCTTGAGTAGTTTCATTTTCCTTTTTGGGCTTATCTAAAATTTCATTAGTATCAGCTTCATTTTTTAAATTATCTTGGTTTAAATCTTTCTCCATAACAACTAATATGGTAAGAAAAATGATAATTTCCAGATGTTAAATAAAAAAATTAAAGAACTGCTAATAGGTACAAATAACAAGGGAAAATTTAAAGAAATAAGAGATTTGTTACCAAAATCGGTTAAAGTTTACTCAACAAAGAACTTTAATTTAAAAAGTCCAAAAGAAAACGGTCGAACTTTTTTGGCAAATTCACTTATCAAGGCAAAATATTTTTCAAAGAAAACCAAAAAGATATGTTTGGCTGACGACTCTGGTCTATCTATCAAAATACTTGGTGGAGCTCCTGGAATATTTTCAGCAAGGTGGGGTGGAAAAAAAAACGATTTTAATAAAGCTATAAAAAGAGTTTATAAAGAATTAAATGAAAAAGATAAAAAGTGGAAATATAAAAAAGTTAAGGCATCATTTACTTGTGCATTATCTATTTATTGGCCAAATGGAAAAAAAATAAGTTCAATTGGAAAAATATATGGAACTATATCTAACTTACAAAAAGGTAAAAATGGATTCGGTTATGATCCTATATTTATACCATCAAATAAAAAACTTACTTTTGGTGAGATGAAGCCAATAGAAAAATATAAAATTGATCATCGTTATAAAGCTTTTAAAAAAATTAAAAAATTTTTTTAAAGTCATCCCCTTCAACTTTATAAAAATTGAGTATATGATTGACTTTGTTTTCTTTTATTTCAAATATTCCAATTTTGCCTTTGAATGTGTTTTTTTTAATAAATATTTTTTTATCAAATTCAAAATTATTTTGAGCGATGAGATAGTAAACTAAACCAATTAAATCATAGCTCAAAAATGAAAGTTGATTTGGATACGTATTAAAATTTTTTTTGTAATCAGATAAAAATTTATCGTAATTCTTTTTATTTATAGATGGAAAGTAAATAGGTTGAGTAGTTGTTTCTTTAAGTAACGATTTATCAAACCATTGATTTAAAGTTATAAAAGAAATTTTTTTTGGAGAAACATCAGTGTAAAGGAGTGATGTTGTAATACTTTTAAGACTTTCATCAAAATCTGATATTATAACTGAGTCGAAACCTAATTTACCTATTGTGTCTCTTTTTTCTAATCTTTCTATTTTTTTATCTTTATTTTCATCATCTGAATTTTCAAGTCTTTTTATTTCATCAAGCACGTTTTGCTTTCTTTGAGAATATTTTGTGATTTTTTCAATTTGTTTTGTTAGTTTAGTTGGGTCAATATCATAATAATAAATTTTTTTTTTTTTAATTTTCGACTGTTTAATAGCTTTATCAATCTCATCTCTATAATTTTCTTTAGGCACAAGAATTATTGTTTTTTTCAAATTATTCTTTTCCTGAAATTTTTTAATTGTATTTAGTTGAGATTGGGCATTTATCCCTGCACTAATAATATTTTTTGGATTATTAGCTATTTTATTTGTTAGAGATAAAAAAATAATATCATTAAGCTCATTTAAAAAAATTAAATTTTTATTAAATACAGGCCCAATAATAATCTTTACACCAAGATCATTAAGTTTTTTTGCTTGATCAAAAGTTATTTGAGGATCTGAAGCTGTATCTTTAGGTATTATTTCTAAAATTGGGTTATCAATTGTGTTTATTGCCAATCTCACAGACTTAATTATAGAATTGCCTATTTCACTATCTTGACCAGAGAGGGGCACTAAAAGACCAATTTTAATTTTTTCAGAAGCAGTTACTTTTTGATTAAATAAAATTACTACTATAAAAATTGCGGTTATTATTTTTATAAATATTTTCATTTTGATGTTTATATTATATTATTAATATTTTAATGATTCCACAAACTGACAATAGAAACTCAAATATAAAATATGGTTTATATGTAATTTCGACACCAATAGGCAATCTTGGGGATATAAGCTTTCGTGCTATAGAAATTTTAAAAAAATCCAATTATATTTTATGTGAAGATACTAGAGTATCAAAAAAATTACTTGATAGATATTCAATTCATTCAAAACTAGTTTCTTATCATAAATTTAATGAAAAAAAGAATCTGGCAAAAATAATTAGCTCATTAAAGTCTGAAGAAACCGTTGCATTGATTTCTGATGCTGGAACCCCTGCAATTTCCGACCCAGGCGCAATCTTAATTAAAGAATGCATTAAAGAAAATATAGATATATTTCCTATACCTGGACCATCATCTGTAACAGCTGCAATTTCTATTAGTGGTTTTTCGAGTCAATATTATTTCTATGGATTTTTTCCAGAAAAGGGCAAAGACATAAAGGATGATTTAAAAGTTTTATCCAGTCTAAATTGTTCGATAATTTTTTTTATATCTCCAAAAAAAATAAATAAAGCAATTAAGCAAATAAAACTCTTTTTTTTAGATAGAGACATTCTTATATGTAGGGAAATTACAAAATTTTATGAAGAATTTATTAGAACTAATGTTAAAACTTTAAAACTATTTGAAAAAGTTCCTAAAGGGGAACTCACTATCGTATTGTCATCAAAAAAAGGTAATATAAATACTTCGAAAAACCTCTCCGAATCAGATAAAAAATTGATTGAACAAATGATAAAAACTACCAGCATCAAAGATATTGTAAAATTTGTTAGTGAATATAAAGATTTGTCAAAAAAAGAAATATATAATTATTGTCTAAAACTTAAGAGATGAAAAATAAAATTTTAATCTTTTTATTTTTAATATCTTTATCAGCATGCGTTGGAACTGGATCAAAAGGGGTTTTTGGAACAGGAGTTAGTGTAGCTTTAGACCCTCGAAGCTTAGGAACACAAATAGATGACTCTATAATGCAAAAAAACCTGACCACTAGGCTTACTCTAAGAAATAAAGAATATTTTTTATCTGTTAAAACAAAGGTTCTCGATGGAAGAATTTTTCTAACAGGAAAAGTAGAAAACCCTGAGGAAAAATTACAAATAACAAAAATTGCGTGGGAAACCAATGGAGTAAGATCAGTTAGGAATGACATTAAGATAAAAGAGGAATTTAATTTTAAAAATTCGGCTAAAGATTTATTAATTACCTCTCAGTTGAGGACTGCTTTGGTATTCAACAAAAACATAAAGTCAAATAATTATAATATCGACACCTATAAAAAAAAGATATTTATTTATGGTATTGCTCAAAATTCAGAAGAGAGAGAGGAAGTAATAAAAGAGGCAAAAGCAATTTTGGATGTAAAAAAAGTGATTGCCAGTATTTTATTAGTTGAGGACTTAAGAATACAAAAAGACTAATTTTTTTTTCCGTAATTTATTACACCAGCAGAATATGCAGCTACTGATGCTAAATTTAATATTTCTGATGTAGAAGATCTTAGTGGCGCTATCTCAATTGGTTGTCCTAATCCAATTAATAAAGGACCAATTACTTTTGCTCCACTAAGAGATTTCATCATTTTATATGAAATTGCGGCACTGTGTTGACCTGGCATTATAAGAATATTTGCATTACCAACGATGTCTGAGAAAGGATAAAGTTCTTTATATTCATCTCCTAAAGCAACGTCAGGCTGCATATCACCATCAAATTTGAAATCTACTTTTTTTTGCTTCAATATCTCAACAGCATTCCTAATATGTTTAGTTCTACTTGTAACTGGTTGGCCAAATGTTGAATGTGATACAAAAGCTACTTTTGGATCAAAACCAAATAGTCTAACTACTCTTGCAGATGATATTGCAATTTCTGACAACTGTTCAGATGTAGGGTATTCATGAACGCTGGTATCACCAATAAAAACAGTTTTTCCTTTATTTACAATCATATTAAGGCCAAACATTATTTCGCCAGGCCTTGAATCAATTACTTTATTAATTTTTTGAAAAGAAGCTCCAAACCGTCTAGTGTTACCAGTTACTGCACCGTCAGCATCGCCGCAAGCTACCATACAGGAAGCCCACGTTACTCTATCATTTCTAACTAATCTATCACAATCTCTTTCCAAAAATCCTTCTTCGCGTTGAAGTTTCTTAAATAAATAATTTACATATTTATCTCTCTTTTCTTTATCCGTAGAATTTGTGATCTGAATATTAAAGTCCTCACTATAACCAATATTTTTAAGCTGTTCTTTTATTTTTTGTTTTTTCCCGACTAAAATAGGAATTCCTAACTTACCATTTTTAAAAGCTATAGCTGCTTTCAAGGTATTCTCATCCTCTCCATCTGCGAAAACAATCTTTTTTTGTGTTTTTTTAATTTGAGAATTAATACCTTGCATTATAGTAACCGAAGGATCTAATCTTTGCTTAAGTTGATCTCTATAAATTTCAAAATCATTGATTTCTTTTCTTGCTACTCCAGTCTTTATTGCTGCTTTTGCAACTGCTACAGGTATTTCGCTTATTAATCTTGGATCAAAAGTTGATGGAATTATGTAATCTTTTCCATATTTTGGCCTTTCACCTCCCATTGCCGCAACTACTTCGTCTGGAACATCTTCTCTAGCTAAGCTTGCTATCGCATTAGCTGCTGCAATTTTCATATCTTCGTTAATTGTTTTTGCCCTTACGTCTAAAGCTCCTCTAAATATGTATGGAAATCCAATTAGATTATTTACTTGATTTGAATAATCTGATCTTCCAGTAGCAATAATTGCATCGCTTCTTACATCTTCAACCTCCTCTGGCAAGATTTCTGGATCTGGGTTTGCACAAGCAAAGATAATAGGGTTCTTACCCATTTTTTTTACCATTTCTTTAGTTAAGATACCTTTTGATGATAGTCCCAAAAAAACGTCAACCCCTTGAATTGCATCATCCAGGGTTCTTTTTTTTGTTTCCATAGCATATTTAGACTTCCACTCATTTAAGTTGTTTCTTCCTTTATAGATAACACCCTTTCTATCTATCATTGTAATATTTTCCTTTTTTGCACCATTCCTAATAATTAAATTGGTACATGCCATTGCGGATGCTCCAGCACCATTGACCACAATTTTGATATTTTTCATTTGTTTATTTGTTATATCCAATGCATTTATAAGAGCTGCACAAGTAATTATTGCTGTTCCATGTTGGTCGTCATGAAATACAGGAATATCTAGCTGTTCCTTTAATTTTTTCTCAATAATAAAACAATCTGGAGCAGCTATGTCTTCCAGGTTGATTCCCCCAAAACTGCCTGAGATATTTTTAATACTTTTAACAATTTCATCAGTATTTGATGAGTCAATCTCAATATCTATGGAGTCAATGTCTGCAAATCTCTTGAATAAAACAGCCTTTCCTTCCATTACAGGTTTTGAAGCTAAAGCACCTAAGTTCCCCATACCAAGTATTGCTGATCCATTACTTATAACAGCTACTAAGTTTCCTTTAGTTGTGTAATCATAAGCTTTCTCAGGGTTTTCAGATATTGCTCTAACAGGAGCAGCAACTCCTGGAGAATAAGCTAATGCTAGATCTCTTTTAGTTGTCATTGGTTTAGAAGAAATTATCTCAATCTTGCCTGATTTATTTATATTATGAAATTCTAAAGCCTCTTTATCAGTATAATGATTTGTTTTTGTTTTTTTCATTTATGATAATTAGATATACAAATGGAGCAAATTTAAGACTAATATGATTTATGAACCTTATTAAGTCAACAGGTACCTTTAGTTTTTTTACTATTATCAGCCGGATTCTTGGGTATTTAAGAGATATACTTATAGCAATATTTCTTGGAGCAGGCCCGTTAGCCGACGCTTTTTTCGTCGCATTTAGAATTCCGAATACATTTAGAAGATTATTCGCAGAGGGAACTTTTAATGCAGCATTTGTTCCTAGTTATGCTTCAGAATTAACTGACGGAAAAGAGAATGGGGATAAATTTGCAAACAATATATTTAGTTTGTTAATTTTCATTTTATTTTCCTTAGTGCTCTTAATTGAATTGATAATGCCTTTTTTTGTTTACTTAATTGCACCTGGATTTAGTGAAGATGAAAGTAAACTAGATCTAGCTATAATTTTGACAAGAATTACTTTCCCATTCCTGTTTTTTGTAAGTCTATCGTCTTTTTTTGCAGGAATTTTAAATACTCATAATAAATTTGCTGCTGCCGCTGCAGCACCCATTATTCTAAATATTTTTTTAATATCAGTTTTATTATATGGAAATTACTTAGGTGATAAACTTGTATATTTTTTATCGTATGCAACAACTTTAGCTGGCCTGATTCAGTTAATCTATTTATATATTTATGTAAAAAAATTTTATATCCCAAAAATAAAATTTAAATTTTTAATAAATGATAAAATAAAAGCTTTTTTTTCTCGACTCCTTCCAAGCATATTTTCCTCTGGAGTAACTCAAATAAATATATTAATTGGTACAATAATTGCTTCATTTCAGGCAAGTGCTGTGTCTTACCTTTACTACGCAGATAGGATTTATCAAATTAATTTAGCTATTGCGGGGATTGCAATTGGAACAGTTATTTTACCAAAGCTCTCAAAATTTGTTAATGAAAATCAGTCAAAAGAAATATTAATTTTACAAAATAAAGCGGTCGAACTAAGTCTTTTTTTAAGTATACCAGCATCAATTGCAATACTTATTGGATCTGATGAAATTATTTCTGCATTATTTGGTTATGGTTCTTTTGGTGAAAAGGAGACAAAAAATACATCTGATGCTTTATTTTATTTTTCAATTGGCCTTCCAGCATTTTCGATAATTAAAGTTTTCTCAAGTTTTTATTTCGCAAGAAAAAATACCAAAACTCCTTTTTATATTTCATTATTTTCAGTAATAGTAAATGTGAGTATTAGTCTTACATTTTTTCAAAGCATAGGTTTTATTATTATTCCAATAGCAACAACTTTATCATCCTGGCTAAACTGTATTTTATTATTTATTTTTTTAAATAAGGATAACTTATTTAATTTCAACTCAATGTTTTATAATAGACTTTCTAGAATATTATTTTCTGCTATAGCAATGGGTTTTTTTTATAATTATTTATTAGAATTTTTTAGTAATAATTTGGCTTTCGAAGAGAATTTAAAAGCATTATATTTAATAGGTATAGTTTTTATTGGACTAATCTCTTATTTGATAATAGCTATCTTTGTGAGAGCTTTTAAAATAAGTGATATTAATTTAAAGTATTAAAAGTAATGAAAAAAATATTTTCAGGGGTCCAACCATCAGGGAATTTACACTTGGGGAATTTTCTTGGAGCGATAAAAAATTTTGTTAATTTACAGAATCAAAAAGAAACAGAATGTGTTTATTGTATAGTTGATTTACACGCAATCACAGTTAAGCAAGATCCAAAAGAATTAAAAAATAATATAAGAGAAACTCTTGCAACTTTTATTGCAAGTGGAATTGATCCAAAAAAGAGTATCATATTTTGTCAGTCATCAGTTCCTGCTCATTCAGAAGGAGCTTGGATTTTAAGTTGTATTGCAAGAATGGGATGGCTAAATCGAATGACACAATTCAAAGAAAAGGCAGGCAAAGATAAGGAAAAAGCAAGTGTCGGTTTGTACTCATATCCAGTTTTAATGGCTTCCGATATTCTTTTGTACGACTCAACTCATGTACCTGTTGGACACGATCAAAAGCAACATCTTGAATTATGTAGGGATATTGCTCAAAGATTTAATAATGATTTCGAGGCACCAAACTTCTTAAAAGTTCCTGAGCCATTAATACAAAAAAGTTTCTCACGAATAATGAGCTTGAAAGATGGAACAAAAAAAATGAGTAAGTCAGATCCATCGGATTTAAGTAGAATAAATCTTTCAGACGATAAAGATAATATTATAAATAAGATTAAAAAAGCTAAAACTGACTCACTTCCAATCAGCAAAAATGGCATAGATGAAAGACATGAATTAAGAAATTTAGTTGAAATTTACTCAAGTCTTTCAGATAAAACAATTGAACAATCACTAGATCAATTTAATGAAAAAAATTTTTCTGAGTTAAAAAGTGAACTTTGTGAACTTGTGGTTGATAAAATATCCCCAATTACTAAGGAAATTAATAAGTTAATTATAGAAAAAAAATATTGCGACGAAATTTTATTTGAAGGAAAAGAAAAAGCAGATAAAATTGCAAGCAAAAAAATAAATGAAATAAAAAAAATAATAGGTTTTTAAATGTTTGTTCAAACTCAATCCACACCAAACCCAAATTCCTTAAAGTTTCTTCCTGGTAAAATTGTATCAAAAAAAGGACCAGTTGAAATTACTGATAAAAATCAAACCAATAATTATCTTATAAAAAATATTTTAAATATAAACGGAGTTACGGGTACTTTTTTAGGAGATGACTTTATATCAGTAAATAAAAAAGATGATATAGAGTGGGATGATTTAAAACATATAATAATATCTTTAATTAATGAATTTTACTCAGAAGGTAATGAATTTGTAATAGATAATAATTCAGAGGATAGCGAACCAGATCTTAAGGAAATAGAAAAAAGAATAGTTAAAATTTTGGAAACCAAAATAAGGCCAGCTGTTGCTAGAGATGGTGGTGATATTAAATTTAAGAAATTTAGTGATGGGGTTGTTGAAGTTCAGCTACAAGGAAGTTGTTCTGGATGCCCAAGTTCAGTAATTACATTGAAAAATGGTGTTCAAAATCTATTAACTCACTATATTCCTGAAGTAAAAGAAGTTGTAGCAATTTAAAATAAGAATCAGATATAAACAAAATGATGGGTAAAAAAAAAATTACTAAAATTAATTTAAAACAAGTAAAAGAATTTTTACTAAAAAAAAATTTAGTAATAAAAAAAAATAGAAAAAGTTTATTTAGTGAAGATTTTCAAAGTTTCTACTATACTGCACTAAGCAGTCTTGCAATTATCATATTTTTTTTCATACTGCCAACTTTTGTAGAATTTAAAAGTAATAATCTGATCGTTAAAAAGGAAGTAGAAAATAGATCGAAAAATAATTTAGAAAAAGTTCTAAAAGGTGAACCACTTAAAAAAACCTCTGAAGTAGATGAAGGATTAGATTTAAAAAACTTGTTTGAAGACGTCTTTTCAATAGATGACCTGCCAACAGACACTGTTAGATTGAATGCCGCAACTATTGAACAACTATTTAAAGACACTAATTATAGTCTCAAAAATGTAAGGGAGACAAAAACTGTTAAACCGATCGCACTCTCTTTGTTACCTGAAGAGATGAAAATGATTGAGAGTACAAAAAAAAGAAAAACACTGTTTATACAAATAATATTACCTTTAATTTTAGAGGAAAATAATAGAATTAAATTAGATAGAAAAAAACTCTTTAGTATTTTGAATAAGAATAAAAACACAGATTTAGAGAAAAGATGGCTTAATACAAAATTTAAACAGTATGGAGTATTAAATAAAGATTTATCGACTTTAAAAATAAGAATGGATTATGTCCCTGTCTCGCTTGCTATAGCCCAAGCCGCAAAAGAAACTGGTTGGGGTACGTCAAGATTTGCTTTAGAAGGAAATGCTTTATTTGGTCAATGGACATGGTCAGGAGAGGGAATAAAACCAGCTGGCGCAGATAGCGATACAAAGCACAAAGTAATGAAATTTAAAATTCTGAAAGCATCCGTTAGAGCGTATCAGAGAAATTTAAATACTCATCCAAGTTATAAACAATTCAGAATGGCAAGAGCAGAGTTAAGGGATAATGAGAGAGAGTTAGATAGTTTAATTTTAGTGAACTATCTAGACAAGTATGCAGAAACTGGAAAAGAATATACAAAAATTTTAAAACAAATAATAAAACAAAATGGTCTAACAGATTTTGATAGTGTTAAATTGTTACCTACAAGTGTTCAGCTAAAAAATTTAATCTAATCAATTTTAACTGAGTATTGGACTCCAAACCAACGCCAGACACCATCATCATTAAGCGAACAATTAATCCTTCCCCTTCTAAATAAAAATTTATCTCGGAATTTAATCTTTAAAATATTTTTTTTTAATAAAATATCCGATTTTTCCCACTTATTTCCTTCATCAGAAAAACAATTTATATCATCAATATTTTTTTGATCACTAAAAAACTCAACTTCAAAATTCGGCGGG
>CEUZ01196883.1_pt1 | contig 10719 bp, 5 predicted proteins | sample 361511 | NCBI WGS metagenome assembly CEUZ01 (sample SAMEA2622822, study PRJEB7988) | marine metagenome | biome: marine biome (ENVO:00000447); feature: surface water layer (ENVO:00002042); material: "saline water (ENVO:00002010), including plankton (ENVO:xxxxxxxx)" | depth 5 m
ATAAAAAAAGCCAAATTACAGTTGTTTTTTTCCATGGTTTTATGTCTGATATGACTGGCGCAAAACCTACTGCTATCCAAAAATTTTGTAAAAAACAAAATTTAAGCTTTTTAAAATTTGAATATTCGGGTCACGGAAAATCAAAAGGTAGGTTTGTAGATGGAAATATCTCAAAATGGACTAGAGATGCAAAATTACTAATTAAAGCAAAAATTAGAAAAAATAGTGATTTAATTTTTATAGGATCCAGTATGGGCAGTTGGATTGCATTAAATCTATTTAGACAATTTAAAAGTCAAATTAAAGGATTTATAGGTATTGCTTCCGCTCCACAATTTCTTGAAGAATTAATGTGGAAAAAATTTGATAAAAAAGTAAAAAAAATAATTTTAAAGAAAAATATATATTATCTTAAACATGGAGATTATACTTATCCACTTACCAAACAACTTATTTTTGATGGTAGAAAGAATAAAATTTTCAATAAAAATTTTAATTTTAATATACCAATAGTTTTATTTCATGGTTTAAAAGATGATGTTGTTCCAATAAAATTTTCGAAAAAAATATTAAAAATTTTTAAAAAATCCAAAAAAAAATTAATAAAAATTAAAAATGGTGATCACAGTTTATCAAGAAAAACAGATTTAAAAAAAATATGCAATGAACTAAAAATTATTGCTTTTGATCAGTAAATTAAACAGCTTTCAAAGTTTTTTGTTTTGTGGATAGAGGATTTGTTAATTTATCAAGCATTTCTTTTGGACATACTTGTATAAAATTTTTTAATTCATGATTAAAATTTTTTAATATTTTTTCAGCAATTTTTGACTGTGTTTCTTTATAATGCTCATTAATTAAGTTTTTTAAATATTCTTTCCAATATTCTGTTTCTGGAATTTGCCAAATTACAGAATTCGGATTGACGTAATTTTCAAAATCATGATTAGAATCATAAACAAAAGCCATGCCACCTGTCATACCAGCTCCAAAATTATCTCCTACTTTTCCTAATATAACTACGGTCCCACCAGTCATATATTCACAACCGTTAGAGTCGCATCCTTCAATTACAGATTCTGCTCCGGAGTTTCTAACTGCAAATCTTTCTCCTGATTGACCAGCTGCAAAAAGTTTTCCTGAGGTAGCTCCATAAAGAACTGTATTACCAATTATTGTATTTTCGTCACTAATTAAATTACTTTCTTTAGGTGGTTTAACAACTATTGTCGCTCCAGAAAGTCCCTTTCCAACATAGTCATTAGCATCTCCAGTAACATTCAGTTTTAGACCTTTAATACTAAAAGCTCCCAATGATTGGCCTGCAGAGCCCGATAAATTAATTATAATTGAATTTTTTTTAATTTCTTTGTCACCAAATTCTTTATACAGATAATGAGATAAACGAGTTCCCACAGCTCTGTGAGTATTTTTAATATTATAATCAACTTCTATTTTTCTTTTTTCTGAAATAGAATTTTTTATTTCTTTATAAATCTTTTCATCTAAAGTTGGTGGAACTGAATTTATTAAACCTGCAGGACAATACCTTTTGTTTTCACCAGGATCCGCTTGAACTAATAAAGGACTTAAATCTAAATCATCTAAATTAGATGACCCTCGACTAACTTGCTTTAAAAGATCTGTTCTGCCAATAATTTCATTTAAAGTTTTATAACCTAAGTCAGCTAATATTTCTCTTACTTCTTCTGCAACGAAATTAAATAAATTTACAACTTTTTCAGGCGTTCCAGTAAATTTTTCTCTTAAGCTTTTATCTTGTGTGCAAACTCCTACAGGACAAGTATTAGAGTGACACTGGCGTACCATTATACAGCCCATCGCTACCAAAGAAGTAGTTCCAATTCCAAACTCCTCAGCGCCCATCATGGCTGCAATAATTACATCTCTGCCTGTTTTTATTCCTCCGTCAGTTCTTAAAGTAACTCTATGTCTCAATCCATTTAAAGTTAATATTTGATTTGCTTCAGTAATTCCCATTTCCCATGGAATACCAACATACTTAACGCTAGTTTGTGGACTAGCTCCTGTTCCTCCAGAATGTCCAGAAATTAAAATTACATCTGCCTTAGCTTTAGCAACACCTGCTGCAATAGTTCCTACTCCGGTTGATGCCACCAATTTAACACCTACTCTTGCTTTGGGGTTAGATTGTTTAAGATCATAAATTAATTGAGCAAGATCCTCGATTGAATAAATATCGTGATGAGGAGGGGGCGAAATTAAAGTTACTCCTGGAGTGGAATGTCTTAATTTTGCAATTTCTTTTGATACTTTAAAACCAGGAAGCTGACCTCCTTCACCAGGCTTTGCACCTTGAGCAATTTTTATCTCAATTTCACTACAATTATTTAAATACTCAATTGTTACTCCGAATCTTGCTGAGGCTATTTGTTTAACTTTTGAATTCGCGCTATCACCATTTGGTAATTTTAAAAACCTTTTTGAGTCCTCTCCACCTTCTCCACTACATGATGCAGCTCCTATTCTATTCATTGCAATAGCAAGCGTTTCGTGGGCCTCTGAAGATAAAGCACCATGTGACATGCTTCCACTTCCAAACCTTTTTCTTAAACCGGTAATAGATTCGACTTCATTAATATCTATAGATTTTCTTAATTTTTTAAAATCCAGCAAATCTCTTAAATTAATTACAGGTAAATTATAAATACTCTGAGAATATTTTTTGTAAGTTTCGTAAGAATTTTTTGTCACTGCGTGTTGCAAAAGATGAATTAATTGACCTTGATACTGGTGAGTTTCCCCATTTTTTCTATATTTATAGATCCCACCAATTGGCAAAATTGAAACATTTTTTTGAAAAGCTCTTTTATGTAAATCTTTTATTTTTTTTTCTATTCCATTAATTCCTATGCCAGATATTCTTGAAATCATTCCTGGAAAATATTCTGCAACAACAGCTCTACTAAGTCCTACTGCCTCAAAATTACATCCTCCTCTGTAAGCACTTAAAACAGAAATTCCCATTTTAGACATTATTTTAAGTAAACCTTTATCTATAGATTTTATATATCTATTAACACATTCTTCAAAATTAAGTTTTCCAAATAATTTTTTTTCATATCTTTGACGAATTGAGTCAAAAGCAATGTAAGGATTAATGGTAGTAGCACCAACGCCTAATAAAACTGCAAACGAATGAGTATCGAGAGCTTCACCGGTTTGAACATTAATCGATGCAAATCCTCGGATTCCTAAATTTACGAGTTTTGAATTTATTGCTCCTATTGAAAGTATCATTGGTATTGGAGATCGTTTGTCATTAATTTGCAGATCACTCAAAATTAAATGCTTAGCACCTTCTCTAACTGCAATTTCAGCTTCTGAACGTAGCTGATCTAATCTTGTTTTTAGATTTATTTTTGTGTCAAAAGTACAATCTAATACTTTAATATTTTTCTTAAAAAATTCTGTAAATTTTTCAAACTGTGAGTTGGATAAAATAGGGCTATCTAAAACATAAATATTTTCCTGAGTTAAATTTTCAAAATCAAGAATATTACCCAAGTTACCGAAACGAGTTTTTAAGCTCATCACCTCATTTTCTCTAAGAGAATCGATTGGAGGATTAGTAACTTGACTAAAATTTTGTCTAAAGAAATGTGATAGAGGTCTATATCTATCGGACAATACTGCAGTTGGAGTATCGTCCCCCATTGATCCTACAGCTTCCTTTTCATCCTCGACCATTGGATGCAAAATAAGTTCTAGGTCTTCTATGTTCATTCCCGCTAAAAATTGCCTTCGTCTTAATTCATCACCAGAGTAAATAAATTTTTCCTTTGAAATATTAAATTTTTTATCTAAATCTATAATTTGTTTGCTGTATTTTTTATAATCTTTAGAAATTTTATTTTTGATGCTTTTACTATCATAAACTTTACCTTTTTCTAAATCGACGCCAATAACTTGTCCAGGTCCTAATCTTCCTTTAAAAATAATTTTTTCATTTGGAATTTGAACCATTCCAGTCTCTGATCCTGCAAATATAAATTTATCTGATGATATTGTATATCTTAACGGACGCAGCCCATTTCTATCTGCTGCAGCTATAATCCATTTACCATCTGTAGCTGATATTGCGGCTGGTCCATCCCATGGCTCGATGGTACTATTTAAAAAATTAAATAGTTGCTGGTGAGTTTTAGGTACAGTTTTTCTTCTTTTTGACCAAGCATCTGGAATAAGCATTAGTTTTGTTAAAGGAACTGATTTTCCAGATCTTAATAGCAATTCAAAAACATTATCTAAAGCTGCAGAATCAGAAGTCCCTGCACCGATTACTGGTTTTAAAGAATCTATATCACTAAAAATTTTGTTACTCATGTCTTGTTCGTGAATTTTCATCCAATTAATATTTCCCTTTAATGTGTTAATTTCTCCATTATGAGCTAGGGTTCTAAAAGGTTGAGCTAGATCCCAGCTAGGAAATGTATTTGTTGAATATCTTTGATGAAAAATCGCAAACCTTGATGTAAATCTCTTATCCATTAAATCAGGGTAAAACTCTGATAAAGCTTCGGCTAAAAACATACCTTTGTAAATAATCGATCTAGAACTAAAAGAGCATATATAGAAATCCTGTAATTTTAAGCTATTTGATTGTTTTTCTATTATTTTCCTAGCAATGAACAAATCTCTTTCGAGATCATCATTTTTTAAATTTTTATTATTTGATTTAAAAATTATTTGAACAATTTCAGGCCTATTAGCTTCAGCTTTTACGCCTAAAACCCTGGTATTAACAGGAACTTGCCGCCATCGGTATATATAATAATTTCTTTTTAATAGTTCATTTTCGACAATTGTTTTACATTTTTCTTGAGCTCCATAATCATTTTTTGGAAGAAAAATCATCCCAACGCAAATTATTCCATCATCGTGTCTTCTGCCTGCATTTTCAATTCGTTCTATAAAAAAATCTTTTGGTATTTCTATGTGTATTCCAGCTCCATCACCGGTTTTGCCATCTGCATCCACAGCACCACGGTGCCAAACTGCTTTCAAAGCTTGTATACCATATTCAACAACTTTTCTTGATTTCTTAGCCTCTGTTGAGGCAACAAAGCCGACACCACATGCATCATGTTCGTCGCTAGGATTATAAACATTACCCTTTATAAGTTTTTCTAAATTTTTTTTATATAATTTCATTTATGCCACTTTTGTTTTGTTTAGTTCTTCGTTTTGTAAATATTTTTGAATGGAACTAGCTGCTTCTCGACCATCTCTAATAGCCCAAACTACTAAAGATGCTCCTCTTACTATATCTCCCGCAGCAAATACTCCTGGTATATTTGTTTCCATAGATTTTAAATTAATTTTTATAGTTCCCCATTTTGAAACAGCAAGATTTGGCTCATTAAATAAATAAGGTAAATCTTCAGGATCAAAACCTAAAGCTTTAATTGCTATATCTGCATTTATTTCAAAATCAGAATTTGATATCGGTTCAGGTTTTTTTCTTCCGGAAGAGTCGGCTTCACCAAGTTTCATTTTTTCGACTAAAACTTTAGAAATTTTTTCAGAACCAATAAATTTTTTGGGGTTAGATAGCCAAATAAATTCCACTCCTTCTTCTTCTGCGTTATATACCTCTCTTGCTGAGCCTGGCATATTTTCTCTATCTCTCCTGTAAAGACACTTTACTGATTTCGCTCCTTGTCTAACTGCAGTTCTTACACAATCCATAGCAGTATCTCCTCCTCCTATAACGACAACATTTTTATTTTCTGAGTTAAGTTTTCCATTATCGAATTCTTCAACTGGATCACCTAATCCTTTTCGATTAGATGCTGTTAAAAATTCCATTGCTGGAAATATATTTTTTAAATTATTTCCCTGTAAATTTATCTCTCTAGGTTTATAAACACCAGTTGCTATGAGAACCACATCATGTTCTTTTCTTAAGTCCTCTAATGATTTATTTTTTCCAATTTCTATATTCTGTAAAAACTTTATTCCACCTTCTTTTAAAATTTTGGTGCGCCTTTCTACAACAAATTTTTCTAATTTAAAATTAGGTATCCCGTAAATTAAAAGTCCGCCAGGTCTATCGTATCGATCGTATATAGTTATTTTATAACCAACTTTTCTAAGTTCTTCTGCGCATGCTAATCCCGCTGGGCCGGCACCAATGATGCCGATAGATTTATCAATTTCTTTTTTTATTTTAATTGGTTTAATCCATCCATTTTTCCAAGCAGTATCTGTAATATATTTTTCAACTGACCCAATTGTAACCGTTCCATGACCTGATTGTTCAATAACGCAATTTCCTTCGCACAAACGATCTTGGGGACATATACGCCCACATACTTCGGGCATATTATTAGTGCTGTGTGCTAATTCACTCGCTTCTTGCAGTCTGCCTTCAGCAGCAAGTTTTAACCAATCAGGTATATTATTATGTAATGGGCAATGAACTTGACAAAACGGAACACCACATTGAGAACATCTGCTAGATTGCTCTTTGGCTTTGTCATTAATAAATTGATCGTAAATTTCTTTAAAATCTTGTAGCCTATTATCTACTTTCCTTTTGTTTGGTGTCTGTTGATCAACTTTCACAAATTTAAGCATTTTATCGGTCATAATTTTTTTACATTTGTTTACAGCTTTTATACCAATATAAATCGGGCTAAAAGCGTTTTTAGGACAGTAATACTTACCTATACTTTAAAAAATCCAATAAATTTGTGGTTTATATTGCATATCAGCTATGCAATACTAGTATTTTATGCTTTCTTCTATAGAAATTTTAATCTTATCAGCTATTCAAGGTATTTCCGAGTTTTTGCCTGTAAGTTCTGTCGCGCATTTAGTTTTAATTTCAAAATATTATTCATTTAATAACCAAAACCTTCTAATAGATATATGTCTGCATTTAGGTTCGTTAATAGCAATTATTTTTTATTTTAGAAAAGATTTATTTAACTTTATTAAAAATAGAGATTTTTTAATTAAAATTATTGTTGGAACCATACCTATAATTCCTGTTGGATATATACTTTATCAAACAGGATTAATAAATCAGTTTAGAAGTTTAGAAGTTATTGGTTGGATGAGTCTAGTATTTGGAATTCTCTTGTACATCAGTGATAAATCAAAAATAACAAAAAAAATTGATACCGAATTTACAAACAGATCTGCTGTTATAATTGGCCTTTTCCAAGTACTTGCTTTGATACCTGGGGTAAGCAGATCTGGTATTACTATTACTTCCGGAAGGTTATTAGGATTTAATAGATATGATTCTGCTAAAATTTCATTTTTTTTATCTATACCGACTTTGACAGCCGCAAGTGCCTTGGGGGTTTATAATATTTATAAAGAGGGCAGTCCTGAACTTAATTTTTTAGCCATAATAGCAGTAATATTTTCCTTTATTTTTTCTTATTTTACAATCGCTATTTTTTTAAATTTTATTAAAAAATTTAGTTTAAATATATTTATAATTTATAGAATAATACTTTCTTTATTATTGCTGGCCATAGCTTATTTATAATTTATTTTTTTCATATAGCGGAGCTAATTGTGACAATAAAATTCCTGAAAGGATTAACATGCAACCAATAATATTTCCTAAATCTAAAATCTGATTTATAATTATCCAAGCTGAAATAGCAGCAATAACTCCTTCTAATGACATAATAATTGCTGCGGGTGCAGCAGAAATATTTTTTTGACCAAAAAGTTGCAAAGCAAAGGCAGCTCCACCTGATAAAATTCCAGCATACAAAATCTCTACGGTTTCTAATTTAATTTTAGTAAAATCAAATTCTTCGAAAATCATTACGAGAACAAATGACAAAACAGCTACTATTAAATTTTGTGACAGAGCAATAAAAAAAGGTAGATCAAACTGATCTATTATTTTTCCTATATAAATTATATGCAATGCCCAGAATAAAGCTCCAATCAGTACTAATGTATCACCATAACGAATATTGGCATCGCTGATGTCACTTAAAAAATAACCTCCTATCACACATGCAAAAACTGATGGCCATATAGACCAATGTAATTTTTCAGAAAATAAAAAATAAACGATAATTGGCACCATAGGAACATAAAAAATAGTAAAAAAAGCAGAGTTTGCTACATCTGTATAAAGCAATGAAACTTGTTGAAAAATACATCCTAAGAATAAAAACACACCTACTGGCACCATCAAACTAAAAAATTTATTAGTTTTATTTTTTATTTGAGTATTTATTTTTTTTCTTTCAAAGATAAAAACAAAAGGCAAAACTGCTAAAAATCCAACGAAAAATCTAACTGAATTAAATGTAAATGGACCTATATTATCCATGCCTGTATCTTGAGCAATAAATGTCGTTCCCCAAATAAAGGTGCAAGCAATTAGACAAACAAATGAGATTGTTTTTTTCATTAATAAAAACTTATACAGCTAATTTATATGCAAAATCTTTTCCAAGACTTTCTTTAAGATGTACACAAAACCGAGCTCCCTCAGCCCCGTCGATTACCCTATGATCATATGACAATGATAAAGGGAGCATAATTCTACTTTCATACTTATCTTGAATAAATACTTGCTTATTTTCAGCACGTCCTATGCCAAGAATAGCAACTTCTGGTTGGTTAATTATAGGTGTAAAAAAGCTTCCCCCGATACTTCCTAGACTTGAAATTGTCATTGAGCCACCAAAAAATTCTTTTTTATCTATCTTAAGTTCTTTACAAAGTTTTGTTACTTTTTTTAATTCCTCACCTAGTTTTGTTATATCTTTCTTGTCTGCATCTCGTATCTTTGGAACCATTAAACCATGTGGAGTATCTATAGCTATTCCAATATGAAAATATTTTTTATAGACCAATTTTTCTTTTTTAATATCTAGTGAAGAATTGAAATTTGGATAATCTTTTAATGCTTTTACTACCGCTCTTATAATAAACGCTAATGGTGTAATAGAAATCTTTTCACCAGTATATAAATTTCTTAAAGATTTTCTAAATTTTTCCATTTCAGTTATATCTACTTCATCATGTTGCGTAACATGTGGAATTTCGTGCCATGATTTTTCCAAATGAGGTCCGGCTATTTTTTTAATTCGAGGGATAGGTTTTGTTTCAATCTCACCAAACTCTGAATGATCATATTGTATTTCTGATTTAGTTTTTATTTCTTCTGTTTTTCCTGATATAGAGTCTTTAATAAAAGATTTTACATCCTCTTCAGAAATTCTTCCTTGTCTTTCTGAGCCTTCAATTTGGTATATATCTGCACCAAACTCTCTTGCCAATTTTCTAACCTTGGGACTCGCACTAACTATTTTTTTATCCGACATATTTTTATAATTCAGTTGGAATCGGTTTATCTTTATCTATATTATATTTTTTTATAGCTTTCTCAGCAAATTTCGAAGGTATAAGTTGTTCTTTGGCTAAAGCGCTTAGCGCATAAGCTACTATATGTTCTTTATCAACTTCAAAAAATTTCCTTAAATTTTTTCTATTATCACTTCTACCATATCCATCTGTTCCAAAAGAATAAAACGGTTTAGAAAGGTATGGTCTAATTTGGTCCGCATATGTCCTTACGTAATCTGATGCTGCAATAATTGGGCCTTCTCTTTTTCTCAAACATTTTTCCACATATGATTTTTCAGGTTGCTCTCCTGGATTTAAAAGATTTTTTCTTTCAGTTTCCATGCCATCTCTTCTTAATTCATTAAAACTTGTTACGCTCCAAAGATCACTATCAATTCCATAATCTTTGCTTAGAATTTCCGCAGCTGCTAACATTTCTCTGAATATTGCGCCTGATCCTAATAGCTGAATTTTGGTTTTGCCTTTGTTATTAAATTCTTTAAACAAATACATGCCTTTGAGTATTCCTTTTTCTGAATCGTGAGGAATCTTTGGATGTTTATAATTTTCATTCATTACTGTTATATAGTAAAAAATATTTTCTTGATTATCGTGCATCCTTCTTAGGCCCTCTCTTAAAATAACCGCTAACTCATAAGCAAACGTAGGGTCATAGCTTCTACAATTAGGAATTACAGATGCTAACAAATGACTGTGACCATCTTGATGCTGCAAACCTTCACCAGCCAAAGTTGTTCTTCCTGATGTCGCCCCTATAAGAAATCCTCTAGTTTGAGAGTCTCCAGCTGCCCAAGCAAGATCCATCACTCTTTGAAAACCAAACATAGAATAAAACATATAGATTGGTATCATCTCCAAGTCATGATTAGTGTATGATGTTCCAGCAGCAATCCAGGAAGACATAGCGCCCGATTCTGTTATTCCTTCTTCTAGTACTTGGCCTTTTTTATCTTCTTTATATGAGCTAAGCTGTTCTGAATCTTCTGGTTCATATTTTTGTCCTTCGTGAGCATAAATTCCAATTTTTTGAAAAAATCCCTCCATTCCAAAAGTTCTTGCCTCATCAGGTATAATCGGCACCAATCGAGGAGCAATATTTTTATCACGTAACAAATTTGTTAACATTCTTACAAGCGCCATGGTTGTTGACATTTCACGCTCTCCTGACGAATTGAGCATATTTTCGAAAATATCTTTAGCTGGTTTTTTAATTGGTTTTGCAAAAGAACTTCGTTCCGGCAAGTTTCCACCAAGCTTCATTCTTCTTTCTTTTATATATTTTATTTCCTCAGATTTTTCGTCTGGTTTATAAAACTCAAT
>CEUZ01080656.1_pt1 | contig 10717 bp, 21 predicted proteins | sample 361511 | NCBI WGS metagenome assembly CEUZ01 (sample SAMEA2622822, study PRJEB7988) | marine metagenome | biome: marine biome (ENVO:00000447); feature: surface water layer (ENVO:00002042); material: "saline water (ENVO:00002010), including plankton (ENVO:xxxxxxxx)" | depth 5 m
TATTGTTGTCGGGTACTGGATTTGCTCGATTATTTGACCAAAAAGAAAACTCCCTCTAAATCCTCATAAAATAAACACTTGTAAGTCATTGATTTTAAGGGATTTATTAGATTTAGAAAAAAAGTTTGTAAGTCCTTGTAAAATAAGGACTTACAGATGCACTTTTTTTTATTTTTTCCTTGTGTTATTATCTAAATATTGGTAAAATATATGTACTAATGTGAATTGGAGCATATATTATGAAAACAAAAGTTAAAGTATTTAGATGGAATGAAGTTAAAAATATTTCTGAAATAAAAACTTATTATTTTGACAATTCAAGAAAAGTTACTTGTGCTGATATTGAATTAATGAGAATGCTAAAAGAAACCACTAAAAAGGAGCTAGTCAAATGAGTATTTGGGAAGATGAATGGGAAGATTATGAAATGGATAAAGCTGATTTTGAATGTTGGTTGGATTCTTTAGAAGGTGAAGGAACACCAGAAGAAAAATATAATCGTTATCAGAAAGAACAAGCAAGAAAATTTGAAACCGAAGATGAATATTATGATCGTGTTTACGAAAACGAAATTATGAATCAGACCGAATATCCAGAGTGGATGGTGAAAGGTAAGAATTACATAATGACTGTTTCTAATAATTGAGGTTGATATGTATTATAAAAACACTTGGAAAAATAAAAAAAGAATATCTAAATGTAAAAAATGCTATAAAGATTTTGATACTTCAAACATAATGATTCCAAAAACAAATTTTTGGTGTGATTCGTGCCATGAAGTATATTGGAAAAACATAACTAATATTATTAAAGCTGCAAGTTGAGGTGAAAGTATGAATATGTGGGCAGTATCAAAAAAATGGATTAAGATAGATTGGAAATATAACCGTTTCCGATTAATATGTGAAACACTAGGTTCATTAGCATTTATTTCGATTTACCTGTTAATGGCTTGGTATGGTGATGATGTTTGTATTACTACTATATTTTATAATTCAGTTGGTTGGTTCAACATTACATATTATTAATGCTTATATGAGAAGTAGTGTTAATTTGATTATGTTGAATAGTATTGTTATTGTGATTGCATTGTTTGGTTTGGCCAAAATACACTTAATGTAAGAAAGGACTATATTATGGAAAAAGTATTGTATGATATTATGAAGTGTGATGATGGTGTTACACGAGCAGTTCCAGTTGTCAATGGAATGCCTCAAGACCCATCTTATGTTTCAATCAACGATAAAAAGAAAGTAGAAAAAGAAGAAAAGAAAAAAGATAAAAAAGTTGTATCTATTCAAGAACGCATCCAAGAGCAAGTGTATGATTTTGTCGCTCATATAGAAGGCCTTGTGGATGATTTTATTATAAACGGATACAAACTTAACTATGATTTTTATTCTCAGCTCTTGAATAAGGGTTGTAAGAGTGTCCATGCCCGTAAACTAAGGGATCATTACTTAGATGATTATAATGCGATGGTTGCATTATATAATGGTGAGGATGAATATCTCAATGAAGCATGGGGTCATTTGAAACCAACACAAATTGGTAAAATGACAGATTTCTATGGTGTTATTGTTGACGATTTAGAGCGTATTATTAAGAACGCAACAGCTCAACGAAAACCAAGAAAGAAAAAACCAGTCGCTGCAAGTAAACAAATTAAAAACTTGAAGTACCAGCAAGAGTTTCCAGACCTAAGACTTGTTAGTATCAATCCAGAAAAGATAATTGGTGCAAGTGAGTTATGGGTCTATAATACAAAGTATAAAACTCTTGGTGTTTATTATGCTGAAAATAGTGTTAGAGGTCTTAGTGTAAAAGGTTGCACTATTCAACATTTTGACAATGAAACATCTGCTCAAAAGACAGCTCGAAAACCAAAAGATGTGTTAAATAATTTGACTAAGCGTTCTTTGAAAAAGCAAATGAAAGAAATGAAAACCAAAGAACAAAGTTGTACGGGTCGGATTAATTCACAAACTATCTTATTAGGAGCGTTCTAATGATTAAGAATCTTTTTATTATATTTCTGGTTTATCTCATAGCTTCGTTGATGATACATAAACCAGAAAATGTTGATCTTGTGATTAAAGATGCAGCTACCGCAAAAGAAATGGTAGTTGAAGGTGTCGATTATGTTCATAAGACTTTTGATAAAGAATTTTCTGTTCATAGTGATGAAGAATATGAAGAAGAACATGGAGAAAAAAGATGAGAATTTTATTTGTTATGTTAGCCGCTACTATATCGCTTTTCCTGAGCTCTAATGCTTTTGCGATTGAGTGTTCTTTGCCTCTTTGTTTGAAATTTAAACAACGCCAATCAGCGATGTTCCTTGAAATGGATATGTTTAAATATAAAATCAGAAAGGCATCATTTATAAGATCAAAACCATTTAAGAAAAGAACACCAAAACGAAAAGCTATTTTACTTTGGCCTTTGAAACGTGGTAAGATTTCTTCTAAGTTTGGATATAGAAAAGATCCGTTTAGTGGTCATAGAAAACATCATAACGGTTTGGATTTAGCTGCACCAAAAGGCACACGAATTAGAGCAGCTGCATCTGGTGTAGTTATTAAAAGTGGATGGTATCGTAACGGTTGTGGCATTGGAGTTACGATAGATCATGGAGAGTTTAAAACGTATTATTGTCATGCTTCAAAAGTATTTGTTCAGCCAGGTGATAAAATCAAACGTGGTCAATCAATCGGTCGTGTTGGAAGTACAGGTCATTCTACTGGCCCTCATTTACATTTTGAAGTACATAAAGGTAATAAAGCTTATGATCCTTTAAAACTACTTGGATAAATGAAAGAGAAATTCATAGAAGCACATCTAAAAGTTGCTAGAGAATATGGTAAACTTTCAACAGCAACGAGGTTACAAGTCGGATGTATTATTGTGAAAGATGATAGAATAATATCTATCGGTTACAATGGTATGCCTTCTGGTGGTTCTAATGTTTGTGAAGAAGATGGAAAATCAAAACCAGAGGTTCTTCATGCAGAAGCTAACGCAATAACTAAATTAGCAAAATCTACGGAGTCTGGTCAGGATTCATATATGTTTTGTACTTATGCTCCTTGTATTGATTGTGCAAAATTAATATTGCAATCTGGCATTAAAGAATTTCATTATGAAGAAAGTTATAAAAATGAAAATGGTATTGAAGTGTTAAAAAAATATTCTAATGTGGATATTTTTAAGCATGAACGTGAAGTGAGTTTTTTACAATATATTGAAGGAGAAGATTATGACGAAGAAGCGGGCTATCTTGGTTGAAGGGTTGAAAAAGAATGTAATCAAAGTTATATTCACAAAAGTAAATGGTGATGAAAGAGTCATGCGTTGTACTTTACATGATTCTATTTTACCAGAGCAAACTATTAGTGGCATCAAGAAAAAAGAAAATCTTGATGTTCTATCTGTTTGGGATTTGGATAACAATGGTTGGAGGTCATTTCGTTTAGACTCTATTAAAGACTATCAAGTTGTTGAGGGTGTCGAGGAGCTGATATGATATTATTAGATTTCTCAAATATAATAGTTGGTAGTATTATGGTAGCTCATAAGATACCAAACGAAGAAAGAACGTCAGAAGATTTCATCAGGCATTTGGTTTTAAATAGTGTTCGGAATTATAGAACAAAGTATAAAGCCAAGTTTGGTGAAATTGTTGTTTGTACTGATAATATGTCAAGTTGGAGAAAAGACGAATATAAGTATTACAAGGCACATAGAAAAATCAAGAGAGAAAAGCAAGACAAAGAAGGCATGGACTGGAGCGCATTATTCCAGACCATAAACAAAATTATATTGGAAATTGACGAATTTTTCCCGTATAAAGTTGTCTCGGTTCCACACGCTGAGGGTGATGATATTATTGCTGTTTTGGCTGCACTTGAGAGAGAAAAAAGTATCATTATTTCTAGCGATAAAGACTTTACTCAGCTACAGAAATATAAGAGTATTAAGCAATACTCCCCTATCCAAAAAAAGATGTTGAGTGTTTCTGACCCTTATAAATACTTAAAAGAACATATAATTCGTGGTGATAAGGGTGATGGAATACCCAATATATTATCAGCTGATGATTGTATTGTCGAAGGAGTGAGGCAAAAGCCTATATCCAAGAAAAAACTTGAAGTATGGATGAAGGCAAAGCCCGAAGATTTCTGTAAAAATGGCATGGCAGAAAAGTGGGAACGAAATCGAAAATTGATTGATTTTGATTGTATTCCAAGTGAGTTAGTCAAAGCTATTGTGAATGAATTTGATAAAGAAAAAGCTCCGAAACAAGATCAGTTATTGAATTATTTTATTAGTAAAAGATTGAAGTATTTAATGGAACATATAGGAGATTTTACAATATGACAGTTTATATTTCTGAGCTATTGAAAGGGATTGCAAAAGCTCGAACACGAAAAGAAAAGAAGGCTCTTTTAGAAAAATATAAAACAAATAATATTTTACGTTTTGTATTACAAGGAACATTTGATCCATCTATCGAATGGAATATTCCAAAAAAGATGCCTACTTATAAAAAAGATGATGCTCCAATCGGTTTGAGTGAAACATCATTGTTTACCGTTATGCCAAAGTGTTCAATATTTGTAAAAGATCACCCAAAGTCTAATGGTTTAAAAGAGAAACGAATTAAAGAACTATTGATTCAAATTTTAGAATCTATGCATCCTGACGAATCCTTAGTTTTTACACAAATGCTAAAGAAGAAACTCAAATGTAAAGGGCTAACTGAAAAATTAGTATTGGAAGTTTTCCCTGATCTTTATAGAAAGGTAGAAAAATGAGTTTAGTTAATATGGACACCGAAGTAGTTGTTCAAGTTAATAAAAGAAAGAAGATGGCTAGAAAGGCTTTAGTAGTGGAAGCCTTTAAACAAAGATATATTAGAGTTAATCTAGTAGATGAGGACGATCATGTATTTGAATTAAAATGGAATGGTTTTATGTATGAGGGTAAATTTTTAGATATGCCTATGACTTGTCAATATAAAGTTGAGAAAGACTTTTCAGCAACTAAAACAGCTCGTGGTTCAGGTCTAAAGCCAACAGTCGTAAGACGTAGTAGAAGTGGAAGGCCTGCAAGCATGACTTAGAAAGGTAAGCCATGTATATCAGAAAAGATAATATTATTCTTAAAACAATTAGAGAGAACAAAAAACATAAAAAAATATATATTCCGTCTAAACATGCTGTAACAAGATGGACTAATATTTTGAATGAAGAAATTTTTAATAATAAAATACATCCTTTTAAAGATATAGAAATACGAAGGAGGCATGGTTGTCATGCAGAACATATTGGTTGGGAGTCCGGCCCTTTTGTATATGGTGAACTATCAATGAACAACTGGTTCTGGAATAAATCAGAATTTATATATACTATTGCACATGAAATGATACACCAATGGCAATGGATGAATTTTCATAAAACAAATCATGGTAGAACATTTATGAAGTGGAAAGATAAATTAAGAAAGTTTGATATTCCTTTAGGAGTTGAAGTATAATGCCGTTATATAATTTTGAGTGTGAAGCTTGTTCACACTATTACGAAGAATTTAGAACAATAGCGGAAATGGATATTCCATTAAAGGAGCCTTGTCCTAATTGTAAGGAGAAAGGTAAAATCATACGTTTAGTTGGTTCGCCTATATCCGTTGATTCACTTGCTTTAGAGTCAACAAATGGCAGACTAAAACCACCCCGAGAATTTACAGAGGTTATGACAAGGATAAAGAAGAATCATCCAGCATCTAACTTTGAGGTAAGGTAAAGATGAAAAAAATAATATTAATAGGCTTGTGTTTATTATTTCTTCTAGGTAATAAATCAACTACAGCCATACAACATGAGGCAACAAAGCCATTGTCTGATATTATGTTATATTGTAACACACTAGACTTTATCAGAAATATGGCAAAGAATGACTATATGTTGGGGTTAGCTGCAAGTGGTATCGTCAATGACGATAAACATAGAATGTTATTATCTATGGAATTACTGATGAATAGACATAATAAACAATGGGCTGTAATTTTTAACTACAAGAAAGGTAATCTTTCTTGCATAATTGGAGGAAATCATATACGATTATTCAGCCCGAAAACTTAATAACTGGTAAAACATTGGAATAAATAGGGGGAGACAGATGTTTACGTTTAAGAAGAATATAATATGTTATATTATATTAACTTTGTTTTTAGCAGTACCAAACGCATTTGCAAGTCATACTTACAAAACAAGTATTGTAGAAAAGATCATGCCAAGCGTTGTTGAAGTACATGCTGAAAAAGATATGAACAGCAACCAATTCAATCAACCAGATCAAAAAAGAAGGGGCGGATTTAAATTTAGACAAAAACCAAATGGTGATAGAGGCGATCGAAACAATGCACCAGATCATCTTGGTTCTGGTTTTGTTATTAGTGAAGATGGTTTGGTTATAACTAATGCGCATGTAGTTAGTAATTGTTTCAAAGATTGTAAAAGAATAACAGTTGTGTTTTATAATGACGTATCTGAAGAAGCAACTTTAATTAACTATGATGAAGATTCAGATATAGCTTTATTGCAGATATTATCTAATAAAAAGTTTCCATATCTGAAATGGGGTAATAAACCAGAATTGGGTGAAGAAGTAATAGCTATTGGTTCACCAATGGGGCAATCATTTACGGTTACGTTTGGAAATGTATCTTCATTAAACAGATTTATTCCAACTACTTTACCGTATGTTCCATTCATTCAAACGGATGCTAGTATAAATCCCGGCAACTCTGGTGGGCCATTATTAAATTCTCATGGTGATATAATTGGGATGAATACATTAATGATTACAGGCTCACGACAAAGAGGTAGTGGTAGTGTAGGAATTGGATTTGCTATTGATGGTAGGTATGTTCAAAAGACAGTTGAACAACTTGCAGAACTTCCAAGAGGTTCTAAAATACAAAGACCATACTTGGGTATTATGTATCGCCCAACAAAAAAAGAAGATATGGAAGATTTTAAGTATGGTTATGGTGCATATATAAAAGATGTAGTAAAAAATAGTCCAGCATTCGGTATCTTAAAAAAGGATGATATTATCTTGACAGTAGATGGTGAATGGGTTAAGTGGAGATTGATTGCAACAGTTGTCAAAATGAAAAAAGTTGGTGATGTTGTGAAATTAGAAATACTAAGGGATGGAATGAAAATCCCGATTGAAATAACTTTAGGAAAAAAATGAAGAAACAGAGATTCATACACTTGACAGATTGTGATGATGTTGAAATGGGAACCCGTGAAGTGATTGATGGCAAGCGAGTGTATGTAACTCCAAGAGGAAATGTATATCCTTCCATTACATCAATCTTAGCTTTACAACCAAAGCCAGGTCTGGATAAGTGGAAAGAAAAAGTTGGTCATGCTGAATCAGCTAAGATTATGAAAGAATCATCTGAACTTGGAACAAAAGTTCATAGTCTTTGTGAAAGTTATTTGTATAATGAAAAATTGAAGTGTGATGATATGGAAGCTATTGATGTTTTCAATCGTTTGAGATTTGTACTTGGCAACATCAATAACATATATTGTTTGGAAGCACCGTTGCATAGTGATATATTAAGAGTGGCCGGAACGGTAGATTGTATTGCCGAATATAATGGTGTGTTATCTGTTATTGATTTCAAAACATCAAGAAAGCCTAAAAAAGAGGAATGGATTGAAGATTATTTCATTCAAGCATTTTTTTATTCTGCGGCATTTTTTGAAATGACAGGTGCAATACCAGAACAAATTGTGATACTGGTTGCAATTAGAAATGAATTTGATATTCAAGTATTTAAGAAACCATTGAAAGAAATGGATAAGTATATTGATAAACTATTAAAGATTATGAAACAATATCCATCAGTATTGCAACAATATATACGGGAGAAATAATATGAGTGAAGATATAGATTTAGAAGAATATGACGAATTTGATTTTGGTTTCAGTACAGTTGATGAAGATGAAGTCAAAGAGTTTGAAACAAAAGTACAAGAGAAAGTAGCTGAGACAACTGGTAAAGTTTCAAATGATCTTGAAAATAAAATCAATCAATTATTAAAGGCTCGAGAAGGTGATACTTCAAGAGTTGAAGAACTAGAGAAAAAGAGAAAAGAAGATTTACTAAAACTTGAAAAGATTATTATGCCATTGCTTAAGAATTTACAAAAGAATCCAGATGATGTTTATATCAAATGGCCTAATAGAAAAGAAGTAATAGAAAAACAAATAAAAAAGATAGTAGCAATAACACGGAGTTAGTATGGACTTTATAACCATTACACCTAAAGCAAGTCAACAAGTGAAGCATTTAATTAGCGAGTTGCCTAGTGATGTTGGTTTACGCTTAGCAGTAAAAGGTGGTGGATGTTCTGGACTTTCTTATGATTTACAGTTTACATCCGAAGAAGCTAAAGATACTGTTTTTGAACATGATGGTTTTAAAATATATATGGATGCAAAGAGTATGATATATTTAAAAGGCATGGCAGTAGATTTTGATGATAGCTTACAGGGCAAAGGTTTTATTTTTATTAATCCTAATGCTACAAATACTTGTGGTTGTGGAGAAAGCTTTTCAATGAGTTAGCTTTTCCTTGTATTTGTAGTTTGTTTTTGTTATAATGATTTGAAATTAATTAAGGAGATTTTGTTATGCAAGCGATTTTAACTAGTATGTTATTAGTCCTCGGCGGATATATTGTTCAGCCCGTTATAGATTCTGATTTTTTTGATAACGGTCCGTATGAATTTGAAAAAGAACATAAAACACTTGCGGAGTGTCAAATTGCAACACATGGCACCTCAGATGTTTGTGTTGGTAAGTCGCCTTCAAAACAATTTGTTAAAAATAGTCAAATTAAGACAACTTATCAAGAAACTTTAACTTGGGTTGAATGTGATTATTGGGCAGGATGTTATTGGGGGAAAAGATAATTATGATTTATAAAAATTTTATTGGTGGTGTATGGATTGAATCAAGAACTGCCTCTAAAGGTCATAGCGCAACTTTTGAAAATATAAATCCAGCACATAAAAACGAAGTTGTTTCCGAGTTTCAAGATTCAGCAAGAATAGATGTTGATTACGCAGTAGATGTTGCACATGATGCTTTTAGAATGTGGAAGAATACACCAGCACCTCATAGGGGAGAGATTCTTTATAAGGCTGCTGAAATTCTTGTAAGAGATAAAGAGTGTATTGCATTGGGCATGACTCAAGAAATGGGTAAGACACTTGCAGAAACTAGAGGTGATGTTCAAGAAGCAATAGATATGGCATACTATGCAGCCGGTGAGGGCAGACGAATGGCAGGAGAGGTTGTCCCATCCGAATTAGCAAATAAATGGTGTATGTCCAAGAAAGAGCCCATAGGGGTTATTGGTGCAATTACGCCATGGAACTTTCCTATTGCAATACCATCATGGAAAGCATTTCCGGCATTAGTTGCTGGTAACACTATGGTTATTAAACCAGCAGAAGATACGCCTTGGAGTGTTTGTAAACTGGCAGAGGTGTTTCACGAAGCAGGGTTACCGCCAGGAGTGTTTAATGTCGTAACTGGTTATGGCCCAACAGCTGGTATGCCGTTAATAGAAAATGAAAAAGTTAAAATGATTTCTTTTACTGGTTCAACTGCAACTGGTAAGATTGTAGCTACTAATTGTTCAGTATTGATGAAACCATACTCACTTGAAATGGGTGGTAAGAATGGTATTGTTGTTATGGATGATGCTGATATTGATCTTGCTGTTGAAGGTGTAGTATGGGGAGCATTTGGTACTACTGGTCAAAGATGTACTGCTTGTAGTAGAGTGATGGTACATGAAAACGTACATGATGAGTTTATGGATAAATTAGTTGCAAAAACAAAAACATTAAGTGTGGGTGATGGTCTTAAAGATAAGACAGATGTTGGCCCATTGATTAATGCTAAAGCATTAAACAAAGTTAATCTCTATGTAGAAGAAGCAAAGAGTAGAGGCCTTGAGCCAGTTGTCGGTGGTCAGCCTTGTATGCAACCTAATGAAGATTGTGATGGTTGGTTTTATGAACCTACAATTTTTGATGGTATTGATATTAATGATAAGTTAATGCAAGAAGAAATCTTTGGGCCAGTTGTTGCAGTAACAACATTTAGTAATACTAAAGAAGCAATCTGGATGTTGAATAATACTTGTTATGGATTGTCAAGTGCATTATATACAAGTGATGTTAATTTAGCATTTGAGTTTTTTAATGAAGCAGAAACTGGAATGGTGTATGTTAATGCGTCAACTATTGGTGCAGAAATACAATTACCTTTCGGTGGTATTAAAGGGACTGGCAACGGACATAGAGACGCTGGTAGTTCCATGATTGAGAATTGTACGGAAAATAAATCATGTATGGTTGACTTTTCTGGAAAAGTGCAGAAAGCACAAATAGACCAAAAATAATTAAAAAGGAGAAGGTATGAGTAAAGAAAAAATAGCTTTATGTGAAGATTTAGCTGACATCATGCCTCCGGAGTATCAAGAGTTGGTAGAAAGTTCAACTTATGGTAAAGAGGATCGTGGCTGGAAGGATATAGGATCATCAAAAGAATTGATTGAGCAACATTCTTTATGTGCTGGTTGTCCAGAGTCTATTGCATTTAGATATATTCTTGCAAG
>CEUZ01514200.1_pt1 | contig 10717 bp, 9 predicted proteins | sample 361511 | NCBI WGS metagenome assembly CEUZ01 (sample SAMEA2622822, study PRJEB7988) | marine metagenome | biome: marine biome (ENVO:00000447); feature: surface water layer (ENVO:00002042); material: "saline water (ENVO:00002010), including plankton (ENVO:xxxxxxxx)" | depth 5 m
CTCAAAATTTTTTTGATCAAGTGTATTAAATTTGTTTTTGTTTATTTTTAATATTTTCATTACACTTTGAATAATTTCGCTATAATCCGGATAGCAATATTTAGATAACGACCTTGTGCTTGGTATTGGTGAATCAATTATTCCAATTCTCATTGGTTTTGACTTTAGTTCCTCAAATATATTCTCAGAAACCACAGAAATAATTTCAGCACTTACTCCACAATTCTGCCATCCATTATCTATTACTAATAAATTACCAGTTTTTTTGACTGATTGAATTATAGTTTTTTTATCTAGAGGTCTAATAGATCTTAAATCAATAATTTCAGGTTTAATGCCAATTTTTTGAAGTAAAATTTTAGCTTTTAAAGCTTCTACCGTCATGAAAGAATTAGATACTATTGTAATATCTTTGCCTCGCTGTAATATTTTTGCTTTACCTATTTTAATTTTATAATATTTTTTTGGAACAAATGATGATGTTTCATGTAACCATCTATGTTCAAAAAAAATTATAGGATTTTTATCTTCAATACTTGAAATTAACAAACCTTTAGCATCATAAGCTGAAGAAGGAGAAACTACCTTTAACCCTGGTATATTCGCAAATAATGATTCTAAACTTTGGGAATGTTGTGGTCCTTGTCCCCATCCTTTGCCTATAATTAACCTTATAACAATTGGTACATTCATTAAACCGGCACTCATATAACTCCATTTAGCAGCTTGATTAATAATTTGCTCCATTGCTAATAAAGAAAACTCGACTCTTTGATGAGTAATTACTGGCTTCATTCCAGAAATAGCTAATCCAATAGCTATACCCGTATTTGAATTTTCTGCGGTTGGCATATCAAATACTCTTTTAAATTTTGAAATTTTTTCTAAATCTTTTGTAGTTCCAAAAATTCTTTTTGGATCATCTACTCCTAGCCCCATTACTAAAATACTTTTATCTCTCTTCATGCTAATTTTAAGAGCTTCATTTATTGCCTCGTTATACTTTATTTGTCTCATATAAATTATTGATATATATCTTTGTATAATTGTTTTTTATTAGGAAATTTGCTTTTTTTAGCCTTTAAAAAAGAATTAAGAATAATTTTATTAATTCTTTTTTGATAATTTAAAAATTCATTTTTTGATAAAATTTTATTAGATAATAATTTTTTTTTATAATTTGAAACTGGACATTTTTTTAGCCAATTACTTATAAATTTCTTAGAACGATAATTAAGATTGTCGTCATTATATGGGCCACAATGTTCAAGATGTCTAAATGTTTCTAATTCAAGTAAATGCGGGCCTTCACCTTTTTTTATATTATTAATTATTTTTTTTGATTCTAAGTATATTTTTTCAATATTGTTTCCATTTAGTTTTTTACTTTTAATTCCTAAAGCCTGAGATATATTGGTTATTTTCCTATTATATGATTGTCTTTTTGACAAAGGAGAATAAACAGAAAAAAAATTATTTTCGCATACAAAAAGTATAGGTAATTTATGCAAACTTGCAAAATCTAAGCTTTCTAAAAAAACTCCTTCTTCAGTTGTTCCATCTCCAAAAAAAATAACAATTATACCCTTTTTCTTTTTTAATTTATTTGCCCAAGCTACTCCAACCCCTATAGGTAAAGTACTTCCAACTATTGGGACCGCCGCTATCATACCGACATTATGGTCCTGTAAATGCATTGATCCTCCTTTACCTTTGGCGCAACCTGTTTCTTTGCCATAAAGCTCAGCTAACATAGAGTCGAGATTACCCCCTTTTGCTAAATAATGTGCGTGAGATCTATGAGCACTTAATATTTTATCACTTTTTAATAAATTATTACAAATTCCTACAGCAATTGCTTCTTGGCCAATAGATAAGTGAACTGGACATCTCATTTCTTTCTCAGGATATTTTTCTGCGATCATTTTTTCAACTTCACGTATGAAGTACATTTTTTTAAAAAGTTTCATTTTATCTTTATTTCTAATCATAATTCATAAAATTTATTAATTGATCTACAAATTTTTTTTATATCTTTTTCTTTAAGATATTGATTAATCGGCAAACTCAATATTTTATTAGATTGCATTTCTGTAATTTGAAAATCCCCTAATTTATAACCAAGATATCTAGATGCTGGTTGTAAATGAATAGGTATAGGATAATGCACAGAAGTCATAATTTTTTTCTTTGTTAAGTATTTTTTTAAATTATCTCTTTTTGCAACTTGTACAACAAAAGTATGGTAAGTGTTAAATTCATATTCTTTTTCATTAGGAATATAAACATATTTATTATTTTTTAAATTTTTTCTATAAAGATTTGCGTTTTTTCTTCTACATGAAATTATTTTTTTTAATTTTCCAATTCTATAATTCAATATTGCAGCTTGCAAATCATCCATTCTTGAAACAAAACCAAAATTATTAATTTGATCTCTATTAGTCATACCATGATTGCTAAGATCCTTAACTTTTAAATAAATATTCTTATCATTGGTTGTCAAAAATCCCGAATCTCCCATAGCATTTAAATTTTTCAAAGGATGGGCAGAAAAACATCCGATTAATCCAAAAGAGCCTGATTGTTTATTTTTGTATTTTGAGCCAATTGATTGAGCTGCATCTTCAATTATTGGAATATTATATTTTTTTGATATTTTGATTAATGGATCCATATCAGCGATTCTTCCTGTTAAATGTACAGGCATAATTGCTTTAGTTTTAGATGTTATAGCTTTTTCAACCAAACTTGGATCAATATTTTGATCGTCTTTTACATCTACAAAAACAGGTTTTGCTCCTAAGTGTACAATAACAGAAGTTGAAGCAATAAAAGAATTAGGAGGTGTAATAACTTCTGTGTTTCTTTTTACACCTAATAAATAAAGTCCTAAAGTCAAAGCATCTGTTCCGCTGTTTAGTGCGACAGCATATTTTGTTCCACATAATTTTGAAATATTTTTTTCAAATTTTAAAACATTTTCACCACCAACCCAAGTGCCTTTAGAAAGAACTTTATCTATAATTGGTAATAATTTATTTTTATCCTCTTTCCATTGATCTATTAAATTAATATATTTAATCATTTCTTATAAAAATTTTTTATAGTTTTTACTATATAAAGTAACTGCTCTTTACGTAAATGTTGATCGCAAGGAAAAGTAATTATTTCTTTTGCATGTCTATCTGTTACAGGAAAATCTCCTTTTTTGTGATTAAGTTTTTTTAAAGCTTTTTGAAGATAGATCGGTACTGGATAGTGTATTTTTGCTTCAACACCTTTTTTATGACAATATTTAAGAAGTTTATCTCTATTTTGAGCAAATAAAACATATAGATGATATACAATCTTTTGATTTTTTAATCTTTTTGGTATTCTTATTTGGTTAACATTTTTTAATTTGTTATCCAAAAATTTTGCATTATTAATTCTTTTTCTAGCTATAGACTTAGCTTTTGGCAAAAGCCAATTCCCAACGACTGCTTGTATAGTATCTAGTCTTGAATTGTATCCTAAAATTTCTACTGTATCTCTATTTTTTAATCCATGGTTTCTTAATAATAAAAGTTTCTTATATAATTTAATATTACTTGTTGTAATAATACCTCCGTCAGACCACACATTAATATTTTTCAATGGATGTAGTGAAAAGGCTCCAGTATGTCCCCACCTTCCTGCATTAATGCCATTAATGGATCCAAGAATAGATTGACATGCATCTTCAACGACAAAAAGATTATATTTTTTTGCAATTTTCATGACTTGAACCATATTAGCCATATAACCAGTGAAATGAACTGGTATAATAGCTTTAGTTTTTGAAGTAATTTTTTTTTCTAATAGATTTACATCCATACAAAATGAATCATCGCAATCAACAAAAACTATTTTTGCACCCACTTCGTTAATTGCACCAATTGTTGCTACAAATGTATTTGCTGAAGTAATAATTTCATCACCAGATTGTATGCCTAGAGATTTTAAAGATAATTTTATAGCATCTGTGCCAGAATTTACCCCTACAGCATATTTTGTGCCTATCAATTTTGCAAAATTCTTTTCAAAATTTACTAAAGGCGATCCTAATGTAAAGTCTCCAGTTGAAACAAATTTTTTCAATTTTTTCCATAAATCATCTGAATTTGAAAATTGTTGCTTTAAATAAGAATATCTAACTTTCATTTATTAACTAAGTTTTATTGAATTCATTTTTTTAATATTAAAATACAATTCATTATTAAGAGTATCAGAAAAATAATTTTTATTAAAAGCATTCTTTAAATCAATAATTGCATCTTTGATAGAATGTTGAGATTTAAAATTTAACACTTTTTCTATTTTCTCTGAAGAAATATGATAGGATCTATTATCGTTAGTTGGCTGAACAATAATTTTTACTTCATTGCCTATTATTTCTTTTACCAAATAAGCTAAATCTATAACTTTCATATTTTGAAAACCAACGTTAAAAATTTCACCTGCTATTATACTTTTTGGGGTATTGAGTATATTTACATATGCTGCCACCATATCATTAATATGAATATTGGGCCTCAACTGTTCGCCTCCAAAAACTGTGATTTCCTTTTTATTATATGCTAGATTAGTTAATATATTGACAACTAAATCAAATCTTTGTCTAGGTGAAAAACCACATACTGTTGCAGGTCTAAGAACTGTCGTTGTAAATGTATCAGATTCATATTCAAACAAAATTTTTTCACAATCTGCTTTATATTTTGAATAATCTGTCAGAGGATTTAGATCATTGGTCTCATTAACATTTTGCTCTTTTTTTATTCCATAAACACTAGATGATGAAGCATAGATAAAATTTTTTATTCCATTTTTTTTACTTATCTCTACTAAAGGTCTAAATGCATCATAATTAATTGATTTACCTAAATTTGGATCCAAATCAAAACTTGGATCATTAGAAATACATGCCAAGTGAATAACAGTATCACAACCCAAAATACTTTTTTTTATTAATTCTTGATTTCTAATATCTCCAATAAATATTGATAAATTTTCATTTTTTTCAAAAAAATTTTGACCATAGATGCCTAAATCTAATATAGTAATTTTGTGTCCAAGTTTTAATAAATGATCAACTAAGACACACCCTACGTACCCTAATCCACCTGTTACAAAAATATGACGCATAAAAATGACCTACTATATAGATATAAAAATTACTTCAATAAATTTTGAACAACTTTTAATAACTTGTTCTTATCATAACTTTTGCTAGTTCCCATAAATTCTACTGATTGGGCAGCTGCGATAGATCCTAAAAAAAGTGCCAAATGTTTGTCAAAATTAGCATTTAAAGCTAATGAAATAATAGATAACATCGCATCTCCTGCTCCAACTTTATCAACTGTATTTGATGCAAAAGCAGGGCATTCTAAATAATTATTTTTTATTTTATCATATAAAATAGAACCATTTTTGCCTCTGGTAACAATAAGATTTTTTAACTTCATTTTTTTTGCAAGTTTGTTCATCAGTTTTTTTATTTCTGAGTTTCTGTCTTTCATTTCTTGTCTTAGTTCCATTTCATTAATAACAACTGTTTCTATATTTTTATATTTGTTAATAGTATGTAAACCTAAATTAGCAGCATTTAATTGAGCACTTAATGAAATTGATTTACAAATTTTTGTGAGACTTTTTGATGTTTTCTCAGATATAAAACCATGTCCATAATCAGCAACTATTATATGATCTATTTTTCCTTTTAGCTTATTGAGATAACTATTAATTTTATTTTCGTTTTTATTATCAATTAATTCATCATTAATTTCATAAACTCCTAAAATTTTATTTTTATTAATATGATCAACAAATCTTTTTTTTATTATTGTAGGTGAATTTTTTTTATAAAAAAAGGTTTTAGTAATATTTTTTGCAGTATTTCTAATAATTTTTTTCTCATATTCTTTATTTTCTCCTATCATAGTATATAATTTTATAGATTGACAAAAATTTGAAACGTGATTTGCTATTGCAAGCGAACCTCCATAAAATTCTTCAGTTTTGATTTTTCTCAGTGCTAACATAGGTTCTTTTCCTGATTTGCCCAATGCTTCACAATATACATATTGGTCTATTATAGCTTCTCCAATTATTAACACTTTTAAAAACTTTAATTTCGTAATGAGTTTTTTTATTTCTTCAAATGTAAATTTATTATTTATTTCTTTTAAATATTTTTTTTGTGTTTCAGTATGTATGTTACTATAGTTATTCAGTATATTACTTGAGCTAAAAACTTCTGCATTTGTAAATTTAATTGAACCTTTAATAGATTTTATAGCTTTTTCTTCTTCAAATATTTTATTTGTTATATCGTTTGATTTTTTTTTGTAGTCAGGTCCTTTGCAATAAATATGCGGTCTTAATGCTTTGATAGTTTCTGTTGCTGTTGCCCATTTATTAATTGAAACATAATCAATAGATTCAAGAGCTTGTAATGCTTCCAATCTTAATTGAGAGTTGAAAGCTGGTCTATTAGGCCCCTTTTGAACATATTTATCTGCTGTAATAGTTGCAATTAAAATATCTCCAAATTTTTTTGCTTCTTGAAAATGTTTTATGTGACCAATATGCAAAAGATCAAAAACGCCATGACATAAAACTATCTTTTTATTTTGTTGTCTTTTTAATTTTGAGATTTTAACTAGTTCTTGAAAAGGTAAAATTTTATTTTTCACTTTGATGACCAAGATATTTAAACCATGATTTGGTTGCTTTTTCAATTGACTTCTCGTCCCATAATGGAGCATTTTTCCAATAATCTATATTTTCTATCATTTTTACAATACCTTGTTCTAATTTAATTTTTGGCTTCCAGTTTAATATTTTTTTGGCTTTAGTTATACTTGCCCATGTACGATCTGGTTCACCTGGTCTCTTAGGTATATTTATAGATTTTGAATTTAAAAACTTAACAATTTCATTCACGCTATTAGTTTCACCGCTTCCTATATTAATGATCTCAGCACTTAAATTACTCTTAGCTGCGCTAATAAAAGCATCAACTGTATCACTTACATAAATAAAATCTCTTAACTGATTTCCATCCCCAACTACAGTTAAGGGTTTATTTGCAATTTTTTGAGCTAGAAAAACACCAAATACAGCTCCATAAGATCCGGAAGTTCTGCTCCTAGTCCCATAAACATTAAATAAGCGCAAAGATATTGATTGTAGATTGTAAACTTTGTTCCAATGCATTACTAATTGTTCACCAAGGTATTTCGTTAAGGCATAAGGATATTGTGGATTAATGATAGCATTTTCAGAAGTTGGATATTCTACAGGAATACCATAACAAGAAGATGAAGCTGAATATATTATTTTTTTAATATTATATTTTGTTGCTGCCTCTAAAATATTAAGTGTTGCTGTAACATTTGATTTAAAATATGCATAAGGATTTTCAATAGAAGGCACTATGTCAGCTAGAGCAGCCAAATGAAATACTATGTCAATCTCTGAAAAATAATCTATCCAATTATTTTTTTCTGACAAATCACATTTAACAAGCTGAATTTTATTTTTCAAATGATGTATATTTTCAATATTACCAGTGCTCAAATTATCTAAAACGATTATATTATGACCTTCATCTACTAATTTTTCAACTAAATGGCTGCCAATAAAACCTGCCCCACCTGTTACTATTATTTTCATATATTAATATTGAGTTTATAAATCCTATAAGTTAAAATATTTACAAATAGTATAATATAAGAAATATTCCACAAAATTATTAATTTATAATAAAGTGGCCTATAAAACTACCGCTATAATAAATGACATCAAATAACAATTCAATTTCAATAATCATTCCTTGTTATAATGAACAAAAAAATATCGAAAATACCGTCAATGAAGTAATTTTAGCTATAAAACATTCGAATATAAAAAAATATGAAATCATAATAGTTGATGATGATAGTAATGATAATACTTTTAAAATAGCTAAAAATCTTCAGAAAAAAAATAATAATATTATAGTTAAAAAAAATATAATTAATTTAGGAGTTGGGGGAGCAATTAAAACAGGGCTTTCTAATGCTAAATTAAATAAAGTTATATCTATACCGGGAGACAATTGTCATAAAAATACTGAAATAGCAAAACTTATAAGTATTAAAGATGATTATGATTTAATATTAACTTATTATTCAAATCCTGAAATTAGAAGTTTTCTTAGAACCTTATTCACTAAAATATACACTCCTTTTCTAAATTTTATTTTTGGATTAAATTTACCTTACTACAATGGTCTTGCTGTATACAAAAGATTAACTATTCAAGATATAAAAATATATACCAATAGTTTTACATGGCAGATAGAAGTGCTTCTTAAACTTTTTAAAACTAAAAAAATTGATTATATATTAATACCAACAATTCTTGAAGATAGAATTGAAGGTAAATCAAAAGCTTTTAGTTTAAAAAATAGTTTATTTGTTTTTTTTTCAATATTAAGATTGTTTTTTTTGAGGTTTTTTTTAAGTAAGAAAAAATAATGTTTTTTTATATTTGTATTTTTCATTTTATAATATTTATATTTTTTTCTAAGTTATTTTTTAGATCAAAAGAAAGTTTTACCTATAATAAAATGGTTAAAACTTACATTATTTTTTTTATAATATTAGTCTTAATATCTATAAGATTAAATTTTTTAAATTTTAATCAACCATTTAATTTTTTATGCATAGTTATGAACTTTATGATTTTTATTAGTTACATTTTAACAATAGGTATAAAGTTTGTTATAGGTCCAAGTTATTACATAATAGATTATTTAGAAAAAAACCCAAACTGCAAAAAAGAAGAGTTATTACATTATTTAGAAAAAACAAACATGATTGAAGAAAGAATTCAAATTCTTAAAAAAGAGAGACTTTTATTATTAGAAAAAGATAATTTAATTATTTCCAAAAATGGAAAAATTTTTTGTAGATTTTTTTTAGTAATAAAAAACTTTCTTGGAATAAAATGCGAAGGTTAAAATGATATTATTTTTTTTTATTAATATAATCACATATTTATTTTTATTAAAAATCAATTATATTTTTTTTAAACAAAAAATGTACTATCCCTTCAGAATTGCAGAGATAAATACTTTTCTAATTAATAATATTTTAATATTATCTATTGCTTATAATTTTTTTGAAATTAAATTTATCTTAATAATTTTTATAATCAACTGCTTATTAAGTTGGATAACTTATCATCTTGCTAATATGATCCAAACTTCTCCAAGAACAAAAATATTATTAGATTTATATGATTATCAAAAAATTAATAAAAATTCATATATGAATACTTACACTATTGAAGCTATTTTAAATAACAGATTAGAAAGATTTATTTCTTCTAATCAAATTGAAATAGATAAAAATAATATTAGAATTAGTAATAAAAAAAATACTTTTTTAAAGCTTGTATTTAGTATTTTTAAAATTATTAAATATCTTTAAATATTAATTGCTGGGTTTGTTTTCTTTAACCAATATATTAAAAGTACCACTTGACTTTATTTCATCTCTGGCTTTTTTTAAAAGCACTGCTTTATTCCTTACTTCCATTCGATCCCAATCAATTTGAACATAAGTTGAAGGATCATAATCTTTTATACGTCTTCTTTTTTTGAGATTAGGATTTAACCAAGACATAAAAATTTCTGTCCAACTTAAAGGCAAGGATGTTAATATGATATTAGTAATTAGATAAATACCTATTTTAAACATTTCCCAAATTTCTCTTGGTTTATACCACCAACCATGTGGCAACATAAACCAACCTATACCCTTAGTGTGCCCGAATATTCCAGCTAGTGATTTCCAACTAACATAAGATTTTAAATTATACCTAATAATATCTCTTTTTAATTCCCATTCAGAACAAGTTTCAGGAACATAAGGTAAGGGGGTTTTATCAAAAATGCTTGTTGTCATAGCTAGTACACTATTAAAATTTGCCCAATTTTCAGTAATAACAACTCTGCCACTATTTTTTAATTCATTGTATAGAGGTGTTCCTGGATAAGGAATCATATTGTTATATTTAGTTGCAACTACGCCTGATTTACGAACTAAATCAAAAGTTTCTAGACGATCTTGAGCAGTTTCTGTTGGAAATCCAAATATCATAAAAAAAGATACATCTATATTATGTCTGTTGCAAAGTTCTAAAGCATCTAAATGTATTTGAACTGTTTCATCTTTTCTGGATAAATCTGCTAAACGTTGAATACCTGTCTCAAGACCAAATCCCATATGAGTAAAACCTGCTTCAGACATATGTTTAACTAAATCTTCTCCACCATGAATTACTACATTATCTGCTCTTGTTTGTACTGACAATTTAACTTTTTTATGCAAACCGCGCTCAATAATTTTATCACATAATTCATGTACTCTTTTTGATTTAAGACAAAAGTTATCATCATAAAATACAACTGCTTTTTGGCCAAATTTATTTACAACAGTGTCTAATTCTTCAACAATGTAATCCGCTGACTTATATCGATAAGTAGTGCCAGTAAGTAAGCGTTGACTACAATAAGAGCAGCGATATGGACAACCACGAGAACTTGTTAGAAACCCCATATCATACTTTGGATTATCAAATAAATGATAAGGAAATGGAGGTATAGAATTAATATCTGGAATTAATGGCGCTTCAGGAT
>CEUZ01268305.1_pt1 | contig 10712 bp, 8 predicted proteins | sample 361511 | NCBI WGS metagenome assembly CEUZ01 (sample SAMEA2622822, study PRJEB7988) | marine metagenome | biome: marine biome (ENVO:00000447); feature: surface water layer (ENVO:00002042); material: "saline water (ENVO:00002010), including plankton (ENVO:xxxxxxxx)" | depth 5 m
TATTTGGATCGCCTGCGTGACGGCTAAGCATTTCATCTGCTTCCTCTCTTCCGTCTCTTCCAAAATATGCTTGTAACAAATAAACCATTGCCCACAGGTGTCTACCTTCTTCAACATTCACTTGAAAGAGGTTTCTCAGATCATAAAGAGATGGGCAAGTTTTTGAAAGATGACGTTGTTGTTCCACTGATGCTGGCTCTGTGTCGCCTTGAGTAACAATTAATCTCCGTAGTTCAGTTCGGTATTCTCCGGGTACCTCTGTCCAAGCACTTTGTCCTTTATGAAGACCGAAGCCGATGCATCTATCTTTTTCTGCTGGAGAAAGAAAAATTCCCCATCTGTACTCCGGCATTCTAACATGACTAAAATGAGCCCAGCCTTTTGCATCGACGCTGATTGCGGTTCTCAAATAAACTTCAAAGTTTTGAGTTTGATGTGGTCCTAGTTCTTTCCACCAATTGATATAGGCGGGTTGCCATCGCTCAAGGGCTCTTAATAAGCGTCTGTCATCAGAGAGACTAACATTATTAGGTATAGTTTCATTATAATTAATATTCATATTTCAGACCCGATTACGATCAAAAGTGGGTTGTTTCCCAGTGCCGTAACTCTCCAAAGAGACGCTAGCATTTGGTCTTTGGAATAGCCAGTTTTGCCAAACTGACAGCCTAGAAAAAATTTTACTTTCCATTGTTTCTGGTCCTCCAAATCGCAAGTTAGCTTCCATTGCTGATAGAGCATCTGGTGAGAAGCTAGCTCTAGCCTCAAAAGCAATTCTTATTTCATCTTCCCAGTCTATATCGTCTGGTGCAAAGGTGACCAAGCCGAGCTCTTCAGTTTTTTTGGCCTCTAATTGTTTTCCTTCAATTAGCTTTATTTTTTCTAGGAGGCCTTTTTTCCCTAAAAAACGACTACTAATTCTGGAGAGCCCATTACTCATTTCTAAGTAACCAAAATTAATACCTGTAAGACAAAAGGTGGTTTTTTTTTCGGTATTTTTTTCTATGGCCTCATCAAGCATATAGCTAGTATCTGCCGCTAGTACTAATTCAGCTAACGTGCCGGTAAAACATGAGTTCGGCTCTATTAAAGCTATCAAACTCCGAGAAGATATATCCAAACGTTTAAAAGTTCGTTTCAAGTAAAGAATAATTTCACGTATAAACCAGTCCTTAGAATTCAGCAGCATTATTTTATCAATAGCTTGCATAGCGTCAGGGCTACCTTCAGAAGTGAAGGCCCAGGTGCCGATTTCCGGTTCATTGAAACGCAGATGGAGAATTGCGTCATCCAATTCACGAGCAAATGCCAGTGGCCAAAATTTACATCCCATAGAATAAATATGCTTAATGGATGGATTTAATGTTTTACCTGGACCTTTGATTTTAAAGGTCGCTAATCTCAAATCACGATTAATTAATACTTTGATAAGATCATAAGAAATTTGATTCTTTTCAATCTTTCGATTAATTGGCTCAAGTTCGATTCCATTTGATACAGTATTACGATTGTTTTTCTTGGCTAATTTTTTTGCTTTACTTAGGGTTTGCGGAATTAGCTCAGATCTAGTTGCCAACTCATCCACGAGATTCCAATCCAATGCTCGTTTACCTCGAACACCCTCACTTGTGGTGCAAAAAAAATCAGCTCTGTCTCGTCTTACGTGCCGTTTATCAATAATTCTTGTTAGTCCGCCTGTCCCCGGTAAAACCGCAAGTGATGGAACTTCCGGCAATGAGATTGCTGTTGCTCCATCATCAACAAGTATTATGTGCTCAGTAGCCAATGCCAATTCATATCCTCCCCCTGATGCGGGGCCATTTATAGCGCAAAGATACGTTTGACCTGAGTTGAGGCTGGCATCTTCAATGCTAATACGAGTTTCATTTGTAAATTTACAGAAATTGACTTTCTCTATGTGGCTTAACTGACCCAACATTTGTATGTTGGCTCCTGCGCTAAAAACTCTTTCCTTTGCTGAGGTTATTATCACAGCACCAACTTCTGGATGTTCGAATCTTATTCTTTGAACTGCGTCATTAAGCTCTATATCAACACCTAAATCATATGAATTAAGTTTAAGTGTATAGCCCAGAGTAGAGTTTTTGGTTTCTTCTACGTTTAAAAATAATGTGGCAACATCACCGTCTATATTTATTTGCCAATGTTTATACTGGTCTGGACTAGTAAAGAAATTTATCATTAATATTGATGTCCGTTTGTTAATTAAGCAAATGAGCGTGGTCTGGTCTAAGGGTAAATAAAAAAGTATATGGTATTAGATTTGATGTATTATCTACGTATTTTCTCGGGTGTTGTATATACATGACTGATAACGAAGTGTCGCGTTTTATAGATCTATTAGGCTATCCCATAGAGTATTATTGGACTAGGCCACCCAAAAAAGGCGAAACAGTTATAATTATGCTTCACGAAGGCCTCGGATCTTTAAGTACGTGGCAGAATTTCCCCAGATCATTATCAGATAAAACACGTTTTCCAATTTTGGTATACTCCAGACATGGATATGGTAGATCCGAAATTATAGAAGGATCACGTGGTAAAAACTATATGCATAACGAAGCATTAAGGATATTACCGGCTCTATTAGAAGAGTTATCTATATCTGACCCAGTATTACTTGGGCATAGTGATGGAGCTTCAATATCTCTAATACATGCGGGCTCTGGCAAGTGGGCTGTGCGTGCCTTAATCTTGGAAGCAGCACATGTTTTTGTAGAGGAAGAAACACTAGTTGGTATAAGAGCAATTAGAGAAGCATATATCAAAGGAGATCTAAAAAGGAGCCTTGCTCGTTACCATGACGATCCTGACAAAAGTTTCTACGGATGGAATGATCTATGGCTTAATCCAGATTTTCGGGACTGGAATATTGAAAGTTATTTGGAAATGGTTGATTGCCCAATATTACTTTTACAAGGGGAAAATGATGAATATGGAACCAAGCACCAAATCAACAAAATAACTAACAAAGTAAGAGGGTCGGTTGACGTACGAGTAATCCCATCCTGTGGACATTCACCTCACCGTGATCATCCAAAACTGGTTTTGGATATTATGTCCAAATTTATAAGAGAACTATAAACTTTGAAAATGATGAGAAATTAACCACAAAAAATTAGGTGAAAACAAAGATGGCAGAAATTTTTGATTTAATTATTAAAGGCGGAGATGTTTGGACAAGGGAAGGTCTTAGGCAGGTCGATATTGCAATTAATTCTGGTAAAATCGTATTACTAGATAATATTAGTTCCTCATCAGGCCGTAATATATTTCAAGCAAATGGACTTACTGTATTGCCAGGGGTGATTGATACTCAGGTACATTTCCGAGAGCCAGGTAATGAACATAAAGAAGACCTAGAAAGCGGCACCCGTTCGGCAGCTTTGGGGGGAGTTACAGCCATATTTGAGATGCCCAATACCAACCCACCAACAACTACAACTGAGGCAATTCAAGACAAGCTCGATAGAGCTAAAGGACGGAGTTGGGTAGATTATGCTTTTTTTGTAGGCGCTGACCCAGCAAATATCGAAAAGCTGCCTGAGTTAGAAAAACTTCCTGGATGTTGTGGGGTAAAAATGTTTATGGGGAGCTCGACTGGAAATTTATTAATACCAGACGATGACACTGTCCGCAGAGTATTGGAAAATGGGAAGCGTCGTGTTGCTGTTCATTCTGAGGACGAGAAAAGACTTACCGAGCGAATGAGCGAACGGATATCAGGTGACCCTTCCTCCCATCCTATGTGGCGAGATCCGCGTACAGCTATTGACGCCACAGTACGAGTTTTAAAAATAGCAAGGGAAACAAAGAGAAAAATCCACGTACTACATGTAACAACAGCCGAAGAAGTAAAAATTTTATCTGAAGCGAAAGACATTGCCACGTGTGAGGTTACACCTCAGCACCTTACATTATCCTCTCCAGATTGTTATCAACGTTTAGGAACTTATGCTCAGATGAACCCGCCCATAAGGGAACAGTATCACAAAGATGGTCTTTGGGAAGGGGTATTAGATGGCGTGTTTGATGTCATTGGTTCTGATCATGCGCCACATGCCAAGGAAGAAAAAAATGTACCTTATCCAGGCTCACCATCTGGTATGCCTGGGGTTCAGACCCTATTACCCCTAATGCTCGATCATTTCAATGCTGGCAGAATAAGTTTAGAAAGATTGGTTGATTTACTTTGTTTGAGTCCTACGAGAATTTATAATATTGCCTCTAAAGGGAAGATAGAAATAGGTTATGATGGAGATCTCACTATTGTTGATCTAAGCGCTAAACGCACGATCTCTAAGGATTGGTTGTCTTCAAAATGTGGTTGGTCGCCTTTTGAAGGATTAGAGGTGGTTGGATGGCCGATGGGGACTATTATTAGGGGCAACATAGTCATGCAGGAGGAGGAACTTATAAACAATCCCCTTGGAATGCCTCTAAGCTTTAATGACAGTATTTAGAAATATTCTAAAGACATGGTTGGGAACTTGTTTCAACTACCACATTAACCACTCCATCTGGAAGACATGATGAAATTACTTGGATAGCGTGGTTGAAAAAGACCAAAGGTCTCAATAAATCCTTTTTATGAAGAACTCATTTAGTTTGAGGCATACCTCCCCTTTTTTCTACAAGGTAAAATCTAGTCTATAAACTCTAGAATCGTGTGGTTAAGGGGCGCATTTTAAGCTCTGTTATGCGATTTCCTTCGCGGTCCGTCACTTCAAAGCGAAATCCATGAAAGCTGAACACCTGACCCACTGTTGGGATCGTCTGGCTTTCATGGATGACCAAACCGGCAATGGTATTGGCCTTTTGATCGGGGAGCGTGCAATCCGTAGCACGATTAAAGTCCCGTATTGTCATGCTGCCTTCTACTATGAAATGGCCATCAGACGTGCGTACCATAATGTTGTCTTCGGCTTCGTCAAATTCGTCCGTAATTTCACCCACAATTTCTTCGAGGATATCTTCAAGCGTGATCAACCCTTGAAGGGTGCCATATTCATCAACAACCAAAGCAAAATGCAGATGCAAGCGTAAAAATTCCCGCATTTGATCGTCTAAAGTTGTTGTGTCGGGAACAAAATAGGGTGTTTTTGCTACTTCTGAGATATTGAAATTCTGCAAAGCGTTCTTTGGTTCTTTGCTCCCACTGATAATCCGGTAGATGGTGCGCGCCAGATCTTTAGCATGCAAGACGCCTATAATGTTTTCCTGATTGTCTTTGAACATAGGAAGTCGCGTATAGTTGCTTTCTAGACATTGATCCATCATCTGCATCGGGTCAGCTTCTGCATTTACCATTTCTATGTCAGAGCGATGAAGCATAATTTCATTAACCGTTCGGTCCTCAAGGTCAAGAGCGCCCAGAATGCGGTCTCTGTCCTCTTTTTCAACGATGCCTTCTGAATGCCAAATTCTAAGGGCACCGGCAATTTCTTCACGAACCGCTAGAACATTGGTGTCTGGATCTGTTTGCACGCCAAAAAGGCGCAACATAGCCCTTACGACCCAAAGCACTGTAGAGACAATCGGGTTAAAGACAAGCGTTACAATCTGGATCGGTCGGCTCACCAGTGACGCCGCACTTTCCGCGTTTGTGATCGCATAGGTTTTGGGCAGGACTTCAGCAAAGATAAGGACCAATACCGTCATCACCAAAGTGGTCAAAACAACCGCGCTCTCCCCGAAGCTTCTTGCCAGCAAGGCAGTTGTCAAAGAGGTTGCCAGAATATTGACAAGGTTGTTTCCCAAAAGAACAGACCCAATCAACCGCTCGCTATCCTCAGTGACATCAAGCGCACGCTGCGCGCTGCGTGATCCTTTGTCAGCTTGTGCACGCAGTTTTCCACGTGAGGCCGCTGTAAGGGCTGTTTCGCTTCCTGAGAAAAACCCAGAAAGGATAAGAAGGGCCGCAATGGCTGAAACCGAGATCCAGAACTCGGTATCAAAAAGGAGTGTTGTTTCTTCCATCGTCATATAGGTTCCGTGTTTCTTTGGTTATATGGTTGAAATAGTGCATATAATCAAGTCAGAGTGACATGGATGATCTAAGACAGGGGTCAGTCTGCAACCTCATCCTTGACCGGTGCATCTGGATAATTGGGGAAAGCGGTTAGCTAGATAAATAAACGAAAAAAACACAAGTGGACGTTTTGGTTTTCATTACCCCTTATCATTCTGTTGATTTACATGATGTGTTTTCCTCGTAAATGAGAGTTGGGGAATGAACAACTAGCACATCATTTATGCAGTATGAAAATTAAACTTAATGAGAGGAAAATGAAATATCCCCATTTTTGTTGTCAAGATTTGATGATTTAAATCGGACACTTTCATCTAGTGTAGGTAAGTTTTTTATAGATGATATCCCGCGAGCCTGCGATTTCGCCGTTTTCACCATTTAGATCTTTCCACGAAACTTGATAAATCGCTTCTTGCTAAGTTTCCTCTCTTAGAGAAATTCTAAGAAAACATAGAGACTATTGCCTCTGTGAGAGCCTATCTGGATACGCGTCCTAAATTGATAGATGTTAGCGTTATGCCAAAGTTGGTAATTGATGGTGTGCCCCATCCAACAGGTATACAAAAAACCTAATCTGTTTCCAAACTGGTAAGCTTAGTCATTAAAATTTTATAGCTTTGTGGGGTTTGGAGCGTCTCCATAGACTTCTTTTGGATCAAAGACTTTCTCAGTTTCTTCGAACTTTAACTTTTTAGGTGATTCTTTGTTTTCTCCTATAGGCACGGAGCGGAAGAAACACGAGCGATAACCCACATGACAGCTAGCGCCCCCTTTTACGTTAACACGAAGCCAAACAGCATCTTGATCATCATCAATTCGGATTTCCACGACTTCTTGAATTAAACCGCTTGTCGCACCTTTATGCCATAAATCTTGTCGGCTACGACTCCAGTAGTATGCTTCACCACTAACAATTGTTTTTTCTAACGCCTCATTATTCATATATCCATGCATAAGTACCTCTCCAGTTGAGGCATCGGTGGTTACAACTGGTAGTAAACCTTTTTCATCAAATTTCGGTGCCAATTCGTCGCCTTCTTCAACTTGTTTTATCGATTTGCGCAAAACAAAAAAGTTAGTGTTTTTGGTTGCCATATCAATTTTTCCTTTGGGTTTTGTCCTCTTTTAATGTCTGCTGCGCTTCTCTAAACATGTTATAAGGGTTTTACACCACTAGATGTCAAGGTAAGCCTAATAGTTAAGGAAGCTCTTTAGATGGGAGATAAAGAAAAAAAGCTAAAATCCAACCCCATTCCTGTATCCCTGCTTACAGGTTTTCTTGGTAGTGGTAAAACAACCGTCTTGAACCATCTGCTGCAACAACCGGACATGAATAATACAGCAGTTATAGTCAATGAGTTTGGCGAAATTGGGCTTGATCATGAGTTTGTAGTTGGTGGCAGCGAAGACATGGTATTACTCAATAATGGCTGTTTATGCTGTACAGTTAGAGGTGATCTGGTCAACACACTACGAGATCTTATTGTAATCAGGGCTCGGGGTGAGACACCACCATTTAAAAAAGTTTTAATTGAAACGACGGGTTTAGCTGATCCGGCCCCTATTTTACATACGCTTATGGGTGATGATCTGGTAACTCAGTATTATCGCCTTGATGGAGTTATAACAACAATTGATGCTGCAGTTGGAGAGACCACACTAGACACACAATATGAATCGGTAAAACAGGTTGCAGTTGCAGATCGTTTACTAATCACCAAGTCAGACTTAGTGGGTGATAAAGAAATTGACGAGATTCGTAAAAGGTTAAGACTAATTAATCCTGCCGCTCCTAGCATTACAGTTCTGAATGGAAATGTTTCTACTGATGATATATTTGGCTGTGGCCTTTACGATCTGTCTAAGAAGACTCCTGACGTAGACAAATGGTTGAAGGAGGAAGAGTACTCTGCATCACATGACCACCAGTCACTGCATTTAAACATTAATAAACATGATGATAACATTCGGGCTTTTTGTGTGACCTATGATCAACCAATAAGATTGGATTCTATAGAACAATGGTTTGATCTAATTATGCTAATTAAAGGGCCTGATTTATTACGAATTAAGGGTATAGTTAATGTGACAGAAATGGATGGCCCTATAATAATTCACGGTGTTCAGCATGTGTTTCATCCGCCTGTAGAGCTAAAAGCCTGGCCGTCAGAAGATAGAAGAACCCGAATAGTTTTTATAACCCGTAATGTGGATAAAGGTTTGCTAGAAGACTCTCTTAAAACATTTAGTGAAAAGCCGAGCTCAATTGCCTACTAATATTTTGCTGTGTTGTTATTCTAAAGGTCAAAATTTAAATATTTATTCTTTTTCGCATAATTGAAAATTAAATCATGAAATAGGTGAATGTATATGGTGGATTCAGTAACAGCAGATTTAAGAGGAGATATAGGGATCGTAACCATTAATAGACCTGCAAAAAGAAATGCACTGCGTCAAAAAGACTGGATTAAGCTGGCAGACACCCTAAATGAATTAGGTGAGAATAATGACCTAAGATGTTTGATTATTAAGGGGGCAGGCGACGCAGCTTTTTGTGCTGGAGCTGACATAAGTGGCTTTGAGTCAGAGCGATCTACAAGAGAAAAAGTTAAGTTGTATGAGGAAGTTACAGCTCGTGCATTTGACGCAGCACATACTTGCCAAATCCCCATTATTGCTATGATTAATGGTTTTTGTCTTGGTGGAGGATTTGAGCTAGCATTAGGTTGTGATTTGCGAATTGCTGGAGTTTCAGCCAAGTTTGGTGTGCCAGCCAAAAATGTAGGCTTATTCCTATCGTATTCTCTATTAGAACTTTTAATCGACGCAGGAGGAAAAGCTACTGCAATTGAAGTGCTATTGGAGGGACGTATTTTTACAGCAACTGAGGCTAAATCAAAAAACTTAATTACTCGAGTTGTAGATGATGAGAAACTCTTTGAAGAGACTATGTCCGTTGCTAGAAATGTGGCCAACGGAGCTCCACTAACTGCAAAATGGCATAGAAAAGCAATTCGAAGGATAGATCAAAGTGGGCCCTACAGCTCTACAGAGTTAGATGAGCAATATGACTACGCGGATAGTGAAGATTATGAAGAAGGGTTTAAGGCCTTCGTTGAAGGCAGAAAACCAATCTTTAAAGGTAAGTAGACTGTAAATTTAATAATTATTTATTGGATATGAATATTATAAAGAAGAAGGAACAAAGGCTTTACTGGTTAGTGGCGCGTGTCTTTCTTCCGTTTGCTCTAGGCTATTTTCTCTCCTATCTTTATAGAACTGTTAATGCAGTTATAGGGCCTAATCTGGTTGAAGAACTGAGTATCGGTGCAGGAGGTCTAGGGCTTTTAACAAGTGCATACTTCATAGCTTTTGCAGCAGCCCAACTGCCTCTAGGATTTTTTCTTGATAGTCGTGGTCCTCGTAGGACAGTGGCAGTATTGCTTTTGGTTGCAGCAGCAGGATCGCTGGTGTTTAGTCAGGGTCAAGGACTGTGGGGCTTGGTAATGGGCCGTGCCTTGATTGGATTGGGTGTAGCCGCCTGCTTGATGGCCGCATTTAAAGCTATGGGAGAGTGGTTTCCTCTAGAAAAGCTTCCAATGGCGAATGGATTTATTATGGCCAGTGGTGGCTTAGGGGCAATTACTGCTACCGCTCCGACACAATACTTAGTAGCAGACATAGGCTGGCGAAATGGATTTCTTGTCTTGGCTCTTGCTACTCTCTTTGTCTCTTTGGTTATATGGTTTTGTGTACCTGAAAAAAGCAGAGATAACCCTTCTGATAACATTACTAGTCAAATTAGAGATTTAAGAAAAATTTATGGGAGACTAATGTTTTGGAGGCTGGCACCAATAACAGCTTTATCACAGGGTACATTTCTAGCAATACAAACATTATGGGCGGGTCCTTGGCTAAGAGATTTAGCTAAATTAGCACCTGACGGGGTTAGCATTACCTTGTTATTTGGAGCTATCGGTTTTGTTTTTGGTAATGTTTTTATAGGGGTTGCAGCCGTTTGGCTGGCGAAAAAAAGCATTGAGCCAATCATAGTTGTGGGTACCGGTATGATGTTTTTTATAATAGTACAATTTTTTGTTATTATTGAGTGGACCTCTGCACCGCATATACTTTGGTTTATTTTTGGGATGTTGGGTTCGATTGGTGTTTTGAGTTTTTCGGTTCTTTCAAAAGAATTTGATAAGCAGCTTATAGGCAGAGCCACAACAGGAATGAACCTCCTTATATTTGTGGCTGCCTTTTCTATACAATGGGGAATAGGTGAGATCATAAATTTTTGGCCAACTAGAGAAAACGGGGGTTACGACGCTGCAGGGTATCGTTATGCGTTCTCAGCAGCATTAATTCTGCAAGTCTTAGCTTTGTTTTGGATGGTTTTTGCAAAAAGAATCAAGCGGACTTAACTATTTAAAGCAGCGCTAAATTATTTTTTATGCAAAAAATAATTAAAGGTATTTCATCTTGGGAAAAATGAATCTTCCATCAGCGGATTTTAAAGTGGATCCAAAACTTGCTGAAGATACGATCGAAATAAATCGCTTGCATTTTTGCAGGGTTCTTTTGATGAACGACTCAAATTATCCCTGGCTTATTTTGGTTCCACAAATAAAAAATATTAGGGAGTTACATGAATTACCCC
>CEUZ01083625.1_pt1 | contig 10705 bp, 8 predicted proteins | sample 361511 | NCBI WGS metagenome assembly CEUZ01 (sample SAMEA2622822, study PRJEB7988) | marine metagenome | biome: marine biome (ENVO:00000447); feature: surface water layer (ENVO:00002042); material: "saline water (ENVO:00002010), including plankton (ENVO:xxxxxxxx)" | depth 5 m
GACACGTCTGCCTGATCATTACGCTGTACTACAAAACCACACTCTTCACCTGCACTCCCTCTGATCAGTTTGACTGCAATAGCAATATCTTCAGGGGCTTTACCAAGTTGAATAATAGCTTTGAAGTTATCTTCCGCATCCTTAGCTTTGTCCAAGCCATGAAACTGTGTTGCTATGTCTCTCGCCAATTGCTTCTTGATAACCATTGGATTAATGGATTGAGTATCCAATTGTTCTTTTATCAATGCCAAGTCAGAAACAGATACATCAGTTAAAAGATCAAAGTAAGTCACGATTAATGAGTCAGGAATAGACATAATTTTCCCAAACATCTCGCTGGAATCATCCTCCAGAGAAACATAATTATCGAATGATTTACTCATCTTCTTTATTCCATCAGTCCCTGGGATAATGGGCATTAAAAGTAACTGCTGAGGCGCTTGCCCCATTATTCCCTGCAAATCCCTACCAACTAATAAGTTGAATTTTTGGTCGGTTCCACCAAACTCTACGTCAGCTTTAGTTACAACGGAATCATATGCTTGTAATAACGGATACAGGAATTCTGTTACAGCAATGGGTTTTCCCTGTTTGTACCGATTAGCAAAATCTTCTCTTGCCAGAAATTGCGCTACGCTGAACTTAGAAGTCAATTCTATTACATTAGCAAGCCCGAATTTGGAAAACCATTCACTCTGCCATACTGTTTCGGTCTTGTCTTTATCAACCACTTTGAAAAACTGCTCCATGTACGTTTTAGCATTGTCCTGAACCTCTTTATGCGTCAACATAGGTCGAGTAACCGAAGTTCCAGACGGATCACCTATCTGTGCAGTCCAGTCACCTACGATCAAAACTACTTGATGGCCTAATTCTTGAAATTGACGCAGTTTTCTAAGACCGACCACATGCCCAAGATGGATATCTGGACGACTTGGGTCAAACCCCATTTTCAATCGTAGAGGACGGTCTTGTTTTAATAAATCGAGTAACCCTTCCTCAGAAATAATCTCGGAAACTCCGCGACGAAGGAGCCGTTCTATAGTTGTCTGGCTCAGATCAGTCATGGAATAATCACCCCTCTTCCAACAAACTCTGGCTGGTATTTCTTCTGAAGTATTGTCATAGCTGATTGTGAATCCACTTTCATTTGAGCAATCAATGCATCTTTGCTAGCAAAAATTTCCTGCCCTCTTATCCACTCTATAAAAAACGTCTCTATCACTTTGCCGTATAAATCCTCATTGAAGTCAATTATATATGTTTCAACCACATGTTTTTGATCTGCGAACTCAAAAGTCGGCCGTTCACCAATACTAGTAATAGAGTTATATCTACGTCCATCTAGCAAAGATACGGTAGCATATATTCCATCCATAGGAACAAGGCAGTTTTCCGGTATCGACATATTAGCTGTAGGGTAACCCAATGTTCCTCCTACTCCTTCACCCCGTTCTACTTCCCCTTCAATTGAATAATACCGACCAAGTAGTGAATTAGCTTGATCAAGATTTCCCTTCTTTAGCAAGTTTCTAATATTGGAGCTGCTAATATTCGAGTCTTGTGCAGTTTTCTGTCCAACAACATCTACGGCAAATCCAAGCTCAACTCCTAGCTGTTGTAATACTTTCGCTGTTCCTTGTCGATCTCGGCCCAAAGCAAAATCAGAACCAATAATCAGGGATTTAAGGTTAATCTGTTCACATATTTCCTCAAGAAAATCATACGCAGACATTCTAGCAATAATCAAATTGAAATCTATCGGGAAAACATAATTAATACCGAATTCGCGTAGTAATCTGATTCTCTTTTCAAGTGTAGTTAATTGAGGAACAGCTTTTTGAGGATAAAGAATAGTTTGAGGGTGATGTTTAAATGTAATGACACCTGGTGTGTATCCCTTATCATCAGCTACTTCAAGCAATTTCCCCAAAAGATACTGGTGACCAAGATGCAATCCATCAAAGACTCCTACGGATAAACAAAATTCCTCTTCTTTTTCCTTTACATTCAGTGGTAGTTGCCTTGAAGAACTCATAATTTCCTATTCACTAAATCATTTCTTTAATTATTCCGCGGAAAAGACAGCATACCTTTATTAAGAAATCTGGATGTCAGTCAGATCGTAAACTTCCTGCCCCCCGTAAATAAACACTCTTGATCTCATCTTGATTTTTCATCGTGTTGACAAGCATCATAACCCTAATGACTTTTTGCATAGAATCAGGAACAGTCATTTCATGTCCGCACATTAGCGGAACTGTGGTCCATCCGAGTGTTTCTCGAGCCGCCACTGCCGGAAACTCCGCATTCAAATCGATTGTGGTGGTAAAAAAAACAGCTGCAATGTCAGAGATTGAAACATCGTTATCTCGTACCATGACACCTAACAGTTCAACAGTTGCCTCAACAATAAGAGTCTTTACATTATTTTCGACAACAGTTGCCCCTCTTATACCTCTAGCAAACATATTGCAACCTGGAATTCAAATTTTTGGATAAATTACTAAGTACCTGTTGTATGGTATGGAACATAGGGATCCTCACATATCCTAATGATTGGTCTCAGCCTCAGCAATCAATTTACCAAGAAATAATGATGTCGCTTGAACTTGTTCGCGCTTTTCCAAAGATTGTAGCATACGGACAAGCGCACTGCCCACAATAACAGCATCAACTTTACCTTTCAGTTGTTGAATATGATCGGGTTTAGATATACCAAATCCAACAGCCATCGGCACATCTGTGGTTCTTCTCACACGGCTCAAGAAATCAAACATCTCCTCAGGAAGAGCATCTCTTGGCCCAGTGACCCCTGTAAGGCTTACACAATACACGAATCCACTAGAAGCTGAGCAAGCCAAAGACATTCTTTGTTCTGAGCAATTTGGGGGAACTAACGCTATATAATCAATTCCAGATGTAAGGCAGTACTCTCGTAAATTCGATGATTCTTCGAAAGGCAAGTCAGAAACTATGAGCCCATCCACTCCAGCCTTTGAAGCATCCTTACAAAACTTACTAGTCCCGAACACATGGATTGGATTATAGTAGGTCATTAGAATAAGTGGGATCTTGAGTCCGTCTCTTCTGAGATCATCACACAATGCCAGCGCAGAAGACAAATTCACCCCTTGACGAAGGGCTACCTGACTGGCTTCTTGAATTATAGGTCCGTCAGCAATAGGATCAGTAAAAGGAATTCCTAATTCAACCGCGAGAGCACCACATTTTTCTGCCTCAAATACTAACTCTTTTGTGATTTCTTCAGTTGGGAAACCAATAGTATAAAAAGGAATAACACCCAAACTCTTTCGTTTAGCAAAAGACTTAAACTGTTCAGTTATTTTTCTCACTGTCCTTACTCCTATGTTCAAATCTTGTAAGAGTTATGAGATTATTCGATATCCGCAACAATACAAGTCGCTCGTGCAGAATGCCAATCTTATCACGCTTAGCATTGAAATAACACTTAGGGTAACTTGTGCCTGATCTATAGCTACAGTTTGATTGACAGCATTTAATATTGGGTGATACTATACCCCGATCTGTATTTTGCAGACGCGCTACGAAAGGGAGTAGTAGAGGATTCACTTGCAATATAGAGAGTCGGAGCTAGCTGGGATTTCGGCATGTAAGGTCCTCGAACTCGCCCTGGAGCGTCTTAGCCTGAACAAGCTACAAGGCTTCTAGGGATAAGCGGAATGGACTCCGTTATGTCTAACTAAGTGCTTCCAGCACAAATTGTGCTTGGAGGAATAAGGGTGGTACCGCGGGTATTTCAAGACTCCCGTCCCTTGCAGGGGGCGGGTTTTTTTCTGCCCAAATAATATATAGAGTCTGATAGAAGGCAAGAGAAAAGTAATTTAGAACCTAGAGAGTTGGCAAAGTTATGAAAAAAACAGGCGCTCAAATGATTTGTGAGTCACTGATCCAAGAAGGAGTGGAAGTGATGTTTGGTATCCCAGGGGGAGCAATTCTTCCTTTTTACGATACATTGCCTCAATACCCTCAACTACGGCACATCCTAGTTCGGCATGAGCAAGGAGCAGGACACGCGGCGGATGGTTTTGCTAAGGCATCTGGAAAACTCGGTGTTTGCATAGCAACATCAGGACCTGGTGCCACCAATCTAGTAACTGCCTTAGCCACTGCAATGATGGACTCAGTCCCTATCCTCGCTATAACAGGTCAAGTTCCCCGAGGAGCTATAGGCCGTGATGCCTTTCAAGAGTGTGATATCACCGGGATCTCCTCTCCTATAACGAAACATAATTATCTGGTTATGAATTGTGAAGATATACCTGGAATAATTAAAGAGGCATGTTATATAGCTACCACCGGCAGACCAGGACCTGTTCTGATAGACATCCCAAAAGACGTTCAAACAGATATCGGTGAATTCTACTATCCCGAAAAAGTAAGCCTACAGAGTTACAAACCTACGGTTAACGGTCATCCCAAGATGATTGCCAAAGCTGCCAAACTCATAGATGAGTCAGCCAAACCATTGATTCTTGCAGGACAGGGAGTGATCATCAGCGAAGCAGATAAAGAACTCAGATTACTAGCTGAGAAAGCTCAAGTACCTGTGATTACTACACTGCTCGGACTGGGCTGCTTTGACGAAAAACATGTTCTTGGACTCGGTATGCCAGGCATGCACGGTATGGCGTTCAACAACCTAGCAATTGAACAAGCTGATCTGCTTATTGCGGTTGGCATGAGATTCGACGACCGAGTAACTGGAAAGATCAGCACATTCGCTCCTAATGCCAAGGTCATTCACATCGATATAGATCCTGCAGAGGTTGGAAAAAACATCCGAGTTTCAGTCCCAATAGTAGGAGACGCTAAAAATGTTTTGAAACTTTTGGCAGATAAGGTCAGTCAAAATACACATACCGAGTGGATTAGCGAAATCGAAACATTCCGTAATGATCATCCTTCACATCAATTTGCAAAAACAAATGAGCTACTTCCTCAATTGGTTATTGATGAAATATCCGAAGCAACACAAGGAAACGCTATTATTGTCACCGGAGTTGGGCAGCATCAAATGTGGGCTGCTCAATATTACACCTTTTCTAAGTCCAGATCTTGGATTACATCAGGAGGACTTGGAACAATGGGGTATGAAATCCCTGCTGCCATAGGGGCCAAGATTGCGTTCCCAAATAAGCATGTGTGGAGCATAGCCGGTGACGGTGGATTCCAAATGACCATGGGGGAATTGGCAACTATTGCAGAAAATAATATCCCAGTAAAATTTGCGCTTATTAATAATAATTTCCTTGGAGCGGTAAGACAACTTCAAGACCTCTTCTACGATCAAACTAGGGTCGCTGTAGAATATAGTGGAAATCCAGATTTTGTTAAATTAGCAGACTCTTTTGGTCTATGGGCGAGGAAAGTTACCGACAAAGAACAAGTTCGATCCACAATAGCAGAAGCAATGAGTCATCCAGGGCCAGCCCTAATAGACTTTCATGTAAAGCCCGAAGAAAACGTATATCCTCATGTTCCATCGGGACAAAGTGTAGCTGACATGATAGAGGATCCATCATACAGTAAAGAGCGTTCACTATGGAGAAGCTAGGCCACACAATATCTGCATTAGTAGAAGACAACCCAGGAGTACTCGCTCGAGTATCCGGTCTTTTTAGAAGAAGGGGATTCAATATCTCTAGTCTCGCGGTTGGCAAGAGCGAAAAAAAAGGGCTTTCCCGAATGACTTTTGTCATTCAAGGAGACTCGGAAATGGTTGAGCAGGTAACAAAACAGCTCTATAAGCTTATTGAAGTAGTACGGGTAACCGAAATGGAGCAGGAAAACATGGTGGCACGGGAATTAGCTCTGATGAAAATTAAGTCGACAAGTGCCACAAGAAATGAAATTATGCAAATCGTAGACATTTTCCGAGCAGGAATAGTTGATGTTGGCCACAACAATATGATTGTGGAAATTACTGGTGATGAACAAAAAATTAACTCCTTCATACAGCTTTTACAACCTTTTGGAATCGGTGAAATAATGAGAACCGGCCAAGTTGCAATGATGCGAGGAGCTAACACAAGCAAGAATATTTCAAACGAACCAATAGCAACCGAAAAAAGTGCTGCTGACACGGATTTGGTTGAATAACAACCTACCCACAACTGAACTTAATTTTTAAATAGGTGGAGGGAAAACATGGTAAAAATGTATTATGAAAAAGACACAGATATCACATTACTGAATAATAAAACAGTAGGCATTATTGGCTATGGGAGCCAAGGTCACGCACATGCGCTTAACCTCAAGGAAAGCGGCGTGAATGTTCAGGTAGGACTTTACGAAGGAAGCAAAAGCTGGAGTAAGGCAGAAGCAGAAGGCCTGAAAGTAGCAACCTCGTCTGAAGTAGCTCAAAGCTCAGACGTCATCATGGTGTTGATCCCTGATGAACGACAAAGAGACTTATACAAGACTTCTATTGAACCATACCTGGACTCGACTAAAACACTAATGTTTGCCCATGGTTTCAATATCCATTATGAGCAAATTGACCCTCCTGCAGACGTAGATGTTTCAATGGTTGCTCCAAAAGCGCCAGGACACAGAATGCGAGAGGTATTCGTTCAAGGCCTCGGTGTGCCCGCACTGGTTGCTATCCACCAAGATCCTTCTGGTAAGGCCCGACAAAATGCTCTGGCTTACGCGGCAGGTATTGGATCAGCAAGAGCGGGTGTGTTAGATACGACTTTCAAAGAGGAAACAGAAACGGATCTATTTGGTGAGCAAGCTGTGTTGTGCGGGGGCATAACTTCCCTCATAAAAACTGCATTCGAGACTCTGGTGGAAGCAGGTTATCAGCCCGAGTCCGCTTATTTTGAAGTTCTCCATGAAGTAAAGCTCATTGTCGATCTAATTTACGAGGGTGGACTTGGGTATATGCGCTATTCAGTCAGTGACACCGCTGAGTTTGGGGACTATACCCGTGGACCAATGGTCGTTAACGACGAAGTTCGTGAGAACATGCGAAAAATCCTAACATCAATTCAAGACGGAAGCTTTGCAAGGGAGTGGATTGCAGAAAATGATGAAGGTAGACCTACATTTAATAGGCTTCGCGAAGAAAATGCTTCGCACCCTATTGAAGAAATCGGAAAAGAGCTACGAAGCATGATGACATGGCTCAAAAAGACTAAGTAGCACACATAATAAACTAGGTTACAAGGAATGAATCATGAGTAAAACTAGTCAAGACCATATAGAAATATTTGATACCACCCTGAGAGATGGGGAACAATCAGCAGGAACTGCAATGACAGTTGAGGAAAAACTTGTAGTAGCACGTCAATTAGAAAGACTTGGAGTAGATATACTGGAAGCTGGTTTTCCTATAAGTTCACCAGGTGACTTTGAAGCAGTTCAAAACATATCAAAAGAAGTGACAACTCCTGTTATTGCTGCTCTAGCAAGAGCAGTAGCATCAGATGTTGACAGAGCTTGGGAAGCAATCAAGGAAGCCAAAAGACCCCGAATTCATGTATTTCTCTCCAGTTCAGAAGTTCATGCCTTACATCTACTACGCAAGGACAGAGATAGCGTCATGCAAATGGCAGTTAACAATGTATCACGGGCGAAAGATTACTGTGAGAACGTCGAATTCTCACCGATGGACGCTACGAGGACAGATCCTGAATATCTCTGCCAGCTCCTGCAAGCAGTAATAGATGCGGGAGCGACAACTGTGAATATAGCAGATACAGTGGGCTATGCGATTCCAAGTGATTTTGTAAAGCTACTCGGCTTTATTCAAGAACAAGTCCCTGCAATCGGGAAATCAGTAGTGTTAAGTGTACATTGCCATAATGACCTAGGTCTCGCAGTTGCCAATAGCCTCGCTGCAGTTGAAGCAGGAGCCCGCCAAGTGGAGGGATGCATCAATGGGATAGGCGAACGAGCGGGAAACGCAGCCTTAGAAGAAGTCATCATGGGGATTCAAACACGTAAAGATCTTTTTGGACTCAAGACGAATATCGATACTACTCAGCTGTACCCTACCAGCACACTTGTAAGTGATATAACAGGTTTCTCTGTTCAGCCAAATAAAGCAATTATCGGGAGTAACGCATTCCGCCATGCTTCCGGCATCCATCAAGACGGACTGTTGAAAGAACGTAGTACCTACGAAATAATGAATCCAAATGATGTAGGTATTCTAGGAAGTGAACTTGTGCTCGGGAAATTAAGTGGTCGACATGGACTACAATCTCGATTAAATGAACTCGGCTACTATCCTACTGACCAAGAACTGATACGCATCTTTGAGTCATTCAAAGAACTTGCAGATAAAAAACGTGAGGTCACTGATCGGGATCTCGTTGCGCTCATGAATAACCAACGAAAAGGATTTGAGGAAGCTTATACCTTAGAGCATGTTCAAGTATCATGCGGAGATCATGAAGTTCCCACCGCTACAGTTAGTCTAAAACACGGGGAGACGATCAAGACAGAAGCAGCAACAGGAACCGGTCCAGTGGATGCAGTCTGCCAAGCTATCAATCGTATTGTAGGAGTACCAAACGTACTTTCTGAATTTCACGTTCGGTCAGTCACCCAAGGAATAGACGCCGTCGGAGAAGTTACAATTAGAGTAAAAAAAGACACAGATCAGTACATAGGTCACGGAGCTGATACAGATATCATTGTAGCCAGTGCCAAGGCATACATGAATGCACTCAACCGGCTGATTGCACTGGAAGACATCTCTGATATCAAACCTATCAAGACAGCTACAAAGAAGCAATAAGTATGAACCAGCGAACAATGTATGAAAAAATCTGGGATAACCACGTGGTTGATGAGAGTGATGACGGCTCTGCAATCCTGTATGTTGATCTTCATCTAGTACATGAGGTTACTTCACCACAGGCTTTTGAAGGTCTTAGACTAGCCAAAAGGCAGGTCAGGAGACCCGATCTCACAGTTGCCACAGTAGACCATAATGTCCCAACTACGAATCCCGTACTACCAATAGTTGACCCAATGTCAAGAAAACAAGTGGAAGCTCTCCAGCATAACACCAAAGAATTTGGTGTGAATTTGTATGACGTTAACGACAAAAATATGGGTATCGTTCATGTAATTGGGCCAGAACAAGGCTATACCAGACCAGGCATGACTATTGTATGCGGTGATAGCCATACAGCCACGCACGGAGCATTCGGCTCATTTGCCATTGGAATAGGCACGTCGCAAGTAGAACAAGTACTCGCAACTCAATGTATTGTGCAGTCTAAATCCAAAACTATGGAGTTACGCGTGAACGGTTCACTGGCCAGAGGAGTAACGGCAAAAGATCTAATTCTAGGTATCATCAATCAAATAGGTGTTGCCGGAGGCCAAGGATCAGTAATTGAATATTCCGGTAGTACAATTGAGCAACTATCTATGGAAAGCCGTATGACTATTTGTAATATGTCTATTGAAGCAGGTGCAAGAGCAGGAATGATTAAACCGGATCAAGTAACCTACGACTATATGCTAGGTAGACCTCAAGTACCCACTGGCAAAGCATTTGAGAAAGCCGTTGAAGAATGGAGCTCGATTGTGTCCGACCCTCAGGCACGTTTTGACAAAGTAGTAGATATTGATGCTTCAATACTTGAACCGACAGTTACTTGGGGTACTAATCCCAGTCAGTCAGCCCCTGTTACAGGTAAAGTCCCTAATCCAAGAGACCAATCATCAGAAATTGATCGCCAAGCACAAGTGAAGGCTTTAGACTATATGGCCCTTGAAGCAGATACACCCATCCAAGAAATTTTTATAGATCGAGTATTCATAGGATCATGTACCAACGGTCGAATAGAGGATCTCCGATCTGCTGCAGAAATGATTGCAGGGAAGACAATCCATCCATCTGTCTACGCAATAGTAGTGCCAGGCTCTACTCGGGTTAAAGAGCAAGCAGAAAAAGAGGGACTCGACAAAATTTTTACTAAAGCTGGTTTTGATTGGCGCCACGCTGGCTGTTCTATGTGCCTAGGAATGAATCCAGACATATTACAGCCTGGACAACGTTGCGCCTCAACATCGAACCGTAATTTTCAAGGGAGACAGGGTCCCGGGGGAAGAACCCATCTTGTCAGTCCGGCTATGGCGGCAGCAGCAGCTATTGAGGGCCATTTTGTCGATATAAGAACGTGGTAAGACACCTATTTTAGATTATTCGCAGGATAACAAATATGGAAACATTCACACATCACACAGGTACAGTTGCCCCTATCAATCAAGCTAATATAGACACAGACCAAATCATACCTGCGGTCTACTTGAAGCGTATTGAACGTACTGGCTATGGACCCTTTCTATTTGCAGCAGCACGCTATGACAAAAACAATCTGCCGGATCCTTCATTTCTACTAAATGATCCTGTTTATCAGAACAGCTCAATCTTAGTAGCCAACCGTAATTTTGGATGCGGGTCCTCAAGAGAACATGCACCATGGGCACTTTTAGACTACGGCTTTCGGGTAATCATTGCACCTAGCTTCGCTGATATTTTTCAGAAGAACTGTTACAACAATGGCCTTGTGACAGCAATGGTAACCGAGGATGAGGCTGAGGAACTTCTGAATTACGCAAAAACACATCCTGGCATGAAGCTCAGCGTAGATTTACAGACCTGTTCTATAACATGTCCTGATGATAGTTCTCT
>CEUZ01172923.1_pt1 | contig 10705 bp, 11 predicted proteins | sample 361511 | NCBI WGS metagenome assembly CEUZ01 (sample SAMEA2622822, study PRJEB7988) | marine metagenome | biome: marine biome (ENVO:00000447); feature: surface water layer (ENVO:00002042); material: "saline water (ENVO:00002010), including plankton (ENVO:xxxxxxxx)" | depth 5 m
GCAGCTGCAACAGCACGACATACATCTACATCAATACCAGTCCAGTTTCCATTTTCATCAGGATTTGAGAATCCAGGAAGTCCTTGACTCACTCCGCAACGAACGTGACCTCTATCTTTAGTATCTGAAAGAGTATCAGCAAGTGCTGAACCTCCTACAAAAACTACTAAAGTAGAAGCTAATATTTTTAATACATTAGAAATTTTCATATGTATTTTCTCCTTTTTAATAATTAATATTAATATTAAATTGAAGAAACCAATGCTCTATGTAGATCAAATGTTCAATAGTTTTTTTATAATATAAATGAAATTTTTAATTTTTTTTGTACATATAGTGTATGAAATAATTTATACTACAATATATAGAGTATGAACTGGTTTATAGTTGTTTATTTTTTAGTAAGTGGATCGTGGGTAGAAGCAGACAAAATTGATAAAGAAGGCTGGTCACCAATAATACAAGATTCATACTACACATGTATAGAAAAAATAAATAAATCTAACGAACGCTTTAGAAAAATTGCAGAATATAGAGAAATTAAATTAGATATAAAATTTACATGTGAATGTAGAGAAAATATTGATGATTCTAAAACTATAAATTGTAAAGAAAGAAATTGGTTTCAAAAAATTTATGATAAATTATTCTTAATAAAATAAAATGTTATTTATTAATGATCCTTATTTAAAAGAATTTAATTCTAAAATTAAAAAAATTGAAAATAAAAATATAATTTTAGATAAAACTGCTTTTTATGCCAAAAGTGGAGGGCAACCAGGAGACATTGGTAAATTAATTATTTTTGAACAAGAAATAATTGTTACTGACACAATCTATGATCATGATAAAAATATTACGCACATATGTGATAATGTAAATAATCTTCAAGTTGGAAAGGAAATTAAAGGAAAAATAAATTGGGAGAAAAGATATAAACATATGAGAATGCATACAGCCTTGCATCTTTTATGTTCTTTAATACCTTACGATGTTACTGGTGGGCAAATCACATTTGATAAAAGTAGATTAGATTTTAATGCAGAAAATAAAATTGAAAAAAATGAATTAGAGGAAAAAATTAATCAATTAGTTATAGAAAATCATGAAATTTCATATCAATGGATCACAAGTGAGGAATTAGATAAGCAACCAGAATTAGTAAGAACAATGTCTGTTAAACCTCCAAGAACAAATAATAATATTCGTTTAGTTAAAATAGGCAATATTGATCTTCAACCTTGTGGTGGGACTCATGTGAAAAATACAAAAGAAATTGGAGAAATAAGAATTGGTAAAATTGAAAATAAAGGAAAAATGAATAGAAGAGTTAACTTATTACTAAATTAGTGACTAAGTATTTGACTTAAGAAAAGTTTAGTTCGATCACTATCTGGATTATTAAAAAATTTATCAGGTTCAGCTTCTTCTACAATTTTTCCTTCATCCATAAAAACCATCCTATTAGCAACTGTTTTAGCAAAACCCATTTCATGCGTTACAACAATCATTGTCATTCCTCCTTCAGCAAGATCAACCATAACATCCAAAACTTCTTTAATCATTTCTGGATCTAAAGCTGATGTAGGTTCATCAAAAAGCATAATATTAGGATTCATTGCTAAAGATCTTGCTATAGCTACACGTTGTTGTTGTCCTCCTGATAACTGTCCTGGATACTTATCTGCTTGCTCAGGAATTTTTACTCTCTCAAGATGTTCCATCGCTAAATCTAGAGCATCTTTTTTTGGCATTTTTTTAACCCATATCGGGGCAAGTGTAATATTTTCTTTAACTGTTAAATGAGGAAACAAATTAAATTGTTGAAAAACCATTCCTACCTCACGTCTAACACTATCTATATTTTTTAAATTTCCTGTTAATTCAATACCATCTACTATAATAGTTCCTTGCTGATGTTCTTCTAATCTATTTATACATCTGATCATGGTAGATTTACCTGATCCTGATGGTCCACAAACAACTATTCTCTCTTTTTTACCAACTGATAAACTTACATCTTGTAAAACATGTAAATCACCAAACCATTTATTCACATCCTTGAGTAATATTATTGGTTGGTCATTTGTTTCAGAATTATTGTTTTCCATAAATTTTAAATTCAACTAATACCTATTTTTAAAATTTTTTCATTAATAAAAATCTATCTAAATGGAGGTGAATACATTAAACCTCCATTAGAATAAAGCGAATTTAAGCCTCTACTTAGATTAATCGGTGTATTTGGTCCTAAATTTCTATTAAATATTTCTCCATAATTCCCAACTAATCTAATAATATTATAGGCCCATTTTTCATCCAGTTCAATCATATCACCATATGATCCAATTTGACCTAGTAGTCTCAATATCTCATTATTATCCGTATCTAAAAAACTGTCTACATTATCAGAAGTTATATTATGTTCTTCAGCAAGAAGAAGAATATTTAAAGTCCAAGAAACAACATCTCTCCATTGATCATCTCCATGTCTGACAACAGTACTAAGTGGTTCTTTAGATATTATTTCTGGTAAAATAAGAAATTCATTTGGATTTGAAAAAGTAACTCTTTTATCAGCTAATTCTGTAATGTAATTTGTATATACTTCACATCTATCTAATAGAAAACTTTCAATTGCTTCATCATCATATTCAATATTTATAGGAATATATGTAATATTATTTTTTTCAAAAAAAATATTTAAATTATAGGATAAACTTGTTTCAGAAATAACACATATTGAGGCACCATCTAAATCTTTTGCAGAATTAACTCCTAAATCTGATCTTACCATAAAACCTTGTCCATCAAAAAAATTAATTCCAGTAAATTCAAATTCTAAGTTAACATCTCTAGAAAAATTCCACGTAGTAATACGTGAAAGCATATCAATTTCACCACTTGCAAGTAAAGGAAATCGCGATTTATTTGTTGTAAGAATAAATTCTACTCTATTTGAATCTGCAAATATTGCACTAGCTACAGCTCGACAAATATCAACATCAAATCCATACCAATTACTTTCATCATCTATATTTGCAAAACCAAATCTTGGTTCAGAAATTCCACATTTAAGATATCCTCTATCTTTAATTTCATCTAAAATATTGGCATTAACAATAGTAAAAAAACCTAAAAAAAAGAAAATACAAAAAACAAATCGAACAAAAATCATAAATAAATAATATACATTCTTTAAAATTAATCTAATCTAAGATTATTATTTTACAACAAAAATAATAAAATTTTTTATTTAAACTGATTCACAATGAAGCTAAAAACAAAACTTACAAAAATAGGAAGAAACCCAAAAAAAAATAAAGGATATGTTAATCCACCAATATATAAAGGATCAACCATTATTTTTGATAATTTTAAATCATATATTAAAGATAGGGATAAAAGTGATGATGATGAAAATGCAAAATATGGTATTCAATTTAATCCAACTGCCAAAAACTTTGAAAATGCTATAACAAATCTATATAATTCAAATGATACTGTATTAACTCCTTCTGGACTAACAGCATTAGTTATACCTTTTTTTACTTATTTAAAAAATGGCGATCATATCTTGATCAGTGATTCTTTGTATAATCCTACAAGAAAATTTTGTGAGAATATTTTAAAAAACTTTGATATTAAAATTGATTATTTTCATTCAACTAGAAATATAAATAATTTTAAAAAATTAATTAAAAAAAATACTAAATTAATTTATTTGGAATCTCCTGGAACATCTACTTTTGATATAATTGATTTTCCAAAAATTACCGAAATAGCAAAAAAAAATAATATAATTACTGTTGCTGATAATACTTGGGCTTCACCTTTATTCTGTAATCCTATCAAGCTCGGAGTCAATATAGTAATAGAAGCTGCTACAAAATATATTAATGGTCATTCAGATATTCTTCTTGGTTTAATATCCTCCGATAAAAAAACTTCAAAAAAAATAAGATTTTTTACAAAATCTATGGGTATATGTGCAGGTTCAGAAGAAACTTATTTAGCACTAAGAGGATTACCTACTTTAGAAACAAGAATTAAAGAAATAGAAAAAAATGCACTAAATTTGGCCAATGCATTAACAAAAAATAATAAAGTTAAAAAAGTATTTCATCCTGCTTTAAAAAATCACAAGAATCACAATATATGGAAAAGGGATTTTAAAGGAAGTACAGGCTTATTTTCATTTGAATTAAATAAAAAATATTCTCAAAAATCACTAGAAAAATTTTATAAACAATTAAATATTTTTAAAATTGGTTATAGTTGGGGTGGTTTTGAAAGTTTAATAACTTTTCCTACAATTGAAGGAAGGAAATTTAAAGATAAAATAAAAGGAAATTTAGTTAGAGTTTATTGCGGTCATGAAGACTCCGAAGATCAAATTGAAGATATTTTCAAAGCACTCGATATTTTGAAATAAAAATTTTGTGTTAGATTTTTATTTTTATTTTACTGCTTCTATTGGAGTAATACTTTTTGGTATTTCAAAAGGTGGTTTTGCAGGACCTGCATCAATTTTAGCAATCCCAATAATGTGTCTGAGCATGAGTCCTATTACTGCAGCAGGCATTTTATTACCTATTCTATTAATAATGGATTTTATAGCTTTATATTTTTATTGGGAAAAGTGGGATTTACGAAATATTAAAATAATAATTCCTCCTGCAATTATAGGAATTTTTGTTGGAGGATTAACTTTTGAATTTATTTCTGCTGACATAATAAGAATAATTGTAGGTATAATTTGTGTAATGTTTATAATTTTATCAATTTATCAAAAAAGTAATTTTATATTTAATCCTTCAGTTAATAAAGGTAGAATTTGGTCTTTAATATCTGGTTATACAAGTTGCATAATTCATGCTGGGGGACAGCCATTAAGTATTTATTTGTTGCCTCAAAAATTAAATAAAACTTTATATGTTGGAACAATGACTTTGTCATTTCTAGTTGTAAATTTAATCAAACTTATTCCTTATTATTTTTTAGATTTATTAATAATTACTAATCTTAAAATTTCATTAATTTTATCTCCTTTAGCTCCAATCAGTATTCTTTTTGGCTATTATCTTCATAAAAAATTTAATGATGAAATCTTTTTTTCAATAATTTATTTTTTACTAGCAATCAGTGGTCTAAAGTTAATTTATGATGGAATTTTTTAATCTAAACCCTCCGCTATATTCAAAAAACGATCTGCCACTTCAACATTTAAATATTTAAGACCTTTTTTATATTCATCAGAATGGTAGAATGTTTCAGCATGTTCCATAGATGGAAACTCAATAACAACCAAGCGATTCATTTCTTTACCCTCTAAATTTATAATTTTACCTCCTCTACTTAAAATTTTTGCACCAGCAGCTATTAAAGCAGGGCCTGCGATATCTGTATATTTTTTATATTCTTCATGATTTTTAACGTTAACAATACCAATCCAATAAGCTTTTTTCATATTTATAAACTCCTCTATAAATATTCTATACTAAAAATTAGTTTTGTAATCTGCTCTTTTGGTTTTCCTAGTACCAAAAGGTCCAGGTATAAATAAAGTCATTGTATTAGTATTAGGTTTCAAATCAACACGATGAAGATGATCTGCAGATCTAAATCCAATGTAACCAGGAGATCTCCAAAATTTTCCCTTAGAAGTTGTTTCCCAATAACCTCCTTTTAAAATGATTGTAATGTATGGGCACATATGATTGTGCACACCTTCTCCATGATCATCATCCAACATTTTATGAATTATAATATTAAAAGGAAACCATTTAGGTCGCTTCCTAAATAACAAATAATATCTTTCCATCCAGGGTTTGGCTTTATTATATTCAGGATGTGAAGGTCCTCTATCAAGAACTATTTTTTTTCTACCTAAAAAATCTAAGAATCTTAAAAGCATTATCTACCTTAAACTAGCTTCAATATTTCCGCCATCTACAGTAATTATACATGCTGTTGTTTTATATGATCGTGATAAATGAAAAAAAGCATTAGCAACATCGTTTGCCTTAACTTCTTTTTTAAGCAAATTACCACCCATGTAAGATTTAACACTAAGACCTCTGCTCTTAGCTCTTCTAGAAATCATTGTTTTTGTAAGTATTCCACTTTTAATTCGATCAGCATTAATTCCATTAAATCGTATACCAAATTTACCAAATTCAAGAGCATATTGTTTCATTAAAAAAAGTAATGTTGCTTTTGGTAATCCATAAGCTGCAAATTCAGCTCCAGGATTAACAGCCTGTTTAGAAATATTAAATAATATTGATCCTCCAGTAGATTGATTTTTTAGAATTACTGAAGATTGTTGAGCTAAAAAATGATGGGCAAAAAAATTTGTTGCAAAACTTTTATCTAATATATTTTTGTTCAAATCTTTTAATGATTTTTGTATAGCTAAACCTGCATTTGAAATAACTATATCAAGACCTCCAAATTTTTCAGATATTGATTTTAAAGTATTTTTAATGTCATTATATTTTGTTACATCACATTTATAATAGTGCATTCCTTCAATATTTTTATTAATTGAAGATTTATTTTTATTATCTAAAATTATTACCTCAGATCCTTCATTTAAAAATTTTTTTGCTGTAGCATAACCAAGTGTTCCAAGACCTCCAGTAATTAAAGTAATATTTCCTTGTAATGAAGATGATGATGGTTTTAATTTAGCTAATTCAAGTGGCCAATATTCCATTTTAAATATATCTATTGGAGATATGGCTTTAAAAGTTCCATATTTAAAAGAATTATAGATTACTGATAAAGAATTTACTCCTACATCTTTTGCAATTTTTGTTTCTTTATAATTCTTACCAGATGAAAATAACCCCATTCCTTTAACTAAAATCAAACGAGGAGAAGGATCGTGCATAACAGCATTTCTATTTATATGTTTATAATTTTTGAAATATTTTATGTATTTATTCTTGTATTTAGTAATCTCTTTATTAATAAAATTTTCAATTGATTTATTTTTAATTTTTGAAAAATCTAAAAACAAAGGTTTAGATTTTATTCTAATAACATGATCCGGAGTTACAGGTGCATTAATTTTATTAATAATTTTTTTAGAAAATAAATTATTAGTAAAAGAAAGTTTAGTAAATGAAATAATTTTTTTTTCGAAATCATCTTCTTTAGGAATACTAAGATATTTTCTTAATAAATTAGCTATCTGAGAAGGTTCTATTTTTTTCTCAATATAATTATCTTTTTTTATTTTTTTTGATTTATTTTTTAAAGCTTTTTCTGCAACAGATATAAATTTAATCATTCTTTGATAACTTTGTTTTGCCGTATCACCAAAAGTAAAAATTCCATGATTAAGAAGAATTAATCCTTCTACTTTTGGGTTTTTTTCATAAATTTCTATAGCTTTTTTTGACAAATCAAACCCAGGCATTATGTATGGAACAATTCCTAATTTATTGCCGAAAACTTTTTTACATATTTGTTTATCTTTTGGTTGATTAATAAGACTTAAAATTGCATTTGAATGACTATGATCAATAAATTTATGAGGCAAAAATGCATGTAGTAAAGTTTCAACAGATGCATTTGGAAAGGTTGTGTCTAACATAAATTTTTTTTGAAAATTAACCATTTGAAAATCATTTAGTTTTTTCTTTTTTCTAAGTTTTAATAAATTATTTAATTCTAAGGCAGGAAATCCATCTTTATCTATGTCTGACATATCCTTACCACTACCTTTAACATAAATTATTTTTTCATTTTTATTGAAATTATTTTTAGATATAATTTTTACAGAAGTATTACCTCCTCCATGTAAAACAACCGTTGAATCATTTCCTAAAAGTCTTGTAGTATAAATTCTTAAAGCTAATTCCTTAGATATACCTTCTTTTTTATATTTTCTTATAAAAAGATTAGCTTCCTTGTTGTTCCATTTACTTTTCATAGCTAAAATTCAATGCACATTTAGAATATATTAAACACTTAATTTATAAATTTTTCAAGTTGATTACTGTCATCTGCAAAATCTAAAATTGTATATCTATCTCTAATAAATCTAGCATACATTAAAGCATCATTATAAAAATTTTTATTTAAGCCAGCCTCTTCAGGCGTTCGTAGAGCGCCACATTCACCCATAACACTCCATAATTTATTAAAATTAACCATTACTTTTCTTAATGGATTAACAAATTTAGTCCAATTTTTATCTAAATAATGATTTAGTTGTTCAGCTTTTTTTTCGTTATTAACTTTCAAATTAATACTTGGATTAATATTCTTGAATATTTCAGATCCAATTTTAGATTTTAACTCTTTTTCAGGTATTTTAGTAGGAAAAAAAATTGGAGGTTTTTCTTTTAACAAAATTTCATTTTGAATTTTTGAAATAGTCATTGTAGCTATACCTACTTGTTCACCGTGAGAAGTTCCTGGATGGTCGTTTTTAGCAAACATATCAATATAATGAGAAATTAAATGTTCTGACATACTTCCACAATGAGTTGTCCCTGTAAAAATTGTAGATATACCCATAATTGCACAAATTTTTGTCAATAATGATAATGCTTGTACTTCACCTTTTGAAATTTGTTTTGCTTGATCCATCATTTCTTCTTCATATAATTTTAATAAAAGATAAGGAGTTTCATCATAATGAGAATTTAAAATGAAATGTGACATCAGCCAATCTACTTGCGCAGTTGTTCTACATATAACATCAGCAAATCCAGCTTTTGTTAAACGTTTTGGACATTTAGATATTATAGATAAATCAAAGTATGCACCAGTAGCAGGATGTGATGTAATAGATTTTTTAAAACCATTAAAAGAAATTGATGCAGTAGGAGTAGTATAGGCATTCATAGGTGTTGTAGCAAAAACAGAAAATTTCTTTTTATCTAAAAAGGTAGCATATTTAACACTATCAGTAATAGTTCCAGATCCAATAGCTATTAAAGATGAAAAATCACGACTTATTTCTTGAATTTCTTTTATACCATTAATATCGGCTTTTGGTTTTGACCAAATGAATTCAGCAACTGAACATTTGCCTATTAAGTTTTTATAAACTCTTGAACCTAAAATATCATGAGTACACTGATCAGATATAATTAGAATTTTTTCATCTTTGTGTGTTTCTTTAATAAAATCAATTTCTCTACCATCTAATGAATTAGCAATTTCAATTTTTTGTATTGGTAATTTAATAGGTTTATTACTGATTGGACTAATCCATTCTCCAGATATTAAATTATCAATGATTCCATTAAAATTATCCATAATATTTAAATAGTCAGTTATAATAATTTTGATATAGATTGTTTATTAGGTTCTACAATCATTTTTTCAGTAATAATTTTAGTAATATATTTTGAAGGAGTGACATCAAACGCATAATTTTTACAGTAAGCATTGGAAGGTACGATAGAAAGTTCTTGAATCTCACCTTTGGTATTTATACCATTAATAAAAGAAACCTCTTTTGCATCTCTTTCTTCAATAGGTATATCTTTGATACCATCTTCAATTGAAAAATCTATACTTGAAATAGGAGCAGCAACATAAAATGGTATGTGATTGTCATATGCTGCAAGAGCTTTTAGATAAGTGCCTATTTTATTACAAACATCTCCATTGATTGTGGTTCTATCAGTACCAGTTATACAAACATCAATCATTCCATGTTGCATTAAATGTCCTCCGACATTATCTACAATTAAAGAATTTGGAACACCTTCATTAATTAATTCCCAAGCTGTTAAATTGAATCCTTGATTTCTAGGACGTGTCTCATCTACCCAAACATGAATTGGAATATTGTCTTGATGTGCTTTAAATATTGGAGATAATGCTGTACCCCAATCTACAGTTGCTAACCATCCTGCGTTACAATGCGTTAGGATATTAATGGTAGATTTTTTTTTATTATAGATTTCTTTTAATAATTTCAAACCGTTATTACCTATATTACTGCAAGCATCTATATCATTTTGCCTTATAGAATGTGCCATCTTTAAAATATGATTTGATCGATTATTTTCATCAACATCTTGAATTTCTTTTAATATTTTATCTACAGCCCATGCTAAATTGACTGCAGTTGGTCTTGTTTTTTTTAAAATTTTTCCTGAATTAATCAAAAAATTAATTTCTGTCTTTTCTTTAGAGGCTAGATATAATCCATATGCAGCTGTAACACCTATAAGTGGCGCTCCTCGGACTTGCATTTCTTTAATTGCAAAAGCTGAATCAGTTAAATTCTCTAAAGTTACAATTTCTAGTTTATGAGGTAATAATCTTTGATCAATTATTTTAACTTGATCTTTATTAATATCATACCAAATAGTTGTTAAATTTTCACCATTAACTAGCATTAGTTATCTTTTTTATATCTTTTTAAAATATTTTTTAATTTTTTTTCTGAAGTTTTATTCCAGTTAGTTCGATTTGTAACAATTGATTTATCTAAAACATTAAAAGTTTGATCTTTAGAAAAATCTAATCCTCGATAATATTCAGAAGCAAAAGATTTAATAAATTTTTTAGAATTTAAAATATTTTTTTTCATTGTATTTATAATCATTTCCATTGTAACTGAATCATGTTTAGGATGCCAGCAATCATAATCAGTAACCATAGAAATTGAACAATAACGCATTTCTGCCTCTCTAGCTAATTTTGCTTCAGGCATATTAGTCATTCC
>CEUZ01039401.1_pt1 | contig 10696 bp, 7 predicted proteins | sample 361511 | NCBI WGS metagenome assembly CEUZ01 (sample SAMEA2622822, study PRJEB7988) | marine metagenome | biome: marine biome (ENVO:00000447); feature: surface water layer (ENVO:00002042); material: "saline water (ENVO:00002010), including plankton (ENVO:xxxxxxxx)" | depth 5 m
ATGCATAATATTAATGTAAGAGGAACTTTCTTACTTAGTAAATCCTGCATCCCTCATTTAAAAGATGGTAAAAATCCACATATACTTACACTTTCTCCTCCTTTGGATATAGATAAGAAATGGTTTGGAAGAACTCTAGCATATACCACAGCTAAATACGGAATGACCTTAATCGCTCACGGACTATCAGAAGAATTAAAAGAACTAGGAATAGCCTCAAACACACTTTGGCCTAGGACCACTATAGATACTGCAGCAATACGTAATGTTGTAGGGAATGAAATTGTTGATGGTTCTAGAAAACCAACAATTTATGCAGATGCAGCTTATGCAATACTAAAAAGAGATTCCAAAGAATGTACTGGGAACTTCTTTCTTGATCAAGATGTTCTTGAAGAAGAGGGGGTAACAGATTTTGAACAATACGCTGTAAAGCCGGGGGCAACTCTCTTTTCTGATTTCTTTGTAGATGACAATCCTGAAGATTGGATTAGTAGTTAAGAAATGGCTGTTGACTATAAAGCTCCTATTAAAGATATAGCATTTGCTTACGATGTGCTTAACGCATACGAAAGACTTAGCAATATTGATAAATATAAGGATATTTCAAAGGATATGGTTATCCCCGTAATTGAAGAATGTGCTAAATTCTGTGAAGAGGTCCTCGCTCCAATTAACTCTATTGGAGATTCGCAGGGTGCAACTATAAATAATAATGAAGTTACAATGCCAGAAGGGTTTGTAGACGCATATCAAAAGTTTAGTGAGGCAGGATGGTCTGCAATATCATTACCTGAAGAAATAGGTGGTGGGGGTTTACCGATAGCATTATCTGGGGCAACTCTTGAAATGATAGCTTCAGCTAACTTCTCATTTAGCCTAGCTCCGGGACTATCTGCAGGAGCAATTTCAGCTATTACATTTCATGGGAACGATGAGCAAAAAGCAATGTTTCTTCCGAAGCTAGTAACTGGCGAATGGACTGGAACAATGAATTTAAGTGAACCTCAAGCAGGATCTGACTTAGGTCCTATAACTACAAAGGCAATAAAGGAGACTGATGGAACCTATAGGCTAACTGGAACTAAGGTTTGGATCACATTTGGAGAGCATGATATGACAGAGAATATTATTCATTTAGTACTTGCCAGAACCCCTGATGCCCCTGAGGGAACAAAAGGTATTTCCATGTTTATTGTTCCCAAATACCTAGTAAATGAAGAAGGAGGTATTGGTGAAAAGAATGAAGTTAGGTGTAATTCTATTGAAGAAAAATTAGGTATTCATGCAAGCCCCACTTGTGTTATGGAATATGGTGGAGATCAAGGAGCTCTCGGATACCTAATAGGTGAAGAAAATAGAGGACTACACTACATGTTCACAATGATGAATGAAGCTAGAGTTTGGGTTGGAGGACAAGGACTTTCAACAACAGCTGCAGCTATGCAAGGGGCAGCACAGTATGCTCGTGACCGAATCCAAGGACGACCAATAGGAATGGACAAGGAAAAAGCAAAAACAGCATCGATTATTGAACATGCTGATGTTAGAAGGATGCTAATGACTATGAAAGCTTATACAGATGCTATGAGGTATATGCTGTATGACAACCAGTTACTAATTGATCTTGAATATTTCTCTGATGACAAAGAAGCGAAAAGTGTTGGAGAGGAAAAGTGTTCAATATTAACACCTATAACAAAAGCTTGGTTATCAGATGTTAGTGTAGAAATGTGTAATCTTGCAATCCAAGTCTATGGAGGTATGGGGTATGTTGAGGAAACGGGGATAGCTCAATATTTAAGAGATACTAGAATCACCCCTATTTATGAAGGGACTAATGGAATACAGGCTTTAGACCTTATGTTTAGAAAACTACCGCTAGATAATGGACAGGCACTTCAGAGACTTCTCGAAGAAGTAAGTGAAGTAATTAAGGAGCTTGAAAATCAGGGAGAAGAGTTTATGTCAATGAAGGATTCTCTTGATGAAGCTACCGCTGCTATATCTGAAGTATCAGTTTGGCTAGGTGGAAGAATGCTTGAAGGAAAGTTAGTTGATGCCTCAGCAGCAGCAACTCCCTATTTGAAGATATTTGGAACTGTACTAGGAGGATATTATATGGCTAGAGCTGCATTAGAAGCAAAAAGTCGAATAGACGAAGACAAAGAATACTTCCAAGAAAAAATTACTGTGTCTAAATTCTATATGGAACAAATACTCCCTCAGGTATTAGGTCTTATCCCAGCAATCAAAGCTGGGAAGGAAGATTTATATAACATAAAGGCTGAAAATTTTTAATGCTTAGTCTTCTTGAAGACAAAAACGTAAAAATTGCAATCATTGGTGCTTCTAATAATTCTTTGAAGTACGGATATAAGATATATAAAAATCTTCTATCGAAAGGATATAACGTAACCCCTATAAATCCAAAAGGTGTCATAATTGATGGGATTAAAACCGTCCACAGTGTCCTCGAAATGAACTCTAAGCCAGATATTATTGACTTTGTTGTCCCACCATCAATTGCTATACAAGAAGCGAAACATCTTGAAAAAAACGGATATAATAACTTCTGGTTTCAGCCTGGATCTGTCTCAAAAATTTTATTGGAATACTTAGAAACAACGGAATTAAATTACCTCATTAATAAATGCATTATGACAGAAACTAGTTAGCAGTACCTAAAGGCCTTTATGTCTATAGTCTCTTTACATAGTATCATCAATATTGATGTCTAAAATAAAAACACTACTTATAGGTTATGGGTACTGGGGACCAAACCTAGCTCGTAATCTAACTGAAAACAGTGATTTCGATTTATTTGGTGTTCTCGAAGTCGACCAAGAGCTTCATGAGAAAATAAACAATGACTACCCAGATATAAAAGTGTTTAGTAACTTAAATGAAGTTGATTCGCCATACGATGCAGCAGTAATTGCTACACCTGCTACTAGTCATTATGAAATTGCAAAACAGTTAATAGAGCAGGGAGTCCATCTCCTAATTGAAAAACCTTTAGCAACCTCCGTTGCAGATTCAGAAGAAATTATAGAAATGGCTAGGAATAAAAATTTAAAACTTATGGTGGGGCACACCTACCTTTATCATCCAGCAATTAAAAAGATTAAACAAATAATAAATTCTGGAGAAATTGGAGATTTGTTGACAATTCACTCAGAAAGATTAAACCTTGGGCAAATTAGACAGGATATTAATGTTATGTGGAATTTAGCTCCACATGACTTTTCAATATTATGTTATTTAACTGAAAATTATCCAATTACTGTTAATGCATTAGGAAATGACTTTATCAAAAAAAATATGCATGACATTATTTATGTACATATGGAATTTCCAAATAATATAACAGGATTTGTTCACAATAGCTGGCTCCATCCCCTGAAATCTAGAAAAGTAATCGTTGTTGGATCAAAAGGAATGATCGTATTTGATGACACAATCATGGATAACCAGGTGGTGGTTTATGAGAAAGGTGTAGATTGGGACAAGATAACAAAAGGAGAAAAAGGTAAAAATTCCCGATTTGAAATTATTGATGGGAATCACTACTCACCAGATATAGAAAAGGCTGAGCCTTTAGCAGAAGAAATAAAAGCTTTTTCAAATTGGATTCTTAATGACAAAGTTCCGATAACAGATTCGGTAAATGGTTTAGAGATAGTTAAAATCTTAGAAAAAGCACAAGAAAGTATTTCGTAATAAAGATGCTTGAAGCATACCTGTCAGATAATAAATTTAACAAATTGGCTATATCTATACCTACTTATAATGAAGAAAAAAATATTGAGCTGATGATTGATGAGTGTATTGAGTTCCTTGGTCAAAATCCGAAATATTTAGAATTACTTATAGTTAATGATTTGAGTGGCGATACTTCAGGTGAAATATCAAAAAAATTAAGTGAGAAATATGAATGTGTAACATTAATTAATAACAAAGAAAATATTGGATGCCACCCAAGCCAACTAATTGGTTGGAACAACACAGATGCAGATGTACTATATATGCTCCCTTCAGATAGGCAAATTCCACCAAACTCAATTCCAGAACTATTATTAAATTTGAAGAATAATGATGTGGTCTGGACTAACAGAGTTCCTAGGAATGACCCTCTTTTCAGAAAAATTGTTTCTTTCTTCTACAACCTAATCTCTAGGTTTTTATTCTCATTAATTCCTAATGATGTTGATTCAGCTGTGATGATCAGAAGAGATGCTTATATAAAAATAAGTAAATACCTTGATTCAAAGTCCGCATTTATTCAAGTCCAAATAGGTTTTCTATCTTCTATATTTAAATTTAGACAAATACAAGTAAACATTTCACATAGAAAGAGGGTTGCTGGTAAGCCAAAAGGGATTAACTTCCATGATGTTACTTGGGTTCCTAGGGAATTAATTAGCCTATATCAACAAAGAAAAAAGTTTAAGGAACTTAGAATAGACTAATGAAAGAAGTTAAATTCAATGACCTCACCCTACAAGTCCATAAAATAGAAGATCAAATTAGGGAAAACATAAATTCAGTTATTAAATCTAACTCTTATATAAAAGGTGATTTTGTTAGAAAATTTGAAGAATCTTTTGCAAAATACTCAAAAGTTAAAAACTCTATAGGTGTAGCGAACGGAACAGACGCCTTACTATTGGGGATGGAGGTTCTTAAACAAAAAGGGGAGGTTCTTGTTCAACCAACCACTTATGTAGCATCCGCATCAATGATACCTAGAATTGGAAACGAAGTTAAGTTTATTGACGTAAACAAGGATACGTGGCAAATCTCTGCTGAAGAAGTAGATAGGTCAATAGACACGAAAGTTGTTGGGCTAATTGGTGTTCATCTATATGGCTGCTTATTTGATGTAGAGAATGTTTCTAATGTAATAAAAGAAAAAAACCTTTGGTTGATTGAAGACTGTGCCCAATCCCACGGTGCAACAATTAATGGGAAACTAGCTGGAACATTTGGAGATTTGTCTACATATAGCTTTTTTCCTGGTAAAAATTTAGGAGCATTTGGAGATGCTGGAGCGATAAATACAGATAGTGATGAACTTGCAGAGTATTGTAGAAAACTAGCTGACGGGGGTCGCTTGTCAAAATATGAACATGAAATCCTTGGTTGGAATTCAAGGCTTGATACCATACATGCTTCGGTTTTGATTGCAAAACTAACATTATTAGATGAATGGAATGATGAAAGAAGAAAGATAGCGAAAATCTATGATGAACGGCTTAGTAAACATGAACAAATAAAGCTTCCGAATAGAATTAGTAATACATTGGCTGTCCATCATATATATCCTTTATTAATTGAAGACCGAGATAATTTTGCCAATTACCTTAAGTCAAATAGTATAAACACGGGAATTCATTATCCAATTCCCCTACACCTGCAGCCAGCATTTTCATACCTTGGTCATAAAAAAGGAGACTTCCCAATTAGTGAAGAAATATGTTTTAATGAAATTTCTCTACCAATATACCCATATATGGATGAAGAGGATGGTCATTATGTATGCGACATCATTGACCAGTATCTACAGAATAAATAATGTGTGGAATAACTGGTTTTTACTCTAAAGAATCAGAAGGTCTAGACCAAGATGAACTTATAGAAGCAAATAATTTGCTTGTCCATAGAGGACCAGACAATGAGGGCTACTTCTATAAAGGTGCCGATGGCAAACAAAATTTAATTATTGGAAGCGAGAACAAAGAAAAAAATAATAAAGTTAGCGTTGGTTTAGGATTTAAAAGACTTAGCATACTGGATGTTGATAAGGGGAATCAGCCTTATATCTCTCCAGATGGAAGGTATATAAGTATCTTCAATGGTGAAATATATAACTATAAAGAATTAAAGAATAGTTTAAAATCATGGGAATTTAATACAACTTCAGACGGAGAAGTAATAATCCCAATGTACATAAAGTATGGGATAGACTTTGCATCAAAACTAAATGGCATGTTTGCAATTTGTATTTTTGATACTAAAGAGAACTCTCTTGTTCTAGTTAGAGATCAAGTTGGAATAAAACCAATATATATATATGACGACGAAAATTTCTTTGCATTTTCTAGTGAAATAAAATCTTTATTAAGCTTTTCAAAAATTAAAAAGGACTTTGATAGAAATGCAATATATAACTATTTAACTTTTCAGAATACTTTTGGTGCGCAAACTTTGTTCAAGAATATAAACCTTCTTGAGAAAGGATCTGTTTTGGAATTCAAGAACAATACTATTTCTAAAACTTTTTATTGGAGTTATGACGATAACGGATTATCTAACGAATACTCCCGTTCCGCACTTCTTGATAGATTAACTCAAGCTGTACAAAGACAATTAATTTCAGATGTCCCAATTGGAACATATCTTAGCTCTGGTATAGACACAAGCACTGTTACCAGTTTGGCAAATACAGCTAATCAAAAATTTTCTGCTATTACTTGTGGTTACGACAATGATTCGATTGAGCCTGAATATGGGATTGATGAAAAGAAGTTAGCTAGGATTACGTCTAAAAGTCTTGGTGTAGAGCACTTTATATACATCTTAAATAAACCTTCATTGGCAGATACATTGTATAAGACAATATTCCATCTGGATGAGCCAAGAATGGGATATTCTTATCAGAATCTTATAATCTCTAATGCTACAAGCAACCATTTTAAAGTTGTGCTTTCTGGAGTCGGGAGTGATGAGTTATTTGGCGGATATCCGTGGAGATACAAAAATATAAATAATAATACTCTAGACAAAGATGGCCACTACAAGTTATGGAATAGGGTTGTTGGTGAAGACGAACACCAATCAGCATTCATACAGAATGAATACTTAAGCAGCTTATATAGTCCAAGAGACCATTATGAAGAAGCTTTATCTTCTTCAGAGCAATCATCTCCTTTATCTACTATTTTTGCTTTTGAATTTAACACCTTTCTTCAAGGGTTATTAATTGTTGAGGACAAACTGTCTATGGCAAACTCTCTAGAGTCAAGAGTCCCTTTCTTAGATATAGATTTAATCGAATATGTAACTGGCATAGATCCAAAACTTAAGTACAAAGGTGATGTTGGGAAAGTATTACTAAAAGATGCTATACGTGGGATGGTTCCTGAAAATGTTTTATCGAATCCAAAGGTCGGATTCATTCCTCCTATAGAATTTTGGAGAGAAGATAGAAATAAGGAATTTATATTAAAACTCTTGGATAAAAAAAACATAGAAAAGTTTGAGATATTCAAATATGAGTATATAGATAGAATCTTAGGTAAATTTTTTTCAGGGGACGACAGCGTAGCAAGAGGTTTATGGTCAATTTTGTGTATACAAGCATGGTTAGATATATATTTTACTGATGATATAAGTCATGAATCTTTTTATAATTTTGACTATAAAAATAGTTATATAAGGGAAATGTAATGCATTGTTTAGTCACAGGGGGAGCTGGCTTAATAGGTTCGCATATAGTAGATAAATTAATCGAACAAGGACATGAAGTCACAATCTTAGACAATCTGGATTCACAAACACATCCTAAAGGTAAGCCAAGCTGGATTCCTAAAGAGGCAAGATTCATCGAGGGGGATGTTAATAATTATGACGATGTAAAGAAGGCATTAGACGGCGTTGATGCAATTTCACACCAAGCAGCATTTGGTGGTTTTACAAATTCTATTTCTTATTATTTTGATATAAATACCACAGGAACAGCGAAGATATTTGAAGTTATCAGAGAAGAAAAGATAAATATAAATAAATTTATTATTGCTTCCTCACAGGCAATATTTGGAGAAGGGCTTTATCGTTCTGACAAAATGGGAAACTTTCATCCAGAAACAAGAAGTTTAGAGCAATTAAAAGAAGGGCGCTGGGAAGTCCTCTGTCCAGAAAATGGAACTGAGGCTACCCCTGTCCCTTTTTCTGAAAACCTAGAGCCGTATGGGGTTTCCCCTTATGCTTTGAGTAAATATTTTGAAGAAATGATTGGGTTAGCTTTTGGAGAAACTTATGATATACCAGTAGCAACATTGAGATATGCTGTCACTTATGGTCCAAGACAATCAATTTTCAATCCGTATACTGGAATTTTTTCTATTTTTTCTTCAATGATTGTGAATGATCTACCTCCTTTGATATTTGAAGACGGTAAGCAAACGAGAGATTTTATATATGTTGAAGATGTTGCTGATGCAAACATAGTCTTGTTAAATAGCAACTTAAATTCCCAGGAACCATTTAATGTCGGTACTGGGAAAGGGACTAAGGTCATTGACCTAGCTAACGCCTTATGTAAAGAGCTGTCTCAGAGTGTTAAACCTAAATTATCCAATGAATTTAGATACGGGGATTCAAGACATTTTGTTCACAATAGTGAAAAGCTTAGATCATATGGGTGGGAACCAAAACACACTATAGATAATGGAATAAAAAAATATACTGAGTGGTTTAAAACTCAAGAAAATGTTGAAACAACATTCCCTACAGCATCTGAGGGATTAAGAGATTTAGGAATAATTCAAAGCTCCGATTGAGCTTTACATATTTCTTAAAAATATAACTAAAGCATCAATATATCTGTTCAACTCTACTCTTTCAAAATATAACTCTATATCGTTAACATTGTCGTCTAATTTAATTCTCATATAGCCCTCATGGTTTAGCACATCAATAGCTGAGTTGTTTAGGTTGGCTTTCCACCCATCGTCATAGATTTCGTTTATATTTAAATAAATCTCCCCTCCATTTTTTGAATGATTAATAATGATTTTTTCTGGATTAATTCTATTTATACTATCGGGCAGGGTGATGTTGCCATCTTTATCGGTAATAAATATAATCGGTGTAAAGTCTTTATGTTCATAAAGATTAAATTCAGCATTTTCTCCTACCTTGGTAAAGCTGCTACCTAGAGCTAAATTGCATCCATTTTTATTTTCAAGTATATACCTTATGCTTAATAGATCTATATTCTCTATAAACAGGGGGTCTTCAATCTTGTGAGTATAGTATCTCCCACCTAAGTTCCCTGAATAGGTCCCCGAAATATATTTAAATTTATCTGTATAAAATTTATTTGGGAAACTTTCATAAATCCCTGCCCATTTAATATTTGGGTTAACAGTAAGCCCTGCATCAGCAGCTAAAGGTAGAGCAAGGGTATCATTACATGTAGATATAATCCTAGAATTTTCTGTATCAATCCCTGCTAATAAGGTTTTGAGATTACTTATGTTGCCTTCGTAAATATTATTTATTTGGTAAGAATACCTATTAGGAACATTGTTATTCCATAATACATTTGCTCTTGTATGAGTTGAAAGAATAAGAGAAAACAAAATAATAATAAATGCAAAGTTACTATTTTCTACATGTAAGAATGCTTCAACCTTTGACATTGTATAAATCATGACTACAAAAATTAGGAACGGAGCAATTCTTTGCCAATTAGAAATATATGACAGACCAGGAATATTATCTTGCAATATATTCTGAAGGGGGTTATTGGTGCTCAATGTAAATAAAGAAAGTAATGTAATGATTGCTATTTTTTCAAGGTTTTGCTTTTTTGTCCTAAACAAACAAAACCAAAACAGAAACAGTGTAGAGGAAAATAATTGTATGTTGATATTGTATTTCCATTTCATATCCTTAGAGGCTTGGAGTATATGGTTAGAAAAAAAGTTAAATAGGTCGCCAGGTAAGAGATAGTCTGCAATATTTGGTGCTCGATCTCCTACATTATTAAGAACTTCAATGAAAGGAAGAATATGTATTGAACTCAATATAACTGAAGCAAATGCTGAAACTGAAATGATTTTATAATCTAACTTTTCATATATTGTCGAGTCGTTTCTGTTGAAATAAATAACCAAAAGAAATAGTGCTGTGAATAAGTAAACAAGAAAAAGATTTTGCAGGTGTGAACCGCTTGCAAGAATATAAACCCCTAAGTTGAATAAAGAAAAAGAAACTAGTGCCTTCTTCTTTGAAATAACTACTGCATATATGATCATTGGGAAGGACATTATAAATGCAGGGTAATGAAGGAAAGGTATCCAAGTCATAAACTGGTTGCTTCCGAACCACATAGCGGAACCAAGAACAGCGACTTTCTTGTTAAAACCGATTTCGTCTAATAGGAGAATCATGAAAAATTGACCAAGTATTAAATGAAAAAAGAAATAGATATTTGAAGCTGCTACAAACGTTGGTGAAAAAGTATATATTAAGTCCCTCATTATATATCGGACTCCATATTGCCCCTCCATCCTAAACCCTGCACCTATATTGTTGTTCCAAATAAATAAGTCTCCATAATCTTTTACTTGGTTAAACTGATAAACACTAATTGGAAGTTGTGACTGAAAAACATCAATATCTGACATGATCTCAGAGATGGAGTGGTCCAAGAAAAATGTTATAGAATATAGGGCAAAAGACGACATAGAGGCTATGGAGAAATATTGTACTAATTTATTATTGAATACATCTTTCTTGATAAAGAAAATTAATGCTGCAAAAAATATTAAGAGAGAAGCAAAATAACTCCAGTTAATATATAGTGAAAATGCCTCTACATAAGTCGAGTACTCTATGAAAAGATAAGCCGAGGAAAGTAAAACTATTATATGAAGATACCTAATAGACCAATTAGGTAAAAAAC
>CEUZ01042230.1_pt1 | contig 10695 bp, 7 predicted proteins | sample 361511 | NCBI WGS metagenome assembly CEUZ01 (sample SAMEA2622822, study PRJEB7988) | marine metagenome | biome: marine biome (ENVO:00000447); feature: surface water layer (ENVO:00002042); material: "saline water (ENVO:00002010), including plankton (ENVO:xxxxxxxx)" | depth 5 m
TATCATATGGGATCATTTCACCAGCCATATGTGGAGGTATACAAATTTTTTCCTTTGATTTTAGAATATAAAAATTTTCTCTTTCAATAATTAATGAATTTTTTGTTGTTTCTATAGGCGTCCAATAATCTTCTTTTTTGTGATGGCGAACTTTATTAAAAATTAATAAAGGTGATTTCTTTTTAGCTTTATAGGCACTAATTGAATTATTCTTAGATAAATCTACAGATACTTTTAATCCCATATCAATATATGGCTGAATTTTTTTATTATTTATATTGCTAAATACTATAGGATAATGATTATGTAACTCATTTAAATGCTTATCACTGATATAGTCATTTTTAGAATATACCAATCTCATTTGATTCAATGAATCTCCAGCTATAAATTCAATATCAAAAGATTTTGAAGTAATTTCTAAAAAAATCTCTCCATTGTAGTTAATGGGTATTTTTTCATATTCATCTGAAAAATCAAGTATGGTTCTGCAAAATATATCTAATCTACCTGAGCTACTTTTTGGGTTACAAAGTCCTTTTATATCATTTTTTAAATTGAGTTTTTCATTCAAGCGCACTAAATATGTTTTATTTTTTAAAAAAATTTTTTTCTTACTTAAGTCTATTTTACTTTTTATCATATTTGGTAATTTTTCACGTACTTTAATTTTAGGACTTAAAAAACTACTTTCAATTTCATAACATTCATCACTTAAAGTTAGATCAATACTTGAAGGTTGAATTTGATTGTTAATATTTAGATTATTAATAATAAATTTTTTTGATATTAATTCTTTATAATCATCAAATGTTAATGAGCCTTTCATTTAGATAAATTTATATGTATTTTTATTAGTTTTGTTAAGTTTTTATCTTTTGTATTATTTAAAATATTTGTTAAAGCATTAATATATTCATCTTTTTCAATATTTTCTTTTACTTCATATATCTTAAAAAATAACAACCAATCTTCTTTTTTTAAATTTTTTGATAAATTTTTATATTTTAAATAAATTATTTTAAAATTAGGAAATTCAAAAAGCAAATTAATATTTGAATTAAAAAAAATATTTCTATCTTTATAGTTAGCATTGTTATTATAGGTGTTATTAAAGATAATTGTTTGCACATATTTATTGTTTGGGTATTGGGTAAAAACTTTTTGATAAAATTTTATTGCTTCATCTTTATAGCCATAAGATAATAATATATCTGCTTTGGTTTCAATTAAAAAATAATTATCTTTATATTTATCAATTAAATTATTTAAAATTAATAATGATTCTTTAAGGTTGCCTTTTCTAGATAAAAAAATAGAATTAGCGTAATTTAAATGAGGCCCACTTAAGTATTTTTTAAAATTTGTATTTTCTTCAGAAGAATATCCTAAGAATTTTGCCCTTATAAAACTAAATTCAGTTTCCAACTTAGAATCAACTTTTGTATCTATATTCTTGTTTAAATCGGCTATATCATACCTTTGTTTATAAATAGGATGCGTAGAGAATTTATGATATTCTTCACCCAAACCTTTTCTTAGTGATTCTTCTTCTAATAAATTAAGTAATTTAATTAGAGGTTCATTAGGTAAATTTAATTTATTTATAGTTTCTATTGCATAATGATCAGCTTCTCTTTCTTGTTCTTTTGTAAAATTAATATAAAAATTGTTTATCCCCAACTTACTTGCTGCTAATGCTTGCACAACTTCAGCATTGCTAGTCAATATTGCGCCAGCTAACATAGACAATGTTCCTATAGTATTTAGAGAGCTTAAGTTATTAATAGATTCTTTTCTTTTTGTAATATGAAATTTTTCTATATGACCAATTTCATGAGCCAGTACACTAAGTAAAGATATATATGAGGGGGATTTTTCAATTAAACCAGATGAGATATATATTTGATCATTTTGATTTACATAAGCATTTATATTACTATCTAAGATTATTATACTATCTGGAATTTTGTTATAATCGTTAACAGATAAAATTAACTTATTTATTTTTTTTATAAATTCCTCTGTCTCATAATCGACTATTACAGAAGAATATATTTTAGAAGGTATAAAAACAAATAAATATACAAACAATATTAATATTTTTATATTATGACCACCATCCTGTTTTTTCTTCATTTTCATCACTAACTTTTTCTAGGCTAATATTCTCATTTTTGTCATTTTCTTCTTTTTTACTTTTTTTAATTACTTTTTTTATTTTTTTCGTAACTTTGTTTTTTTTTCTTATTGGTTTATTCTTTCTATCATTATTTTTTTTTATTCCTTCTTTATTATTATCTTTTGACTCTTTTTTTTCAATTTTTTCAGATTCAGTTTCAATAATTGGCTTATGTAAAGAAAAATAATTATCAAATATAAAGTTTATATTAGTTTCATATTTTTTTTCTAAAGAAATTATCTCATGTTTTTTTTCATTAAGTAAAGTTTCAGCAAGAACGCTATTGCATTTTACGTTAATAGACAAATTTTCATTGTTCGATAACTTCTCATTAAGAACATTTATTATTTGATTACTAATTGAATTTGTATTTATTATTAATCCAGAACCTATACAATAAGGGCATTTTTCAAATGATTTGTCAATTATGCTCGATTTTAACCTTTGTCTTGATAATTCTAATAAACCAAACATACTTATTCTACCAACTTGAACTTTAGCTCTATCTCTATACAAAGCTGTTTTAATTGTTTTTTCAACTTTAAAATTATTTCTATAGTCATCCATATCAATAAAATCTATCACAACTAATCCTCCCAAGTCTCTTAATCTTAGTTGTCTAGCTATTTCTGAAGCAGCTTCAATGTTTGTTTTAAGTGCTGTATTTTCAATATTTCTTTCTGTGGTATTTTTTCCAGAATTTACATCTATTGCTACAAGAGCCTCAGTTGTATTAATTACAATTGATCCACCAGATTTTAGATTAACACTTAAACTAAACAAATCATTTATTTGATTTTCAATATTGTGATCAGAAAATAATGATTTATCTTTATTTTTATATAGCTTTATTTTTTTAGATTGATTCGGGACTAAAATTTTCGATATTTTTTTTACCTTTTCATAACCATCCTTACCTTCAACTAATATATTTTCCACATCATCAGATACCATGTCTCTAATTGTTCTTTTTAGTATGTTGCCCTCTTCATAAATTAATTTTGGTGCTTCTGATTTTAAAGTAGCTTCTCTGATTTTGTTCCATTGTGATGTTAAAAAAGTAAGATCTTTAGATATTTCTTTTTTTGTTTTGCCAATCCCAGCTGTTCTTACTATTACTGACATTTTTTCGGGTATATTAACTGATGATAAAATACCTTTAAGTTTCTTTCTTTCTTCAATGTCACCAATTTTTCTTGAAATGCCATCATTATTCATACTATTTGGCATCAAAACACAATATCTACCCGCAAAAGATAAGAAAGTTGTTAAAGCTGCACCTTTATAGCCTCTTTCCTCTTTGTTTATTTGAACAAGTAAAACTTGTCTTGGCTTTATTACATCTTGTATTTTATATTTTTTAAAAAAATTGTAATACTCTTTTTTTGGATTTAATTTAAAAGGTTTGTTCTTTTTTAGATTTAAATTTTCATCTTCTAAATTACCATTGTTTTCAGAAGTACTTTCTTCATTAAAATTTCCATCTTCATTTTCTTCAATATCGCTACTTTCAATATCGTTTAGTTTTTTTGTTAATTTATCCAATTCATTCTGATCACTTGTAGGTATTTTAAAGTAATCAGGGTGAATCTCATTTAACGGCAAAAAGCCATTTCTATTATTTCCAAAATCAACAAACGCAGCTTGTAAAGAAGGCTCAACTCTTGTAATTTTTGCTAAATATACATCGCCTTTAACTGTATTTTTTTTATTTGATTCGATTTCAAAATCATCTAATTTCCCATTCTCTGTAACAGCAACTCTTGTTTCTTCAACATTTGATGTATCAATAAGTATTGTTTTTGACATAAACTTAAAACTCCGTAAAAAATTCTTGATATATTGTTCATTTTTATATTATTTTTTTGCTTTATAACTTACTAAAATATTAGATTTTACCTAATGACATATTTTTAACTCTTTCACAATCTACTTTATTAATTATGAATAGATTATTTTTTTTGATAAAAATTTCTCTAATTTTAATAATTATCAATATTATAGCATTTATAAGCATAGCTGTATACACTTTATGGCTTTATTCCCCAGAGCTACCTAGTTATGATAAAATTAAAAATTATCAACCAAGTTTAGCATCTAGAGTTTATACCTCTGACGGACTTATACTTAAAAAATTTTACATAGAAGAGAGAATTTTTGTTCCAATAAATAGAATCCCAAAAACATTAATTAATGCTTTCTTAGCTGCTGAAGATAAGAAATTTTACGATCATGTCGGAATTGATTTTATTGCAATAATTAGAGCAAGCATAACAAATTTAATTAATAAATTTACAAATAAAAAATTAATTGGTGCTTCTACTATAACTCAGCAAGTAGTGAAAAATCTACTTCTTTCAAATGAGGTAAGTTTTGAAAGAAAAATTAAAGAAATAATTCTGGCAATTAGAATTGAAAATATTTTATCTAAGGACCAAATATTAGAATTATATCTTAATGATATTTATTTAGGTTATGGATCTTATGGAGTAGCTGCAGCAAGTTTAAATTATTTTAATAAATCTTTAAATGAATTAGGATTGCATGAAATGGCATTTTTAGCTGCACTTCCTAAAGCACCTAATAATTACAACCCTAAAAAAAATTATGATGCAGCTTTAATAAGGAGAAATTGGGTTATAGAAAGAATGCATCAAAATAATTTAATTAATATTAACGATTTAAATTATAAATATTATCCAATTAAAGTAATGGAAAGATATGAGTCAAACTATAATAGTGCAGAATATTTTAATGAAGAGATAAGAAAATTTCTTTATAAAAAATATGGAGAAAAAAAACTATATTCAGATGGTTTAATTATTAAAACAACTATTGATACTAAATTACAAAATATTGCGGATGAAACTTTATATGAAGGATTATTAAAATATGATCAAAAACAAGGTTGGAGGGGCGTTTTAGAAAACACCAAGAACCTAATTACATCAAATGAATTTAATCAGAAAAAATTTATAAATCCTTTTCCAAATAAGTGGAAAATAGTTCAAATAGTTAAAACTGAGGAAAATTTAACTTTTAAAGCAATAAGTTTATTAAATAAAAATTATATTATAGATCTCAAAACTAAAGAAAACGCCTGGCTGAGAAATGAAAGATTTAATCATGGAGATATTGTATTTATTGAAGAAAAAAATAACAAAATTTTAATCCGACAAATACCTGAAGTAAATGGTGCACTGATAGCTTTAAATCCACATAATGGAAATATTTTGTCTTTGTCAGGAGGATTTAGTTTTAAATTGAGTGAATTTAATAGGGTAACTCAGGCTAAAAGGCAGCCAGGATCAGCTTTTAAGCCATTTGTTTATATTACTGCTTTGAAAGAGGGTTACAACCCATCAACACTTATTCTTGATGCACCTTATGTTGTAGATCAAGGCCCAGGCTTGCCAAAATGGAAACCAGCGAATTACACTGAAGAATTTTATGGACTAAGCACCATGAGAACAGGAATTGAGAAATCAAGAAATTTAATGACAATTCGTTTAGCTGATAAAATAGGCATGGATAAGATTTTGATAACTTCAAAAGAATTCAAAATCGATAAATATATAGATGATAAACTTTCAATGTCCTTGGGTTCAGGTCTAGTTACACTTATGGATATAACTAATGCTTATGGAATGATTGTTAATGGAGGAAAGGAAATAAATCCAATTATGATAAAAAGTATTTATTCCAAAGAGGGTAAGAGGATATTTCATAATGATTTTAAAAATTGTAATAATTGTAAATTAAATAAAATAAATTCAAAAATAGATTTACCTACGATTTCTGTTAAACAAAATGAAGTATTGGACTCAAGGATAGCATATCAAATTACATCTATGTTAGAAGGAGTAGTTTTAAGAGGTACGGGTAAAAAAATCAAAAATTTAGATATACCTTTAGGAGGAAAAACAGGTACAACTAACGATAATAAAGATGCTTGGTTTATAGGATTTTCTCCTGATATTGTAATTGGAATTTATGTTGGTCATGATATTCCAAAATCATTGGGTTATAAGCAAACAGGATCTTCAGTAGCCGTTCCAATATTTAAGACGTTTATTGAGAAAGCAAAAATTAATCAAAATAGAGTACCTTTTAGAATACCCTCAGGTTTAAGTTTTGTTAAGATTAATCCAAAAACTGGACTTCCATCAACTAAACAAGAAAGTATTTTAGAGCCATATTTGTATGGAAATGAACCATTCAATAGCAACAATTTAAATATTTTAGATTCTCTTGGCTCTATCAATAATGATTCCATTTCAGGTACTGGTAGTTTATTAGATAATTAATGATTAACAAGGATGATTTAGAAAACAATATTAAACTTATCAAAAATAATTTTGATATGCTGAGGAGGGGGGTTTGACTACAAATCCTTAAAAGATAAATTACATAGCCTAAAAACCAAGACTTCAGATTCAAATATTTGGAATAATGCAGAAGCTAAATCGATTTTTCAAGAAATTAAAATTATTGAAAAAAAAATCAATGATTATCAAAGAATAAAACAATCCATAGAAGATCTAGAAGAGCTATATTTAATTGCTTCGGAGGAAAAAGATGAAAATTATTTTATTCAGTTATTAAAAGATTCAAAAATCATTTTAGATGATTCAACCAAAGTTAGATATTTAAATTTAATGAATGGTTTAGCTGATCAAAATAATGCATTTCTCGAAATTCATGCAGGAGCAGGCGGTACTGAAAGTCAAGATTGGGCAGAAATGCTTCAAAGAATGTATATTCGTTGGGCTGAAAGTCATAACTCTAAAGTTAATCTTTTTCAAGAAACTCGAGGAGATGAGGCTGGAATTAAATCATGCACCTTAAAGATTGTTAATGATTTTTCTTACGGATGGTTAAAGAGGGAAAGTGGAATTCATAGACTTGTTAGAATTTCACCTTTTGATAGCAATAAAAGGCGACATACCAGTTTTGCAAGTGTTTGGGTGTATCCTGAAGTTGATGATAAAATAGAAATTGAAATTAATGAAGCTGATTTAAGAATTGATACTTTTAGAGCTTCTGGTGCAGGAGGACAACACGTGAATAAAACTGATAGCGCTGTACGAATTACGCATATTCCAACAGAAATAGTAGTGCAATGTCAAAGTGATCGCTCACAACATAAGAATAAATCAAATGCAATGTCTATGCTAAAGGCAAGGTTATATGAAATGGAATTGCAAAAAAGAAAAGAAGAAGAAAACAAGATTAATTTACAAAAAAAAGATATAGGATGGGGCAATCAAATACGATCTTATATATTACATCCATATAAATTAATAAAAGATTTAAGAACTAATTATGAATCAACAAATGTTAATGAAGTGCTTGATGGTAAAATTGATAATTTCTTAGAAAAATCAATTACACTTTAATCTAAATTATTTTTACAATTCCTATTTTTTTCTTACCTACACTTATTTTTATTTCATTTTCTGAAGAATATTTTTTTAATGAATATTGATCTTCATTATAATTTTCATTATTAATTTTTACTCCATCTGACTTAATTATTCTTTTAGTTTCGCTTCTACTTTTTATTAGGTTAAGTTTCTCAATAGCGTCCAAAATATTAAAAGATTCTTCATTAATTGCCTTTGATTCAATAGAGATGGAATTTATCCTATCATCAATAATGTTTTGAGAAAAAATATTATTACTTATTTCCATAGCTTCTTTAGCTTGTTTCTTACCTCTGACTAAGGTTGTTACTTCATAAGCCAGTATTTTTTTTGCTTCATTAATTTCTTGTCCTTTTAATTTGTTAAGTTTTGCAATTTCATCTAAAGGAAGTTTTGTAAATAGATTTAAAAAATTCGCAACATTTGCATCATCAATATTTCTCCAAAATTGAAAAAAATCATAATTAGAGAGTTTATTTTCATCAAGCCATATAGCTCCATTTGCTGTTTTACCCATTTTAGAACCATCACTATTAGTAATTAGTGGTGAAGTTATTGCAAATGTTTTTTTATTATTTAGCCTTCTTATTAAATCAATACCGCTTATAATATTACCCCACTGATCTGAGCCACCTAGTTGAAGTTCACAATCATATTTCTTGTTTAAGTAATAATAATCATAGGATTGAAGAAGCATATAATTAAATTCAAGAAATGTGAGAGGTTGCTCTCTATCTAATCTATTTTTTACTGAGTCAAATGTAAGCATTTTGTTTATAGTTATTCTAGACCCAAAATCTCTTAAAAAATTAATGTAATTTAGTTTAGAAAGCCAATCGTAATTATTAATTATTTTTGCATTTTTATTTAAATTTATAAATTTTTTAAAAATTTTTTCTATATTTTTAATATTTGTTTCTATATCTTTTGGTTGTAAAATTTTTCTTAGTTCATCTTTCCCTGAAGGGTCACCAATTAAAGTTGTGCCACCTCCCATTAAAGCAATAGTTTTATGATCATAGTAATCAAGCCAATGCAATAACATTAGCTGTACTAAACTTCCTATATGTAAACTGTCGCTTGTGATATCAAAACCAATATAAGCAGTAATTTTTTTTTCATTAATTATTTTGTCAAGATCTTCTATATCAGAAGCTTGATATATAAAACCTCTGCTATTAATTTCATTCAATAACTCAGACTTATATTTCATAATTATTAATTACTTTGAGAACAAAACATTATTTATATAATCACCAACGATTGTAGAAAATTCTTCTGAAAAGTTTTCATAGAAATGATCTGCACCTTTTATTGGTTTAAATTTTATATCAATTTTTTTTTGTTTATGTAATTTTTCAGCTAGTATTTTAGTAGAGTCAAAAGACGCAATATTATCTTTGTCACCATGAATGATTAGACCTGGAGCAGGACAAGGCGCTAAAAAACTAAAATCTCTATTATTTGCTGGAGGTGAAATACTAACAAATCCATTTATCTCAGGCCTTCTCATTAGTAATTGCATAGCTACCCAAGCACCAAAAGAGAATCCTGCAACCCAGCATATCTTTGAATTTGTATTATATTGTTGTAGCCAATCTAAAACACTTGCCGCATCACTTAATTCTCCTTCTCCATCATCAAAAATTCCTTCACTTTTTCCAACTCCTCTAAAGTTGAAACGGATAGTTGAAAAACCATTTTTTACAAAAATATTAAAAAGTTTATAAACTATTTTCGTATTCATGGTTCCTCCTTTAGAGGGGTCAGGATGTAAAATTAAAACAATAGGTGATTTATCATTATTGTTATGAATATACTTGGCTTCTATTTTACCCTCAGGACCTGGAATTAATAAATCTACCATTTTATAAAGCTCTTATTGAACTTATAAGAGTTTGTAAATATAGATTAAATCAAATTGTATGAATTCTCTAGGTTTTAATAAAAAAGAAAAAGACACAAAGGTCCTTGTTGCAATGTCAGGCGGGGTTGATAGCTCTGTAGTGGCTGTAATGCTGAAGGAAGAAGGCTATGATGTGACTGGTGCAACGATGAAATTGTATAATCAAAATTCCATTTCAGCTTCAAAAACTTGTTGTGCTGGTAGAGATATTGAAGATGCGAAAAAAATTGCTGATCAATATAATTTTCCTCATCTGACATTTGATTATCAAAATAAATTTTTCGATGGAGTAATAGATAATTTTATAGAAACGTATGCAAACGCAGAAACTCCAGTTCCTTGTATAAAATGTAATCAAACTGTTAAGTTTACAGATTTGTTAAATGAAGCAAAAAAAATGAATGCTGATGCCTTAGTTACTGGACATTATGTAATTAGAGAAATTCAAAATAAAAATGTAAAAATGTTTAAAGCAAGAGATAGCAATAAAGATCAAAGTTATTTTTTATTTGCTACCTTAAAAGAACAATTAAATTACTTGCGTTTTCCGCTTGGAAAATATTTAAAATCAGAAATTAGAGAGATTGCAAAAAAATATAAATTAAATGTTAGTGAAAAACCAGACAGTCAGGATATTTGTTTTGTAACATCAAATTCATATAGAGAATTCATTGCAAAGCTCAAACCAGAATTAAATAATGAAGGGAAATTTTATGATATAAATGGAAATTTTATAGGCAAACACAAAGGTATTGCTAACTATACGATAGGGCAAAGAAAAGGAATAGGTATTGGTGGTAATGAAAGACCACTTTACGTTATAGATATTGACAAAAAAACTCAAAATATAATTCTAGGCACTGAAGATAATTTAAAAAAAACTAAAGTAAAATTTAATAAAATTAATTGGTTGGATAGCTCCGTTGAACCAAAAAATTTAGTTTGTACTGCAAAAATAAGATCGACTCAAAAAGAACTACCAGGTATTTTAAATATTGAAAATAACGAAGGTGTATTTGAATTTGATAAGCATTTAAACTCTACAGCCCCTGGTCAAGCTTGCGTCATATATTTACAAAATCAGGTTTTAGGAGGAGGTTGGATAACAAAGTAATTCAATAATTTAGAATGGGTTCTAAATTTGCTAATATTTTGTTGATTTGACTGGATTTTTAAAAAAT
>CEUZ01005168.1_pt1 | contig 10694 bp, 11 predicted proteins | sample 361511 | NCBI WGS metagenome assembly CEUZ01 (sample SAMEA2622822, study PRJEB7988) | marine metagenome | biome: marine biome (ENVO:00000447); feature: surface water layer (ENVO:00002042); material: "saline water (ENVO:00002010), including plankton (ENVO:xxxxxxxx)" | depth 5 m
ATTTTTCCTTCAAGAAGTTCTAAAAAAGCTCCACCAGCAGTTGATATATAAGTGAACCCATCGGAACAACCTGATTTATTTATTGCGGCAACAGTATCACCACCTCCAGCGATTGATATTAGAGATTTATTTTTAGTATTTTCATTTATTTTGTTTGCAATTTTATTGCTTCCTGAGGCAAATTGATCAATTTCAAAATAACCAGCTGGACCATTCCATAAAATTGTTTTTGATTCGTCTACAATATTACAAATTTTTTTAACTGTATTTTCTCCTATATCTAAAATGATGTCTGTATCACTAATTTTATTTAAAGATTTTAATTTAATTTCAGATTCATAACTTTTTGCAACAATCACATCCTCTGGAATTATAAGTTTACAATTATTTTCTTCACATTTTTTTATTACGTCTTTTAATAATTTTTCTTGTCCTTTTTCAAATAAAGATTTTCCAATATTATGTCCTTTGTATTTTATAAAATTGTTTGCCATAGCTCCGACAATTACTATATTTTGCATTTTTTTTACTAAATTAGTTAAAATACCAATTTTGGTGGAAATCTTAGAACCTCCTATTATGCAAGATACAGGTTTTTTGGCCTTATTTATTAACATATTAATTACATTTACTTCCTTAGATAATAATTTGCCCGCATAAGAATTTATGTGTTTAGTTATTTCACATACTGAAGCATGAGCTCTGTGAGAACAAGAAAAAGCCTCATTAACATAGATATCTCCGATTTTAGCTAATTCTTTAGCAAAAGATTCTTGATTTTCTTCTTCATGCTTATTAAATCTAATATTTTCCAGTAATAAAACTTCGCCGGATTTGATTTTTTTGCTTTTCTCCATAACTTTAGGCCCAAAGTTTTCGTTAGAAAAATAGACTTTAGAATTTAGCAAATTTTCTAAAATAGGTGTTATTGGTTTTAAAGATAATTTTTCAACTATTTTTCCTTTAGGTCTTCCCAAGTGAGAAACAAGTATTATTTTGGCTTTTTTATTTATAAATTCTTTTATAATAGGAATAATTTTAATTATTCTAGATTTGTCCGTTACTTTTTCTTCCTGCATAGGAACGTTTAAATCTACGCGTAAAATTATTCTTTTATCAATTAAATTTAAATTGTCATCCAGAGCTTTTAACTTGCTCATGATTTATTTTAGATTTCCTAAATAAACTGCCAAATCACACATTCTATTAGCAAAACCCCATTCGTTATCGTACCACGCAGAAACTTTTGCCATTTTTTTATCAACTACTTTTGTCAAAGATAAATCAACTATAGAAGAGTGCGGATCGTGATTAAAGTCTGAAGAAACTAGCTGTTCATTATTAGTATTTAAGATATTTTTTAACTCTGATTTTGAAGCCTTTATGAAAGAATTATTTATTTCATCTATAGTCATGTCTTTTTTAGAAGAAAAAATAAATTCAACCAAAGAAACATTTGGCGTTGGGACTCTTATAGAAACTCCTTCTATTTTTCCCTTTAAATCAGGAATAACATCACCAAGAGATTTAGTTGCCCCAGTAGTTGTTGGTATCATTGAATTAGGTGCACTTCTCGCTCTTCTTAAATCTTTATGAGAATTATCAAGCAATCTTTGATCGGTAGTATAAGAGTGAATAGTTGTCATAAAACCTCGTTCTATATGAAAATTATCATTTAACACTTTAGCCACTGGAGCTAAGCAATTTGTAGTACAAGATGCGGCAGCAATTACATCATCGCTTTTTTTTAATATTTTTTGATTTACACCAAATACAATATTTATTGCTCCTTTGCAGGGAGCTGAAACTAGAACTTTTTTAGCTCCAGAACTTATATGTTGTGATGATTTTTCCTTAGTATTAAATTTCCCTGTACATTCAAGAACAACATTTACATTATTTTTTTTCCAATCTATTTTTGAAATTTCGGTTTCACGAATTATACTTATTTTTTTTCCATTAATTTCAATTGCATTTTCTGAATGAGATACTTCAGCTTTGAGTTTTCCGTGAATAGTATCATGTTTTAATAAAAAACTACTAATCTCAGAATTTCCTCTGTTATTAATAGCTACAACTTCCAAGTCTTTTCTGTTACTTTCAATAATAGATCTAAGAACCATTCTTCCAATTCTACCAAATCCATTTATACCAATTTTAAGACTCATGATTTATTTTCCCAACATTTTTTTAGCTATCATAACTACACTATCGCTTGTTAAGTTAAAATTTTCGTAAATTGATTTGTAAGGAGCACTTTTTCCAAAAGATTTTAATCCTAAGGAAGCTCCATCAGAGCCGACATATTTTTCCCAACCAAAAATACTGCTTGCCTCTATAGATATTTTTTTAGAATTTTTTTCAATAACTTTTTCTCTATATTCTTTGGGCTGTTTATCAAAAAGTTCCTGACAAGGCATAGAAACCACTTTTGAATTTATGTTAGCTTGTTTTAATTTATTTAAGGCATCAATAGCAATTTGAACTTCTGAACCTGAAGCAATTAAAGTAACTTCAGGATTAGAACTAGATTTTTTAAGTTCGTAACCTCCTAGCGCGCTCATATTTTTATTTGTGAGCGTCTCTGTGACAAATGGAATGTTTTGTCTTGATAAAGCTATCACGCTGGGATTACTACTGCTTTTTAAGGCTAATTCCCAACATTCAAGTGTCTCAATTGTGTCAGCCGGCCTAAATACATTTAAATTTGGTATAGCTCTTAAGTGAGCTAAGTGTTCTATTGGCTGATGCGTTGGTCCATCTTCTCCTAAACCAATCGAGTCGTGTGAAAAAACATAGATTACTTTAAGACCCATCAAAGCTGACAACCTTAAGGAAGGTTTACAATAATCTAAAAAAATTAAAAAAGTTCCTCCATAGGGAATTACACCTCCATGAAGGGCCATACCATTCATAATTCCGGCCATACCATGTTCTCTAACTCCATAATGAATATAATTACCATTAAAACTTGAAGGTTTGATTATTGTTGAATTTTTTGTTTTTGTATTGTTAGACCCACTTAAATCAGCAGATCCTCCAATTAATTCAGGTAAATTTTTTGTTAAATTTTCTAAAACATAGGACGATGATTTTCTCGTAGCCATATCTGTTTTTAGTTCAAAAATCTTTTTTTTCAATGATGAAATATGACTGTCAAATTCTTCAGGTAGTTTGCTGTTCGACATTCTTGAGATTTCATCTTTTATTTTTTGATCTTTTTTATTATAAATAGAGTTCCATTTTTTTTCTTCAAGAATACCTTTTTCACCAATTTTTCTCCATTCATCGAGTATTTTTTTTGGGATTTCAAATGGTTTATAATTCCATTTTAATTTTTTTCTTACTAAAGCTACTTCTTCGTCACCAAGGGCTGCTCCATGAGAAGAAGCTTTTCCAGCTTTATTAGGTGAACCGTAACCAATAATAGTTTTACAAGAAATTATATTTGGTTTTTTTGAATTAAAACTTTTTTTAATAGCTTTTGATATTTGTTTCTCGTTATGTCCATTTACTTCTTGAAAAGACCAGCCATAGCTTTCAAATCTTTTTTTATAATCATCTGATACAGTTAAACTAGTAGAACCATCTATAGATATTTTATTGTTATCGAAAAAAACAATTAGATTTTTTAATTTTAGATGACCTGCTAAACTCATTGCTTCATGGCTTATTCCTTCCATCAGGTCTCCATCACTGGCAATAACATATGTTTTGTGATTTATTAAATTTGAACCAAATCTTTTTTTTAATACTTCTTCTGCTATTGCCATTCCTACAGCATTAGACAATCCTTGTCCTAATGGACCAGTAGTAGTTTCTATACCTGTATTTTTTTCATACTCAGGATGACCTGCGCAAATAGAATTTAATTTTCTAAAATTTTGAATATCTTTAATCGATATACTTTTATATCCAGTTAGGTACAGCAAAGAATATAAAAGCATAGAACCGTGACCCGCAGAAAGAATGAAACGATCTCTATTAATCCAGTTAGGATTTTTTGGGTTAAACCTAAGGTAGTATTTAAATAATACAGTCGCAACATCCGCCATACCCATAGGCAAACCCGGATGGCCTGAATTTGCTTTCTGAACCGCATCAACTGAAAGAAACCTTATTGCGTTTGTTAAATCTTTGAAGACAACACTCACTATAAAACCTATATAGACTTGAACGTATCAAATCAATAATATGATTCCTGAATAAATCAAATGAAAAATTACGAAGAAAAAGAAAAAAAATTAGAAAATGTTCTTAAAAAATTAAACACTATGTCAAATAGAGTTGTTAAAATGAATAATGACATCAATTCTCTAAATTTAGAGAAAAATCAATTAATAAGGGAAAAAGAGGAATCGGATAAAAACTTCAAAATTCTTAACCAACAGCATGAAGACCTAAAATTAGAATTAGAGAGAATAAACAAAGAGGTGACTCATGGTTTTAGTAAAAAAGATAATTTTAATCAAAAAATTGATGAACTTAACCAGGAAACAGAAAATTTAATAGAGGAAATTGATAAATGGCAAACGTAAGTATAAAATTCAATAATAAGGATTATCTGTTATCATGTGATCCCGGACAAGAAGAAAGTCTTAAAGAATTAGCAAACCATTTAGATTTAAAATATTCTGAATTAAAGAAAAATCTCGGAAATATTGGTGAAAATAAGCTTCTATTAATTACAGCTATAAAAATAGTAGATGATTACTTTGATTTATTTAAAAAATCTAAAGACAAAAAAAGTGATTTTGAAAAACTGTCAATTAAATTTAAGGAACTTAGATCTTTGGCTATAAGATATAAAGATGATAAGGAAGTTGAAATTGATAAATTAAAAAAAGAACTTGAAGATTTTAAGATGATGATTGAAAAAAGTAAAAACTCTTACGAAGAGATTTTAGATAAAACAGCAGAATCAATAGAAAAATTCATTCAAAATGTGGAAAATGAAAAAGAAAAAAATGTTCAGTAATGAAGCATGATAAGATTTTTTTAAGAAAAAAATTTATTCTTAACAGAAAAAAAAATTACCCAAAAAGAAAAAAATTTAATTTTGGTCTAATTTTAAAAATAATTAAGAAACATTTTTTCAATAAAAAAATAGTTATTGGAGCATATTACCCTTCAAATTATGAGGTAGATATTTTAAATTTTTTATCTGAAGTTTCAAAAAAAGGGTTTAAAATTGCCATGCCAGTTATAAATTCATCGAGTTCAATGCATTTTCGAACTTGGATTTTTAAACAACCACTTTATGTAAGTAATTTTGGGATATTAGAACCAAAAAACGTAAACCAAAAAATTATTCCAGATGTAATTATGGTTCCCCTGGTAGCTTTCGATAGACATTTAAATCGTATTGGTTATGGAAAAGGATATTATGATAGAAGTTTAAAAAAAATTAAAAAAATAAAAAAGAAAATGATTACAATAGGAATAGCTTATTCTTTTCAAAAATATAGTAAAATACCAGTTCAAAAACATGATTTTAAATTAGACTATATTTTTACTGAACGTGGGATTATAAGTTAAGTTAATAAGTCATGAAAATTTTAATATTAGGCGATATTATGGGTGTCTCAGGAAGAGACGCTATTGTTGAAAAATTACCTAATTTAATTAATCAAAAAAAAATTGATTTTGTAATTGTTAATGGTGAGAATGCTGCAGATCCTGGCGTAGGTATAACAAAAAAAAATGCAGAAGATTTTTTTAACGCAGGGGCTGATGTGATTACAACCGGCAATCATGTATGGGATCAAAAAGAAGCGATGCAATTTATTAAATCTGAAAAAAGATTACTAAGGCCAGAAAATCTTTTTGAAGGTAGTCCAGGAAATGGATTTGGAATATTTATTTCAAAAAATAAAAAAAAAGTAGCAGTAATAAATTTGATGGGTAACATTTTTATGAAAAAATGTGATGATGTTTTTATATCTGCAAAAAAAATTATTGATAAAATTAAACTTAAAAAAGATGCAGATTTTATAGTTGTTGATTTACACGGAGAAATTACAAGTGAAAAAATGGCTATGGGATATTTGCTCGATGGAAAAGCAACTATGTTGGTTGGTACACACACGCATGTCCCAACTTCTGATCATAGAATAATGGAAAAAGGCACAGCTTATCAAACAGATATAGGTATGTGCGGAGATTATAATTCTGTAATAGGTATGAACAAAGATAATTCTTTAAAAAAATTTTTAAAAGATCCATCGGCTGAAAAACATTATCCCGCAACCGGAGAAGGTACAATTTCGGGATTATTAGTAACAGCTAATCATGACACAGGTTTAGCAGATAAAGTTGAACCTATTATTTTAGGGAAACTATTAGAAAACAGAATATAATTATGGCTGGACATTCACATTGGGCAGGAATTAAACACAGAAAAGATAGAGCAGACAAGAAGCGATCAAAAATTTTTTCAAAAATTTCGAAAGAAATTACTGTAGCTGCAAAATTAGGATCAAAAGATCCAGAAACTAATCCAAGATTACGTTCTGCCATTCAATCTGCTAGATCTGCAAATATGCCCAAGGAAAATATTAAAAGAGCAATAAACAAATCAGAGATTGATAAAAGTTTAAACTATAGCAATCTAGTTTATGAGGGATTTGGACCTGAAAAAATTGCAATAATAATAGAAGCCTTAACGGATAATAAAAACAGAACAGCTTCTAACATTAGGACAATATTTCAAAAATTTGGTGGGAATTTAGGAGAGTCTGGAGTTGCTTCTCATCAATTTAGACAAGTTGGAATTATCAGAATTGATAAAAAAATAATTTCGGAAAATAATATTTTAGAAATAGCAATTAACTCAGGTGCTGAAGATTGTATATCAAATAGTTCTGTTCATGAGATAGTTATTAAAAAAGAAAACTTTAGTGATGTTAGAAATGGAATTGAAAAAAAAATTAAAGAATTTGTATCATCAGGAATAGAATGGATGCCAGTAAATAAAATTATGTTAGATAATGAAAAGACCAAATCTGTCTTAAATTTTCTTGAAATTCTTGAAGATGATGAGGATGTACAACATGTTTATGCGAATCTACAAGTAGATAATAATTTTTCGGAGAAAATTTAAAATGATAATATTTGGAATAGACCCCGGCATTAGTGGAGCTATAAGCGTTTTAGAAAATAAAAAAGTTATAGATGTTCATGATATGCCTACTATGATTGATGGGAAAAAAAATAAAAAACAAGTAAATGGTTCCCAGGTAACAAATATTATTAAAGAAAAGTTAAATTTTAATAAGGAAATTGCTGTTGTTGTTGAACACGTAAACGCAATGCCTGGCCAAGGTGTAACCAGCATGTTTAATTTCGGACAGTCTTTTGGTGTTATAAAAGGTATATGCTCAGCTTTAAATATACCAATACATTTTGTTAGACCAACTAAGTGGAAAAAATATTTTAATTTAATTAAGACAAATAAGGACGCGAGCAGAACTAAAGTTATTCAAGTATACCCAGAAATATCAAGTAAACTATCCAGAAAAAAAGACTCAAATAGAGCAGATGCAATTTTAATAGCGAGATATTTTAGTGATACTCATCTATAAATTGTTGTAAAAACTTAGCCTTAGTGCCAAATTCATGACACATTTAGATGCACATTAGCCTTAATGGAACAAGAAGTAGCTACACAAGTTGTTGGATTAGGTGGACCAACAGATTTTTCTATACTCCAACTTTTTCTAAGGGCGGATTTTGTTGTTAAAAGTGTAATAATTATTTTAATAGCCGCATCAATTTACTCTTGGGCTTTGATTTTTGAAAAATATAAACTTTTTAAAAGAATTGAAAAAACAACAAATAGCTTCGAAGATAAGTTTTGGAAATCGAAGTCTGCAGAAAGTTTTTATAATTCTCTTACAAATAAAGAAAAAGATCCAATAGCAAACATTTTTCAATCTGCAATGGTTGAACTAATTAAAACTAAATCGAAATCATCATCAGTTCAGTCTGCCAGAGTAAGTAGAGTTATTGAAATTTCAGCTGATAGAGAAATAAAATTAATAGAAAAACATTTTACTTTTTTAGCAACTGTTGGATCGACAGCTCCGTTTATTGGTTTGTTTGGAACCGTTTGGGGTATAATGAATTCTTTCCAGTCAATTGCAATTTCAAGAAATACAAGTTTAGCCATAGTAGCTCCAGGAATAGCAGAAGCACTTTTCGCTACTGCTCTTGGTCTGTTGGCAGCTATACCGGCTGTTATTGCTTATAATAAATTTAATAGCGATTCTAAAAAATATAGTGGAAGAATAGAAAATTTTTCTAAAAGATTTTTATCAATTATTTAAAGTATAATTATGGGTTTTCAATTAAATCGTTCATCTAAGGAGCCAATGAGCGAAATTAACGTAACACCTTTTGTTGATGTAATGTTAGTTCTATTAATAATTTTTATGGTTACAGCGCCACTTTTGACAGTTGGAGTTCAAGTAGATTTGCCAGAATCTGCCGCAGACTCCTTACCCGACGATCAAGAGCCGCTAACTTTATCAATTAATTCAAAAGGAGAAGTTTTTATTCAAGAACACCAAGTTGATTTTGAAAAAATTATACCAAAAATTTTAGCAATATCTAATAATAGAACCGATACAAGAATATATGTAAGAGGCGATCGAACTATAAATTATGGTAGAGTTTTAGAAGTAATGGGAAGATTATCAGGAGCAGGTTTTTCAAAGGTCGCTTTAATTTCTGAACCCTATAAAAATTAGCAATGAATAAAAATATTTTTTTGTCTTTTGTATTTCATGTAGCTATGATTTTTTTAACTGCAATGAGCTTACCTTTCATGATGAGAAAACCTATAGATCTTCCTCCTATTTTATCAGTCGATTTAATACAAATTACTGATAAAACCAGTATACCATTTGCTGCTAAAGCTGCGAAAACCTTAGAAGAAATAAAAAAAAAAGAGGAAGAAAGAGTAGTTTCAGAACAGGCTCCTCCAAAACAACAAAAGAAAGAAAAACCTGATAGAATTCCAATGCCTGAAGATTTAAATAAAGAAAAAAAACAAATAGTTAAAAAGAAACAAAATCCAGAAGAAATTAAAGAAGAAATTAGGCAAGAGTCTGAATTTGAAAAAAAGGAACTTTTTGATCCTAATCAAATAGCAGCACTTATTGATAAATCAAAAGAAAAAACAGCCGAAACTTTGAAGAAAAACAATAAAATTACCCAAAGCAGTGTTAAAACATCCTTTACAAACGCTTTAACCTTAAGTCAGGAAGATGCTTTAAAAGCTCAAATTTTTGGTTGTTGGAGTTTACCTTTAGGATTACCCTATGAAAAAAATTTAATGGTAAGAATTAAACTTAAATTAAAACCAGATGGTACAGTTTTAAGGTCGGAAATATTAGACCACGCAAGAATGAATATGCCAGGACAAGGTTTTTATAAAGTTCTTGCAGAAAGCGCGCTAAGAGCAATAAGAATATGTCAACCTCTAAGAGTTCCTCCAACTGGATATGAAAAATGGAAGGATTTACAATTGAATTTTGATGCTAATGAAATGTTAAAAGGTTAATAATGAAAAAAATATTTTTTATACTTACTTGTGTTTTGTTCTTTAATTTTAAAGCTAACGCACTTGTTGAAGTTGATATAACAAGAGGAAATCTTAATCCATTACCAATCGCAGTTTCCCCGCTTCATGTAGAATCGGGCTCAATTGAAGTTAAACAAAATGGAAAAATTATTAAAAATGTTGGAGAAGAAATTTCTAGAATTATTGAAATTAATTTTAAAAGATCGGGTCTTTTTAATCCATTAAAGAAAGATTCTTTTGTTCAAAATCCTGATATAGCTCATATTAAACCAAGATTTGAAGATTGGAGATTAATAAAAGCACAAGCTCTCGTAACAGGAAAAGTAACAATTTCTGAAGAAAGATTAAGAGCTGAATTTAGATTATGGGATGTTGTAGCTGGAAAAGAAATGATAGCTCTTGCATTTTCAACTACACCAAATAATTGGAGAAGAGTTTCCCATATTATTTCAGATAAGATTTATCAAAGACTTACAGGAGAAGAAGGTTATTTTGACTCAAGAATTATTTATGTTTCTGAAACTGGACCAAAGACTCAAAGATATAAAAAATTAGCCATAATGGATCAAGATGGCGCAAATGTTAAATATTTAACTTTAGGTAATGAATTAGTATTAACTCCAAGATTTAGTCCAAAAAATCAATTGGTAACTTATTTATCTTATTTTAGAAATTTACCCAGAGTGTATTTGCTTGATATCGAAACTGGTGTACAAGAAGTCGTCGGTGATTTTCCTGGCATGACATTTGCTCCTAGATTTTCTCCCGACGGAGAAAAAATTATTATGAGTTTTGCCAAAGATGGCAACTCAGATATTTATACAATGAATTTAAAAACACGTGTTGTTGAAAAAATTACTGATCATACAGCCATCGATACTTCTCCTTCATATTCTCCTGATGGTAAAAATATTGTTTTTAATTCCGACAGAAGTGGTTTGCAACAAATTTATGTAATGAGAAGCGACGGCTCTAATGTTAAAAGAATAACTTTTGGAAAAGGAATTTATGGAACTCCAAATTGGTCACCAAGAGGAGATCTTATCGCTTTTACAAAAGTCCATAAAGGAAGATTTTATATTGGAGTTATGAGACCTGATGGAAGTGG
>CEUZ01023869.1_pt1 | contig 10694 bp, 10 predicted proteins | sample 361511 | NCBI WGS metagenome assembly CEUZ01 (sample SAMEA2622822, study PRJEB7988) | marine metagenome | biome: marine biome (ENVO:00000447); feature: surface water layer (ENVO:00002042); material: "saline water (ENVO:00002010), including plankton (ENVO:xxxxxxxx)" | depth 5 m
TAGCAATCGCTCGGATGGCATTTGTGTCAAATTTTAAAATCACATTTTCTGCTCCCAATAGTGCCATGTATTGCTTAATCAATGATGATTCAGGATGTTTTAATATTTTAACAAAATCATTGACGGTGAGTTTGTCCATTTCGACTCGTATGGGAAAACGCCCCTGGAGTTCAGGAATCATATCCGAAGGAGAGGAAACATGAAAAGCCCCAGCTGCAATAAAGAGAATATGATCTGTTTTGACCATCCCATACTTAGTAGGTACGCGACTCCCTTCAACAATCGGCAATAAATCCCGTTGTACACCTTCTCGACTCACATCCGGCCCGGAGCCGCTATTGCCTTCATCTACGATTTTATCAATCTCATCTAAAAATACAATGCCATTGTTTTCCACTCTATCTTTGGTTATACGGACCAATTCATCTTGATCCATGAGACTATCTGCTTCCATATCGATAAGAAAATTTCTTGCTTCAGAAATAGGCATCTTCCGCCTTTTCTTTTGCCCCGGCATCACATTAGAAAGCATCTCCTTAATGTTCATGCCCAAATCATCACCACCCAAGGGACCAACCACCTGCATCGTAGGGCCGGTCTCTTCGGTAACATCAATTTCAATATCCCGATCTTCAAAATCACCATTCTGAAGTTTTTTGCGCAACCGATCCCGTGTCTTCTCATGGCGAGCTTCTTCTGCTTCTGTCTTTTTATGTGATCCATCACTGGGGAATAGTGAATCCAATATCCGTTCTTCAGCTAAAGTTTCAGCCAATGCTTGGACTTCAGTTTGTTTTTCTCGTTTCACTATGGACATAGCCACATCTGTGAGATCTCTCACCATGGATTCCACATCTCGTCCCACATAGCCCACTTCTGTGAATTTACTCGCTTCTACTTTCACAAAGGGGGCCTTTGCCAGTTTGGCCAAACGTCGCGATATTTCTGTTTTACCCACACCAGTTGGACCAATCAAAATGATATTGTTAGGGACAATTTCATTCCGCATATCGCCAGAAACCTGTTGGCGCCGCCAACGGTTTCTTAAAGCAATGGCCACAGCACGTTTGGCACCATCTTGCGCCACGATGTATCGATCTAATTCAGATACAATTTCTTTCGGTGTCCAGCTACTCATTTGGCCTCGAGGACCGTGATAGTATCATTGGTATAAATACAAAGATCCGCGGCGATTTGGAGTGATTTTTCTACCACTTTTTTTGCGGAAAATGTGGTACTCCTGAGGTAAGCTGTTGCTGCCGCTTGGGCAAAACCGCCGCCTGAACCGATAGCCACAATAGGTCCATCGGGTTGGATGACATTCCCATCACCTGAGATAATGAAAGCATTCCGTTTATCCATGAGGGCCAAAAGGGCCTCAAGGTTGCGGAGGTATTTATCCATCCGCCATTCTTTCGCCAATTCAACAACGGCTCTAGTTAAGTCGCCTTCATATTCGTCTAGTTTGGTTTCGAACTTTTCAAAAAGCGTTAATGCATCTGCGGCAGCACCGGCGAACCCACCAAGAATAATGCCTTTTTCCGTTTCAAATTTTCTCACCTTCACTGCCTTTTGTTTGAAAGCCATATCACCAAATGTCACTTGGCCGTCACCACCTAAAGCAACCATCCCTTTTTTCCGAACACCAAGGATGGTCGTGGAGCGAATTTTGATATCCATCTATTTATCCATCAACAATTTGAACAGTCGCGAATTGGATGGCAGTACCAAGGTAGTTTTATCATCAATTACTTTTTTGTATGCATCCAGCGTTCTGACAAATTCATAGAATTTTGGATCAGCAGAATAAGCATCCGCATAGACTTCCACCGCTTTTGCATCACCTTCACCGCGAACCCGTTCTGCTTCTTTATATGAATCAGCAAGAATGATGGTTTTATCTTTATCTGTCGCCGCCCGAATTTTTTGAGCTTCTTCTTCCCCTTCAGATCGGAATTTATTTGCCTGGCGTTTCCGTTCTGCGTCCATCCGGGCATAAATGGATTCTTCATTTTCTGTAGGTAAATCCACACGTCGAATTCGTACATCCACTACTGAAATACCATAGTCCATGGTAGCCTCATTACTGGCCTGAGTCACCACTTCCATAATGGCTTCACGATTATCTGTAATGATTTCAACCATATCATGGGTTCCCAATTCACGGCGCAATTCAGAATAGACAATATCATCCATCCGGCTTAATGCTGTAGGAATTGCTTGCACTGTTTTAAGGAATTGGAGTGGATCTACAATTTTCCATCGTACATAATTATCCACAATCAGTGTTTTCTTATCTTTACTCAAGATTTCTTCCGGTGGAGAGTCGTATTCCAATAAGCGATTGTCAAAAACGATCTTTTCTTGTATGGGAAACGGTACCTTCATATTCAGACCCGGCTCGCTGATAGTTCGTACCGGTTTACCAAATTGAAGGATAACCACCTGTTCCCTTTCATCCACGACAAAAATGGATGTGAGACCCAATAAGACAACGAGCACACCAATAATGAGTATAACCTTTTTCATTACTATTTCCCCCCCTTTGCATTCAGATTGAGTAGATTAATCAAATTGCCATTGTTTTTACCATCGGGAACAATAATCTTTTCTACATTCTGAAGAATATCTTCAACCGTTTCTAAATACATTCGTGTTTCTGTAACGCCTTTTGCTTTTCGATATTCTTTCAAGACTGCACTAAATTTTGCCACATCACCCTCAGCGCGGGCGATTCTTGCTTTTTTATAACCTTCTGCTTCACGGATTTGCGCTTGAGCTTCACCCCGGGCCTTTGGGATGACATCATTTCGATATCCTTCTGCCTGATTAACCATGCGATTTTTATCTTCTTTCGCTGAGGCCACATCCTTAAATGCAGCAATCACTTGTTGTGGCGGACTCACATCCTGAAGCTGAACAGCCACGATCAAAATGCCCGTATTATATTTATCCAGAATATTTTGAATCGTTTCTTTCGTCTCTTCCTGTATCATGAATTTTCCGGAAGTCAATGCTTCATCAATATTATGCCGACCGACTACTGTCCGCAGTGATGCTTCTGACGCTTCACGAACCGTAAGCTCCGGCTTAATAAAATTGAAAGTGTATGCCACTGGATCCTTGATACGATACTGGACAATCATTTCAGCATCCACAATATTTTCATCACCGGTGAGCATGAGACTTTCACGTTCAATAGTTTGGTATTGGTTCTTCCCAACGGTTCGGAATCCGATTTCTATCCGTTTCACTTCTGTCACTTTGGGTGTAGATACCTTTTCAATTGGATATGGAAAATGGTAATTCAACCCGGACTGTGCTGCTCTAGAATATTTTCCAAATGTTTGGACAACGCCAACCTCATCCGGTCCTACAACATATATACCGGTTAGGAGCCACAGGACCAATACAATCCCTGCGATGGGCAATCCGCCCAAGGACAAAGAAGGCACCTTCACCTCTTGATCTCCAATGATTATTCGTTTGTATTTCATAATTCCCCTACGTTTTAATGGGTGATCTGCCGCCGTAATCGTGCGACAGGAAAATTGAGTTGTTCTCTATATTTGGCCACGGTCCGCCGTGCAACGGGGTAGCCCCCTGCTTTCAATTGATCGGCCAATTCTGTATCAGTTAGTGGTCCACTTTTGTCTTCATTCTCAATCAATTGCTTTAATAAATCTTTAATGGCCTTAGTACTGACTGATTCGCCACTTTCTAAGGTATAGCCTTCTGTAAAAAATGATTTCAGCTCAAATATACCATAAGGCGTATCCACATACTTGCCCCGGGTCGATCGACTAATGGTGGAAATATCCATATTAATTTCATCTGCAATATCCTGTAATTTCATTGGGACAAGTGTAGTGATATTCCCCTTAAAAAAGGATGGTTGTTTTTCTAAAATGGTTTCCATCACAGCCGTCAATGTATTACGGCGCTGCTGAATGGCTTGGATGAACCATGATGCGGAATCAAACTTTTCTTTGAGATATTTTTGTGTCTCCCTAGAGAGGTCTTTCTGACCCAGCATGGTCACATATTCGTTACTCAAATTAAGGTCAGGAATCCATGAATCATTTACAATGACCTTCCATTTTCCATCCTGCTGAACAGCCAACAAATCAGGAATCACTGTCTCTATACCTGAGCCCATCTTTCCTTCTCCCGGTCGAGGGTTCAGCGCAGTAATTTCGTCTATGATTTCGCCCAATAAATCTTTGTCAATCTCTAGTTCTTTCTGAAGATTCTCATACCGATGATTGGCAAAGTCATCAAAATATTCCAAAACAATTTGGTATGCGATGGTCTGTTTTTTGCCGTTCAATTGAATCAACAGGCAGTCTTGAAGATCCCGGGCTGCAATCCCCGGTGGATCCAATTGCTGCACTTTTTTCAGCACACTCAAAACCGCTTCATTGGTTTGATCATATCGATCGGCTATTAAAATTGTATCCACGGCTAAATAACCATTTTCATCCAAATTCCAGATGATTTCTTCAGCGATGTCATGTTCCCAATTTGCCAAATTAAACCCATCTAATTGCCTTACCAGCCCTTCCACAAAATCGACCTGTTCTGCCACAGGTATATCCCGGCCTTTGGATTGGGTGTTATCATAAATATTGGCCGGTTCATATTCATCCGGGTCTTCTTCATAATCGACCTCAGCTTCCGGTTCAACCGCTTCTTCGTCCTCACCGGACTCAGACTGCTCTAAAACCGGATTGCTTTCTAATTCATTGATTATTTTTTCTTCAAGACTGGACACATTCAACTGAAGGATACTCGCCTGAATCACCTGCTGTGGCGATAGGGTTTGCCGTAAGGATTGACTCTGTTTTAACCGAGGCATTATAGTGTAAACCGCTCTCCCAAATAGAGCCGCCTGGCTTCTTCATCATTGGCCAAGAATTCAGAAGTGCCTGATTTTAAAATTTTTCCGTCAAACAACAAATAAGACCGATCTGTAATGGATAAAGTTTCCCGTACGTTATGATCTGTAATCAGTACGCCAATATCCCGTTCTTTAAGAGAATGAACAATAGATTGAATATCTTCAACAGCGATGGGATCCACTCCAGCGAAGGGCTCATCCAAAAGAATAAAATCCGGATCGATGGCCAAGGTGCGAGAAATTTCTACTCTTCGCCGCTCACCTCCAGATAGATTGCTGCCCTTATTTTTTCGAATGTGCTGGATAGAAAGGTCTTCCAAAAGTTTTTCTACTTTTTCAGCTTGGGCCTCTTTTGACAAGTTGGTCATTTCAAGAACTAATCGAAGATTATCCTCCACTGTGAGTTTCCCAAAAATGGATGGTTCTTGAGACAGATACCCAATCCCTGATCGGCTCCGCTGATACATGGCCCGTACGGTGATATTTTTTTCATCGAGAAAAATATTCCCCTTGGTGGGCTTAATCATCCCCGTAATCATATAGAATGTGGTGGTCTTCCCTGCCCCATTTGGTCCCAATAGTCCCACAATTTCACCTTTGTTTACATTTAGATCTACATCGCGAACGACCCACCGTTTACCATATCGTTTATGCAATCCTTTGGTGCTGAGCTGTTGATGGCTATCTTTCATCTTCATCCTCGTGAAATACGCCGGTGGGTTTCAATATTTTCCAATTATTCAATTCCACATCTGATTCAAATCCAATGCCGTAAAGAGTATCCTGATCTTCCGTAATAAAAACCACACGATCATCAGTAAATACTTTTTCTCTTACATTATCCCAAGAGAGGGTATCCGTAAACAATGTTACGCCACTGTCGGAGACAACCACCACATCACCAATGGCAATCATATAATCTCGATCTTCTTCAATTTCAGCAATCTTGGATTTTAAGTTTGTAGTATACACTTCTTCTGCATTGAAGAAATCTGCATCTACATTTTGATCAAGGAGGATGTATTGACGTTTATCATAATTTTCTAAATGACCCGCATGAATGACGGCCCGCTTTGCCCCCTCGTTGGTGAGGGTGATGGTGGCATCCCAACTTTCTGCATCTGGACGTCCGTCCCGAGATTCCCCCAATCGTTTTTCTTCTACCCTTTCGCAGGCCAGAAAGAATACCAACAAAAAAAGTATTTGTTTCACTGTTGATTCTGAACCTTTTCTCGTAGAGAAGCTAATACTTGATTCAATCGACCCTGTTTTGTGAGAATCCATTCCACCGCTTCTCTAAATGCGCCGCGACCACCTGGCTTTTCCGTCACATGAACAGAAACGGATTTACACATTTCAGATGCATTCTCAGTGGCTATGGGCACACCAACCAATTTCATCACAGGTATATCAATCATATCATCCCCGATATAGGCAATTTCATCATCCGTTAAATTGTATTTCGCTTTTAATGCTTCGTAGGGTGGAATTTTATTGAGTGTTCCATTATATACATCCTCAATTTTTAATTCGGATGCCCGTTCAGCTGTTGCTTCTGATTTTCGACCGGAGATTAGAGCCAGTTCCATTTCTGCTGCACGGACGATAGCCACACCGGCACCATCTGTGACGCAAAACCGTTTGAGTTCAATCCCATCTTTCCCTTTATAGATTGCGCCGTCGGTCCATACACCATCTACATCTGAAATAATCATTTTTACTTTTTGGATATCGTAACTCATTTAGTCACCGCTTCATGGATTTTTTGAAGTGAAACCAATAATGATTCCAATTGACCTAATGGCCATTGGGTGGCTGCATCAGATTTTGCTTCGGCGGGGTTGTCATGCACTTCCATAAATAAACCGTCACAGCCTGCAGCTACTGCTGCTTTTGCCAGAGTAGGAATCATCTCCCGTTGGCCACCGGTGGTGGCTTCGCTACTGGGCACCTGGGCAGAATGAGTGGCATCAAATACCACCGAGTATCCTGATGCCTGCATGACAGGAATCGCCGTCATGTCTGACACAAGGCCATATCCAAATGATGAACCTCGTTCTGTAAGTAAAATATTTTCATTGCCTGTGGATGCAACTTTATCCGCAGCATGGGCCATTTTGCCCGGTGCCAAAAACTGACCTTTTTTAATATTAATGGTTTTGCCAGTTTTGCCGGCGGCCAATAGCAAATCCGTTTGACGGCACAGAAAAGCAGGAATTTGCAATACATCTACCACCTCAGCAACAGCACTACACTGCTCTGGAAGGTGAACATCGGTTAAAACAGGTACACCTACCTCTCTTTTTACATCACTAAGAATTGATAATCCTTTTTCCATATCGGGTCCGCGAAACGAGCTGGCTGCAGATCGATTGGCTTTATCAAATGAACTCTTAAAAATGAAAGGTACGCCCAATTGATCAGTAATGTTTCGAATGGATTCAGCCATTGATAAACTATGGTCTCGGGACTCAATAACACATGGTCCTGCAATGATGGGCAGATCGCTGCCACCATATGTGATATTGTCAATATTTATTCTTTTACCCACTATGATTTACCATTTAAATGTTTGACCGAAGCCTTTATAAATTCTCTGAAAAGGGGATGGGCTTTGCTCACACGGCTTTTTAATTCGGGATGGAATTGGCCCGCCACATACCAGGGATGGTCAGGCAGTTCAACGATTTCTACCAAGTTCAGTTCCGAATTTACACCGGAAATTTTCAGACCATTTTTTTCCAACCGACCCCGATACCGGTTGTTCACTTCCCAACGGTGGCGATGGCGCTCCGATATTTTCTTTTTGCGATATGTAGTAAATGCTTTTGTGCCGGTTTCCACATCGCAATCATAAGCGCCCAATCGCATGGTACCACCCTTCCGCTTAATCGCTCGCTGAGATTCCATGAGATCAATAACAGGATACTTTGTCTTTTTATTAAACTCTGTACTGTTGGCTCCATTCAATCCGCAAACATTTCGAGCAAATTCAATGACGGCACATTGGAGTCCAAGGCAAATCCCAAGGAAAGGAATATTTTTTTCACGGGCATATTTACAGGATAAAATTTTCCCTTCTGAACCGCGGGATCCAAATCCCGGCAGAATTAAAATACCATCCATTTTTCCAAACATGCGTTCTGCGTCAGCATCTGTTTTTACATCTTCTGTGGCTACCCAGTTCACATTGACACGGGCATCATTTTCCACCCCTGCATGAATGAAAGCTTCCAGCACACTTTTGTATGCATCTGGCAGTTCGGTGTATTTGCCGCACATGGCGATATTTACTTGGTGTTGGGGTTTTGTGAATTTTTTTATAAAAGTTTCCAGATAGGACACATCTGCTTTCCCTGGCAACTGCAGGCGATCCATAATGATATCACCCGCCTTTTGCTTGTAAAGAGTTAATGGTACTTCATATATACTTTTGACTTCGGTGCCTTCAATGACGTGATTCGGATTTACATTACCAAAAAGACCAATCTTTTGCTTCACATCTTTCGTCAGGGGATATTCTGTACGTGCCAATATCATATCTGGCGTAAGACCAATTTCACGAAGCTTCATGACAGAGTGCTGGGTGGGTTTGGTTTTTAATTCTTCACTGGCTTGGATATAAGGAACCAACGTCACATGTATGATGGTATGGTTATGGTACCCCACTTCTAGGGATAGCTGCCTGATTGCTTCCATGAAGGGTAAACTTTCTATGTCACCAACCGTACCGCCAACCTCACAAATGACTACATCATATTTTTTTGGTTTATTGACCGCTTTAATCCGTTCAATAATTTCATTGGTAATATGAGGAATGACTTGAATCGTGGCGCCAAGATAATCGCCACGCCGTTCCCGATCCAAGACAGTACTGTACACTTGGCCCGATGTGGCATTATTATCCGTGCTCATATCCACATCAATGAATCGTTCGTAGTGGCCTAAATCCAAATCGGTTTCAGAACCATCATCCAAGACAAATACTTCACCATGTTGATAAGGATTCATGGTGCCGGGATCCACATTCAAATAGGGGTCAAGTTTGAGGATTGTGACGCGGAGTCCAGCGGATTTTAGGAGATATCCAATAGAAGCGGCAGCAATGCCTTTTCCCAAACCGGAAATGACGCCACCCAATACAAATATATATTTTATGGGATTTTTCGTCGCCATTTATTGTGCATCAAACTGTTTTAAATCGTCCATTATATCAATACCCTTATTCACTTTGTCCGTTAAAATTACCTTAATTGGAATATCGTTATCCAAAGCCCTGTATTGTTCTAGCTTTAACTTTCGCTCATTTTCTGAGGGAGAAAGTTGCGTAAATTTTTCTAGCGCAGTTTTGGTATAAGCGTAGATACCTACATGATGATAGTACCCACCTGCCTCTGCCACTACCGGTTCACGTCTGAAATTTACGGCATATCCATCCCCATCGAGGAGGACTTTTACTGTATTCACATCTGTAAGTTTTTTGGGATTCATATCCTTCCCCGCTGCTGTAGCCATTTGGATGGGTCCATTCTCAAATTGGGCTACCAATTCGTCGATTAATGCAGGATCGACAGCTGGCTCATCCCCTTGGATATTTACGACAATATCCATTTCTATATTCTGTACCGCTTCAAAAATACGGTCTGTGCCCGAAACATGATCAACAGAAGTCATTATGGTCTTTACGTTAAATGATTTTAATGCATCTGCTGTTTCTTCTGCATCTATGGCAACAATGACATCATCCAATGAGGTGGCTTTTTTTGCCTGTTCATATACGTGGACGACCATGGGCTTTCCTTGAATGGGGTGAAGAATTTTTTTCGGGAGTCGGGTCGAATTGAGCCGAGCGGGAATAACACCAATTGCGTACATTATAAAGGCCCGCCCATTCCAATAGGGGACAAAGGTTCGGCGGTGTTGGAAAACAACCGAGGCCCCGCAATCCTATACCCTGTGTTTAACATATAATTATTGAATGAAAAATAGATGTGCAATTTAGGTGACTGGTGCCGTCACCACAAACAGGTTCAGAAGGGATTTATTCGAATCGCAGTGATTCAATGGGATCTAGATTAGCGGCTCGCCAAGCCGGGTAACTTCCAAATCCAATACCAATTACAGAGCATACAATTAATCCATATAAAGCCCAATCAAAAGGTATTACAGCAGGTATATCCAAAATGACTGCAACCATATTACCTGCAAGAACGCCTAATATTACTCCAACGATTCCTCCAAACTGGCTTAATAATATGGCTTCCGTTAAAAATTGAGTTAAAATATGTCCACGAGTTGCTCCGATAGCTTTACGTATACCAATTTCTTTTATTCGCTCAGTAACTGAAACAAGCATAATATTCATGATTCCAATTCCTGCGACTAATAATGCGATTACACTAACGGAAAATGCAAACATTTTTACGCCCCCAGTAAATCCACTCAATGTTTCCATAAGTGAATCATCAGAGGTTACTTCAAAATCATTAGCTTTTTCTGGAGGCACTTTTCGAACCGCTCGTAATATACCAACTACTTCATCTAAAGTTTTATCATACTCTGTTGCAGATGGCGCTTCTACAAATAGATATAAAGATGTCCATCGGTTTGCAAATTTCTGCAGATAATTCGTAATGGGAATAAATATTACATTATCTTGACTTTCACCAAAAGACTGACCCTGACGTTCAGTCGTACCAATAACATTATAATTTAAACCATTTACAAGTATAGATTTACCAATTGGATCTTCAAACGGGAAAAGTATATCAACAATTTCCATTCCTAAAATACA
>CEUZ01209438.1_pt1 | contig 10694 bp, 9 predicted proteins | sample 361511 | NCBI WGS metagenome assembly CEUZ01 (sample SAMEA2622822, study PRJEB7988) | marine metagenome | biome: marine biome (ENVO:00000447); feature: surface water layer (ENVO:00002042); material: "saline water (ENVO:00002010), including plankton (ENVO:xxxxxxxx)" | depth 5 m
GGAATAGAGGTATTAATAAATCTACTAGCGATTGTTATGAAATAAAATTAACCGACGTTGAAAATTTTCACTGGAATCATTTTCATAGTAGTGGAGGCATTGAATGTAGTGATTTATCTAGCCCTATAAAGACAGTAGAAAGAGAAATTGGAATAGGTCAGGGGGACGGAGATTTACACCAAACTTATACCTTAGTAGATGCAACAAGACCTGTTAGTACGGATGATATAGAGAGTTATTCTGCCGGTCAAGCAACAGTACATAAAGGCGTCGAAAACACGAATTTGAAATCTTTATTATTGGACGAACAGGGGAGCGGGAGTTATTGGGGAACAAGAGCGAAAATAGATAATAAGATTAATTATACAAGAGAAAATGATAGTGGAGCTACAGGGTATGAGCATTATGTTGATCCTTTTGATTATATGTATCTTGAAGACTATGTTTCTGAAATACCAGGTAAGGATAAAATGGACTTTGAAAAAGATAATTTATCAAGTGGTTCTCAAATGGGGACAAATTATATTACTGATTATTATAATAATTATAGTTCTGGTCCGGACGGACCAAGAAGAGACTGTTCAGCATGTTGGTCATTTAAAAAAGCTACTAGAAACGATTATTTGGGAGATGTAGTATATTCAAATAACTATGACCACCCAAATTTTAAACAACCTAATACAGTTGGAGTGGCATTTAGTCATTATGGTCAATTAGATTTGAAACCAAATAACGATAAGGATAAAGTTTATTTAAAAAAATGCAAAGGGCAAAATGGTAAATGTTCAGATTTAGAAAAAACCAAATATATGCAACATATTTATGATAGAACTTTTTGTACTAAAATAATAAATAAAGGGGAAAATGATACAGATAATTTTTTAAATCAAATTACAAATAAATTTTACAGACCAGTTGGAATAGAATCTCAGGGAGACTATAATGTTATTTCAGAAGAAGACGAAAATCAGAAAAAAAGATTTTCTGATATTTGTTGTAGTCCAATTGAAAATTCAGCTTATACTGCCTTTGTTGGTTGTGATGCACAAGGTAAAAATTCTTATTTTATAGACGACATAATAACTAATTCTAATTCAACTGTTGCTCCAAATTATGAAGGAATAATAGATAAAGAAAGAAAGAGAATACCATATGAAAATAGACCTGATTATAATCAGTGTGAAAGATATATATCCCGTACATGTATGGGTCTGGAAGGTAGTCCCGGTAATTCCAGGGCAAACTTCCAGGATATGGATTGTAATTATAAATTGCATAATTTCTTTCAAGAAATTAATCTAAAAAGTGGCAAAATAACCGGAGATAAAACTATCGATTTCAATAAATATATTAATAATCCATATCCTATAAATGATAATATTTTACAACAAATATGTGAAACCAATTTTAATGCGCCAGAAAATTATATACCCGATTCCGGTGGTGGATCTTTTAAAATAAATGGTGTTTGTACATATTTAAATCCGGTATCTTTAAATCCACAAGTTGAAAGTAAAGGAAAAACTTTACTTGGTCATGTTCCATACAAAAATCCAGAAAAAATAAGAGATTGGAATTCGGAACCAAATCAACACCCCCATAGTTTTACCCTAAATGAACCACATAAATATGAAAATACCCAAACACCCGAAGTTTATAATGAATGTAATAAATTACCGGCCAATAAACATATCCTTGATATCGACATTCATGATAAAAATATTGATTGGGTTCCTGATAGAGAATTAAATGGGGCTCTAGTCGGACATAATATTAGATATATCGGAAGTTCTCCGCCAGATAATATATATGATAAAATTACAGTGAAATGTTTTAAAGAATATGAAGATAATCCTTTACCTCACGCGAGTCCAATATACGCAAGTCCAAATGAGTATTATTATGATATTTCATGTCCAGCTTATGACGGTTATGACGATAATGACGAAAGAAAACTATTTAAAGGAGATCGCCCGCGTCATAGTTCAGGAGTTCCAAGTTCGGGAAGTCCTCACCCGGATAATAGTAATGGTGATTTCCCTTTATGGATAATTATTGTAGGGATTATTGTAGGAATTATTGTAGGAATTATTATTGTACGTGGATTATTTTATGGTATTAAAAAAGCATTTAATAAATGGCGTAAAACACAATAATATTTAAAGAAGGACCCAAATGCTCGCCCAGTGTAATAGATATTATTGTCAGAATAATCAAAAAAAAAGAAAGTTAATTTGTAATTATTAAAATATATGATATTATAGAATGATTCAGTCTAACCGAGGAATTCAAATGTGTAAATACAAAAAAATAAGACAAGAATTGGGAACAGTTATTTATAATCCAACAAAAGTAGCATTACCGAATCCTAAATTACATTACGACGAAATACACCAATTAATGAAAAAAGAAAAGAGAAAAGCAGGGAAAATTAAAAAAGAACCCAAAAAAATTGATATCAAAAAAATGACAAAAGAAGAACAAATAATAAAAATAGTCGATATTTCTGATATAGATATACCACCCAATGAAGAACCTAATGAAGAACCTAATGAAGAACCTAAAGAAGAACTAAAAGAAGAATCCAAAGAAATTAAATTACCAGAATCTAAAGAAGAACCTAAAGAACCCGAAGAATCTAAAGAACCTGAAGAACCTAAAGAAGAACCTAAAGAACCTAAAGAAGAACCTAAAGAAGAATCCAAACAAACAGGGGGATTACTCAAAAAGAGAATTTATGTAAGTGATTTAAGTGTTGAAAAAGATAAAGAAATGTTTCAAATGTAAAATTATTCACCTTCATATTTAACCATGTAGTAATTCATTTTCTTTCTTTTTAATTTTTTCATTTCATTCATTATATTAATAGATAGTTGTCTGTATAATAAATCTTTTTCTTTTCTATCTTTTCCAAATTCTTCTTCTTGAAATCCAAAGTGATTCCTCACAATATATTCATTTGATAGTGTATCTAATAATATTTCTCTACTCTGGAAAGATATCCCTGTTAAATAAAAAAAATCTTTAACTCTATCTACTTCATAAATATATGTATCATTATTCAATACATATGAATAATGATTTATTAAACCAGTGAAAGGTGAATATTCTCTTGAATGATAATAAGCACCCATTAATAGGGACCACAATTCACTATGATATTGATAATTATCTTCTTTTTCTTCTTTATCTTTTATTTTAAGTATATATTTACAAATAAAAGGTTCATTAATTAATCTATTAAGTGTCATAAGATTTTCTTGATAAGTGGTTAATCCGTATTCCATTATCCTATAAATTTATATACTATAAATTTATATACTTAAAATTTTAAATCTTTATTATTATAAATGGATCTTATTTTAAGTTATGAAGAAGAAAAGAAACAAAAAAATTTATTGTATCTTGCGAAACCTATCTACGGAGGTTGGGTAACATTTACAGCTCATTTGTCTAAAAAGTATGATTGGCCTATTTACAAGATTACTAAAAAAACAGAAAAAAATAAAAGAGATTACGGTTATGATTGTCAATATCATAATCTTTGTTTAGCAAAAGTTTTAGCATTGGATAATATTCTTATTACAGCTGTTGATAAACATTATTGGGAATATCTTCATTTATTTCCTAAAGATACAGAAATAGTTATTCACGATCCTACAGAATGTAAATCTTCAAAAGAAGGAAATCCTTTAATACAAGGTCTTAATCCTGTTTTACCAAATTTCAAAGTAATTACAATAAGAGAATCGGTTCAATATTATTTATCAAAAACATTTAAGATAGATTCAGAATATTTGAGACATCCTTTTTATAATTATCCTAAAAGTGATAAAGAAGGATTAGGATACAATGCTGTTTGTATTTCGAGAATAGATTTTGATAAAAATACAGATATAATTTTAAAAGCAAACCAATTAATTGAAGATAAAAAAAATCAGATTTATTTATTTGGTGCTGAAAATAGAATTTATGTTCACCACAAGTTAAAAGATCTCAATGTCCAAGAGTTCTGGAAAGGTAAATTCCCAAAAAATCTAGAACCTACTTATGAAGACAAAAGTATTCTCAAAGACGCAAAATACATGGTAGATATGTCTATTATTAAAGGAGACGGAGGAGGAACTCAATATACCTTTTTGGAGGCAATTTATCAGGATTGTGTTTTAGTTCTTCATGAGGAATGGGTCAATAAAGGATCTCTTTTTGTTTCGGGAGTGAATTGTATAGTTGTTTCAAATGAAGAAGAGTTAGCAAAAGTAATGAATGTTGGAATACCGGAAGAGTTGTATGATATCATTTTACAAAATAGTAAAAAAATTATAGAGGATCATTTAGTGGTTGATTGGTGAAAATGTATTATTTGAGTTAATTCTTTTTATAAATTCATAATCATTTAATATATCAATAAATTTAGAAGTATCATTTGAGTGATCCTCTAATGATATATATGGTTTATATGTTTGAATACATTTTAATCCTCCTTTTACAGCTTCAATTTCCATTCCTTCCACATCTAAATGTATAACCCCGATGTTATGTTTAATAATGTTATTTTGAATAAGGGTGTCAAGTTTAATAAATTGAATAATTTCTTCTTTATTATTTAATTCTTCTTTTTTTTTCCAAGTTGTAGCCCCACTATTTATAGTTCCATTTTTTTCTAAAGGTTGTTGAATATACGTATATTCTATATTATCTTTATCAGATAAACCATAATGAATTACTTTAATATTTTTAATATCATTTATATCAGCTATTTTTTGAATAAAATCACATTTATATTTAGAAGGATCAATAGCATATACTATAATATCTTCTCTGCCATAATATTGTAAGGCATGGGCTAATGGTATAGAACCGTCTCCAATATGTGCTCCACAATCTATTATTCCGTAATTTTGGGGCAATGTAAGTGATTTATCTAATAAATCCTTCTTTATTTCAAAGTCAAAATCAAAAGTATTCGGCGAATTATCTTTCATAAATTTAGAATTAATATCATTCCATTTTAATTTAATATTATCATTATCTATATAAGGATTATTATATTCTATATATGTATTATCTATAATATAATTAACTATTAAAAAGCTAAATAATATAAATAATATAAATAATATAAATAATATAAATAATATCAGATATTTTCTCTCAATTATTTTTTTTATTGTTTTTTTTATTGTTTTTTTATCAGATTTACCCATATTATATATTTATATATATTTTATATATTATTTATATTAACGATATTTTTCTGTAATTACATATGGTAAGTCTTTCATAAGTTTATCTTCATATTTATATACTATGGGATGAAATATTCGCCCCAATAATTCATTCCATTCTAAAGGATATGGATAATTTTGAGAATAAACTTGTCTAGTAGTTTTTGAAGGGAATTTTTTCAAATTTTCATATTTTTCATCCATTAATTTTATCATACTTTTATACCATTCATTTGTCAATGGTGTATTTGGTTTAAATATATAGGAGCCATTTCCAATTAATTTATTATAATTATTTCTCATTTTAATATTTACTATTTTGTCTATTCCATAACATATATGATTTGGATTTTTTTCAGCATATCCACACCCCCAATAATCTGAATTATTTAATTCATTATATTGATCTAACCAACTTTCATCTATTCGTTTTATATCTGAATATCCTCCACCATAGAAATTCATAAAATAACAACGTAAATAGTCGGCCTTGTGAACTTCAGACAAAAATTGATAACCCTTATGTAAAGGATAATCTATTAATATATAGTTGTCTAAATTATTAGGTGTAACTAATATAACATTAAAACCCGTATTTTTCAATGTTTTTAAATTTGTTTTTCTATTTTTTGTTAATGGATTCGTTCCTGTCCAAAAACAATATAAATTGGGTTTCGCATTATTTAAGTAAACGATACTTTCTTTTGTTTTATAAAAAAATACAAAATAAATAATTCCAATAATAATTAATCCTAATAAGATCTCATATTTATTTTCTACTACAAATTCTTTAATTTTATCATAATTTTCATTCATTATATTTTAATAAATCTTTTATTTCTGAATTATTTAACATTCTTCATTGAATTTATATAATTCACATTTGTTTTTTTTCAATATCGGAATAATCTTCCCTTTGAACATTTAAAATGCCGTTTGATATTTTCGTTTAAAAAATATATATATTAATATCAATTAATATATGGATAAAGTAAGTGTAATTATTCCAACATATAATAGATTTAAATATTTATTAAATACAATAAAATCTGTAAAAGAACAAACATATCCCAATATTGAAATTATTGTAGTAAATGATAAATCTATACAAAAAGAATATTATGATTACGATTGGAATAGTAATAATATTAAAATAATACATTTAGAAAAAAATAGTAAGGATAGATTTGGTTATGCTTGTGCTGGTTATGTTAGAAATAAAGGGATAGAATTATCTTCTGGTAAATATATCGCTTTTTGTGATGATGACGACATTTGGTTTCCTAATAAAATAGAGTTACAATTAAAAGCTATGCGAGAAACAGGTTGTAAAATGTCTTCAACAGATGGTTTAATTGGGAATGGTATAATTAATCCTACAAAATCATATAAAAAATATAATGCTGAACATTATTATAAAACATTACAATATATTTATAAAAGCAAGGGTAGTAATTTATTAGACAATGGATTTCCAAAAATATGGACACTGGATTTCTTAAAAATTCATAATTGTATGATTTGTTCGAGTGTAGTAATAGATAGGGACATTTTGGACCATATAGGTAATTTTAAGAATAAGAAACCACCTGGAGAAGATTATGATTGTTGGTTAAGAGCATTAAAACATACAGATAGTGTATATGTTAATGATATATGTTTTTATTACGATAGTGGTCACGGGGAAGGACAAAATTATTAAAAAAATCAGTATTTAAAATGTTCAAAGGTGTAAAATAAATAACTTATGATCATTTAGTTGATTGGTTGTAAAATTATCCTCTTTTTCTTTGAGCATCTATAAAGTTTAAATCGCCACCAATGCATTTATTATTCAATTTGCAAAGTATAGATATATTTGTCTGATCATGTCTATTTTCTTTGAATTCTTTTTTATTGGGTATATTTGATTTGGAATCATCAAATAATTGTGGTTGATTCTTCGCTGTTTCCCACCATTTATTAATTATCTCCATTGTTATATCATTTTTAATTAATATTATTCTCCCACCTTCATATTGTCCCTCATTTAAAATTTTTTCATTATCGTATACACTATGATATTTTAATGCATCTCCTTTAGACCACATTTTTTCATTATCTCCATATACATTTAATATCATATTATATTTATCATTATTGAGATCATTAAATATTTCATTAAATTTTTCCTTATTATTATCATTATTATTAATTACGCAGCCTGCGTCACAATATACTAGTATATCTCCATTATTCATATTATTTAATGTTTTATGTATTATATAAGGTTTCCAGAGCCAATATCCTCCTCCTCTTTTTTCATTAAATACTTTATGAAAATATGGATCATTTAAACAATTTTTGAATTCTTTATCATTTAAGATTGTTTTATCAGTTTCTAATATTGTATCATTAAATAAATTTAAAGATTTTGCTTCCTTTGTAATTCTTTCTCTACTCTTTTTAAATACACCATTTCCATATGTTAGAAACACTTTTTTATTATGGTTTTTAATAGTTATTTTATTATAATTTTTCAAAAGAAATATAATAAAAAAGATAAAAAGTATTAAAATCCACCAATATGAATCCAATAAATTATTTATTTCTTCCATTATAATTTGATAGTGATTTTATTTTTCAATAGGAAGTTTTTCGGTACCATTTTCAACATATTTTTTCTGCATTTTTTTTTGTATAGGATTAGTCATCCATGTTCTATAATTATTCTTATGATTATGGATACAATGAATTTTATTACCAATATTTTTAACATTATATCCTGTTTCTTTCATTATTTTAACAATTCTATTATCACAACTCCCTATGCCAAGCACAATCCCGTCATTTTTTTCAAAAAAATCTGTTTCATTAATTTTATTACGAATTACTCTGATAGGTGTTTTCCATATCCATACATCTTGTGATTTAAATGTAGTTGGTATTAATTTAAAATTACCATTTATATCAAGGTCGTGACGACTTAAAGCATAGAATATTTTATCATAATTTAAATCGTGAATTTTAACAAGTGTATTATTAAAATAAATATCACTATTTGCTAAAATAATTATATGTTGATTATCAAAATTATCATTTGAATAATCAAAAGATCTTTTAAAACTTAATTGTTTGTCTGTATAAATAAGTTTAATTTTATCTAAATTAACAAAACTAAAATCATAATCTTTTTCTACAAATAAATGAATTTCATCTATTAATTTATTTTTAGAATTATTAATTAAACAATCTTTTATTTCTACTTTTCTTTCTTCATTCTTGGGTTCATAATATTGAGTAATTAATATTACTTTATTTTTAGGAGATATATGTATTAATTCATTAAGATATTTATAAATTTTGTATATAATTACTCCAATAATAATTAATCCTAATAAGATCTCATATTTATATTCTTTTAAGTATTCTTCTAAAAATTCTTTAATTTTATCATAATTTTCTATATTCATAATATAATTATTATATTATTTGATAATATAATATTTGATAATATAATATTTAACAAATTAATTCTCATAAGGTGATTTATTCGGATAATAAGTATTAAAAAATTGAACAATAATAGGTTCATATTTTGATACATTATTAATACAAAAAACATGTGGTCTCTTTTTAAAGATATTATTAACTCCAATTTTAATATTATTTTGATCTTGCCTAGCGTCTAAAAGAATATTAATCAATGGTTTTTTAATTTCATAATCCCCTTTATTTAGACCATATTGATATCCTAAACCAATTGCAGTAATATCTGTTTCATGTCTAAATTTGGAGCTGGAAGTATTTTTAAATTCTTCTGGAAATATGTTTTTAACCTCTATGAAATGGGATTTTTTTAAAATGATACCTTGGTGCCATTGACAAAGAGGCTTTATATTTAATTTATTATACAATAAAGATTGTGTTTTATTCCAAGTTCCATAATAACCATTATGTTTTGATTCACTTATTTTATGTAAATCAAATAAACAACTGTGGCCAGAAGGATAATATGATAATTTTCCTTCTTCAGATATAAAATCACTTTTAATTGTATGATTTCCAAAAAAAAAGTCGTCATTTAAATATAAATAATTTTCACTTAATCCTGGTATATTATGGAGATTAGATTCAATTGAATAACTATTAAATGTCGGTAAATCATTTTTATTCATAAATATTTGACTATGTTTTATTAAATGAATTTTAGGGTGATTTAAATTTAACCATTCCGGTTTTTGATCGTCGTCAACAACAATGTAAATATTATTAATCCATTTAGCATATTCATAGACGCTTCTTAATGAATATTTTAATTCGTCAATATTTGTAAAACGAGTATTATCATCTATTTTTTTGATATTACCAGAATATTTATTTTTTTTCTCTAACCATTTTTTATCTGAACCATCTACCCAAGTATAAACTAAATCAATGTTATCAGGATTTTCTTTATTAACAAAATAATTCATAAAATTAAGATAAGAATAATTCTTCCATAATTTAAATACAATTGCTCCAATAATAATTAATCCTAATAAGATCTCATATTTGTATTCTTTTAAGAATTCTTTCACTTGAGAATTATTTTCACTATCCATAATAAAATCATTATAATATTTTAATTCATTTTAAACAACATTATTGTTTATTTACATATTTATAATGAGTTGACCATATATCAGATTTATTATCGCCATGTTCATAAACTTTATGGGGTGTAATTGTTATGAATTTATCTTTCTTTTGTAAATGTTTCCATGTCTGATCGATAGCATATCTATGATATATTTTATCAATATTTTGTTTTTTCATGTTCTTTTTATTTTTAATGATTTCATTTTCAAAAGAGATCATATCTTTTTTCCACAAATTGATTAATGTATCATAATAATGATTTTTAACTATATACATTATAGCGGCGGCCATACCACCCTGGGCCCTCGCACAATCTTCATTAATTTGTTGGATAGGTTCTTGTATAATGCTACCAATTAACATTACATCCCATTCAATATCAGATTGAAATACATTATTAATTTTTCTTACAGTTTCTTCCGGATCATAAAATTTAATATCGTCTTCCATAATAATAACATAATCCCAACCATTCTGTTTTGCTTTTTCTAATACCGCAACATGACTAAGACCACAACCAATACCACCATGATTATCATTTTTAATAGCACTGAATCTATTTGGGTTTTTTATTCCTATTTTTTGGAATTCTTTAATTGCTCTTTCTTTTCTGTCTGTTCTGTAATCAAGATTAATATAATAGTGCTGGTTCCATTTCACTATATTCTCTTGCTCCCCTTGCTTCTCTTTATTGAAATATTGTTTTATGAGATAAGGATTATTCCATAATTTAAATACAATTGCTCCTAAAATAATTAATCCTAATAAGATCTCATATTTATATTCTTTAAAAAAGTCTTTTATAGAAGATCCTTTAACTTCTTTTAAATCTCCACTTTGTAGATT
>CEUZ01027657.1_pt1 | contig 10692 bp, 13 predicted proteins | sample 361511 | NCBI WGS metagenome assembly CEUZ01 (sample SAMEA2622822, study PRJEB7988) | marine metagenome | biome: marine biome (ENVO:00000447); feature: surface water layer (ENVO:00002042); material: "saline water (ENVO:00002010), including plankton (ENVO:xxxxxxxx)" | depth 5 m
ATTGATGTGGGTATCGTTATGACCACTTTAGAAGGGGACATTTTAGATAGTTTATTTCTGCGTATCCAGCCTGATAACCCAGAACGGTTATCACCGGGAGCTAAAGCAGTGAATGCCTTTGATGCGGATCATTGGCAGAAGTTGGGTGCGCTTCAACAATCGGTAGCGGTGGATAGTATTATTGCATTTCACAAACGAACTGCCGAAGAAAAACACGTTCTTATGGTGGCATATAACTCTCATTTTGATGCGGCGTTCATGGATCATCTATTCCGATCGGCCAATAAAACATGGCGGGAATTGTATTATTATTTTATTCTGGATATTCCGTCTATGGCCTGGGGCTTGGGCATCCAGGAGTTAACCTCCAATTGGATTCGGGATCGTTATCAGGTGGCGGATGAACCCCATATTGCCGAAAAGCATACGGGCATCACTGGTGCCATGGTGAATGTGCGTATTTACCAGGCACTTCTACAGTATCGCCAGGATATCATGTCAACCATACCTAGAAAAAAATAATCAAGAATTATAAATTATACTATGATATCCAATTCAGATAAAGATAAGATCTGTCCCTTTTGCCAATCGCTAGAAGTTGTTGCAGAACATAATTCTGTTTTCGCAATCAAGGATAATTATCCGGTGACGAAAGGTCATCACTTAATCATACCATTCAGCCATACGGAAAATTATTTTTCCATGGCCGACAAGGAGAGGGAAGATGCAGCAACATTGCTCAAAGTATTAAAATCCAAATTGGAAGAAGGGGATACGACCATAACCGGTTTTAATATTGGTATGAATAGTGGAGAAACAGCAGGCCAAACGGTCATGCATTCCCATATTCATCTTATTCCCAGAAGAAAAGGGGATACACTGAATCCAAGAGGTGGTGTTAGAGGTGTAATACCTGAAAAAATGGACTACTAATCGAAATGCCCTTGGCTGAAGTAAAGGAGAAAAAAATGAAAAAATTATTATCAATTATTTTAATGACCTTTGTTTTTAGTGCTTCCAGTGCACAAGGTACTATTGAAGAAGGTTGGGCTTTTTGGAGTAAAGCTGAATTAGAAAAAACAGAAAAAATCGCAGAAAACTACATCGATACCGATGAAGGAAAACACCTAAAAGGCAATATTCTGCAGGTTAATGGAAAATATTTGGAGGCAATAGAAGTATATAATAGCATTTCATAGGAATATAATGAATATGAAAAGTCATATTACCATCTTTTTTATTACCACAAAAAATTATTAGCCCCAGTAGTCTTTAGATATTGTTTCTAATACTTCCTGGCTCTCTAATTCAACGCCAGCATCAATCCGTTTTTGTGTGATATCATCTCGTTTGGTCAGCACTTCGAATTTTGAGGGATCTTTTACTTCTGTAACGTCATAAACTTTTGTTTCGTCTGCGTTAGTACCTGCCCAGAGTATTTTTATTCCTAGTTCATTTAAGTCAGGTTCAATATCTTTATACATTTCTAACCAGGTATCGAACCCTTTGGTAATATTGAAAGTTGATAAAAATATCATATATGTTCTCCATTACTTTGTTATTTTTTAGTTAAAGTATGTGCAATTTTTGATGACACATAGCGGAAATCTTAATTATTTTCGTTAACAAATACAATTTTAATAATCAAAAAAGACTAGAAATACTTCTAGCTTAAAATAAAGGGAAAATAATTCATGTCAATTTTAGAAAAATTTGGAAAAGCACTGGACAGCCTTAATGAAGAAGTCATGAACGAATGTATACATGATGAATATACATTTAAGAATTATTCTCAAGGGAAAGTCTTTAATAAACATGAAGTGATTCAATGGGCCATGAGTGGTGATATACAAAGAGAAAAAGTACGCATTCTTTTTGAGAATGAAGAAGTGGGTGTGGAGCATGCCATTGTATCATTCAACGATGGTAATCAGCAGGCGGTTCTGGCCTTCTTTACATTTAAAGATGGTAAAATACATACCCTTGAAACTGGCGCAACTAATCTACCAAAATAAATGAAGTTTCTCAGGATTACATTAATACTTCTTTTAATTAATTTTAATCTTATGGCTGCACAGACCACTGTCGTGTTTAATCACACAGTTGTCTGGGAAGATAAGGATGTTGAATCAATAGAGGGGAAAGTAGAGGTTAATGAAAAAGATAAAACCATCCGTATAAAAACAAATCAAGGTTTCAAATACTATAAATTTAAAGATGAAAAGGAAGTGGTAGAGCCAGATGGTACCGTTGCCTGATCCTACGATTCCCACATAATAAACGCTTAACTCGAAGTGCTTGTTTATATGGGATATGCGGCGCTGTATTTATCTATTCTTTGGCACTGAATCATTTATTAAAAGAATTTAGTATGGACAAAGGTTAAAGATAACCACGATATAAAATCTATTTGGGCCATATATATGAAAAAAATCCTTATTTGTTAATTTATGAAACTATACAGTAGTTTTATTAAGAGTATATTACCAATAACTACAAAGGAGTGGAAATGAAGCAGTCACTTTTAGCAATAATTTACACAATGTCATTTTGTCTACTATTCGCTCAAGATGAAGAAAAGACAATATTTCGTACCTGGTATATGAAGCCTGCACAAGGGAAATCGGTGCAGTTAGAAAAAGGGTTAAAGGACCACGTGAAAAAGTTTCATGGAGAAGGTCAATGGCCAGAATATTATTTCGCAGTACTCAGTGGACCAAATTCAGGGTCGTTTGCCGGCTGGTCTGGCCCGCACACATGGAAAGATTTTGACGAAAGAGAACGCAGTGAGGGTGATTTAGATCACTGGAATAAATATGTAGCACCTTTTGTTGATAATTCTAATGGGGATGGTTTCATCTTTCTTTCTAGGAAAGGAGATCTTGGATATGGGCCCAGTGCGTGGACCAAATATTATCATTTATCATGGAATATTATTCATCCCGGTACTGGTGGGCAATATAGGGAGATTGCTACTTTGAGTAAAAAAGTCAAAGAAGCAACGAATAGTAAAAACCATCACAATATTTATCAGTTAGTAAGTGGAGTAAATGCTGATATGTGGTTATGGGAATATCCTATTAATAGTATGGAAGAATTGAGTATGAGTACTGGTGGCAGTGGAAGCACTTTATCCAACTTTGAAAAAGTGCTTGGGAAAAAAGGTGCTGAAAGGTTTGGTGAATTATATAAAAGTACCATAAAGAAACGCATCAGAGAATTACAAATGTTGCGTCCGGATATGAGTTCACCGATACCTCAAAGGTCAGGGAATAATCCATAATTAATAATAACTAAATGTTTTTTTAAGCACTTTTAGTTTTTTACTTAATTTGCATTAGGGTTTCAATTCCTTCAATTATCTTTTTTCGATTAAAACAGTAAAGGTGCCTTTGTCACAAAAATCTTTGAGCCGCCGTGAGTTTGCCCGCCTTTTTGCAATAGGTGGGTCGGCTGCAATTCTAGGCCATCAGAAATTAGTGGGATCAAAAATAGAACCCATCGTTGAATCTCTTTTGGCTTCTGGCAAGATGGATTGGGAAAAAATACAATCTCAGTTCCTAATACCGCCTGAACTCACCGTACTAAATGCTGCTAATCTTTGCCCATCTCCTGCCCACGTTCTTGAGACAGTCACAAATTACACTCAACGTTTGGATAGTAAACCGGTACCGAGCTACAGGGCAGAAATGATAGCTGTTAAAGAGAAGACTCGTCAGGAATTGGCTAAATACCTGAGAGCTACACCAGAAGAGATCCTGATTACACGGAATACCAGCGAATCAAACAACTGGGTATCAAATGGTCTTGATCTGAAAGAAGGGGATGAAGTGGTAATTTTTTCAGATAATCATCCCAGCAATAATGAAGCCTGGAAGGAAAGAGGAAAACGTTTTGGTTTTAAGATAATTGAAGTCCCTCCTTTAAATCCTCACCCCGGATTTGATTATTATATTGAGGCATTTAAAAAGGCTCTAACGCCTCGGACCCGAGTACTCGCATTCACCCACCTTAGTAATACAGTAGGAGATATATTCCCCGCCAAAGAACTCTGCAGTATGGCAAGAAAAAGAGAAATAATTTCTTTAATTGACGGCGCCCAAAGCTTTGGGCTTCTAGATGTTGATCTTTCTAATATAAAGCCTGATTTTTATTCTGGCAGTGCTCACAAATGGCCATGCGGCCCTAAAGAAACAGGTGTTCTTTTTGTGAATAAATCGATCCAGAAGCGTTTCTGGCCCTCTGTATACAGTGTATATAAAGGCAGTGAAGGGTTAGCAAAGACACATGAAGGACTAGGTCAGCGTGATACCCCAGCCATCTACGCCTTTGGTAAACAAATTGAATTTCTTCGGAAAATCGGTCAAAATAATATTGAAAAAAGAAGTGGAGATTTGGCTACAGAAATCATTGATGGCCTTCAAAATATTCAAGGTATATCAGTATATACTTCAAATAAACGGCTCCTGCGCTCTGCTGTGGTCACTTTCCGTCCCGCAAATTTAGATCCTTCAAAAGTGGTGAAAGCCCTCGAAAATGACGGAATTGTTGCGGCTAATTTGGCTGGTGATGGATGGGCGGGTGTTCGATTTTCACCCCATTTCTATAATTCAGAATGGGATGTTAAAAGGGCTATAGACGCAATAAAAGGATACGTCAGAAAAGGTTTATAAAATGGAAGCATGGAGGTCAATCCAGCATCTAGATTAATTAGATATGTTTTTCTTCATTATTTTTTTGCGACTAATTTTCTTATTTCCATTTTCATCCTCTTCATGGAGTTCATATTCATCATCATATCGCATCTTCATAATATGAATTTCACCATCTTCTGATATCCATTTCATCTCACCATTCATCTTCTTTAATTCATTTCCATGAAAATCATAGTTTTCATCGCCAATAAAAACAAATTCACCCTTTTTAGGGCCGCCGATAAAGTGGTTATTCTTTATCTAGGTGAATCCTAAAATCGCTATTAATATCAAGGCAAGGTATTTCCAGATCATTTCCAGTTTTTCTTTTGTATTCATTATGTGTTTCTTTCATTAATTTGCCGGCCAAGCCATCATCTTGAAGGATAGTAAGTACTTACTATCCAATAAAAAAAGGAAATATTTTATATTTAGTAAATGGTGCTTTTTTCTGCAAGTGCACCTTCTATTGTTAAGGATAAATCATTAAATTTGTAATCATGTCCACTGACCAAATTGTTATATCATTAATCATTATTATTACCTTTGGCCTTTTTATCTGGGGCCGTTGGCGGTATGATATTGTTTCTTTAATCGCTCTTTTTACTCTTGTTCTTATGGATAGTATTTTGGGGGGAGAAGCCTCTTCGCTCATTTCAGATCCAGGTCAGGCATTTATGGGCTTTGGGCATCCAGCGGTGATCACGGTTGCTGCTGTATTGGTAATCAGTAGGGCCTTACGGAATTCCGGTGTTGTGGATCTCATGGCCCGGTACTTAAAACCATTGACCCATCAACAGACCTCCCATATTACCAGTTTGGGAGGCTTAATTGCTGTTTTATCTGCCTTCATGAATAATGTGGGGGCTCTGGCTTTGATGCTCCCCGTGGCAATGAAAACAGCATGGGAACAGAAACGGTCTCCCAGTCTGCTTTTAATGCCTATTGCCTTTGCTTCCATTCTTGGCGGTATGATCACCATGATTGGGACACCTCCCAATATTATTATAGCCAGTATGAGACAGCAACAGCAGGAACTCCTCCTATCTGCAGCAGCGTCTGATAGCAATTCCCAGGCTGCTGCCTACTTGAAGCAAATGGATATGGTACCAGGTATATTTGAACCGGCACCCTTTGCCCTCTTTGATTTTACACCAGTAGGAGGGATCATTGCGATCTTGGGTGTATTATTTGTTGCCCTGGTGGGCTGGAGGCTTGTTCCGATAGAAAGCCAGGTGCAACCGGGTTCCGGATCACTTTTTTCATTGGAAGAATATGTGACAGAAATACGATTCCCAGAAGGGTCAGGGTTGATTGGTGAATCTGTAGAGTCCGTGAATAGGGTAACGGGGGATAAGCTGACCCTGCTCCGCTATATTAACCGAGAAGGGAAGGCCAGGCCCTTGAACTTGAATAATCGGATTCAGATCGATGATCAATTTCTTGCCATGGCTGATCCTGCCGATCTAAAAGAAATGATGGATACATATGCCCTTAAACTGACTAAAGAGATGCGTTATCGAATTGATTCCTTAAAGAATGAAGATACCACGTTTATCGAAGTCTTGGTTTCCCCTGAATCGCCACTGGTGGGCCGGGGCCGCAGCTATTTGCGGAGACGTTCATCAAATCAATTGGTATTGATGTCTGTTGCAAGGCAAGATAAACCGATCCATAAGCGCCTGGGTAAAGTGCAATTCCGCGTGGGGGATGTCCTACTCCTTCAGGGCGATAAAGAATTATTACATACAAATGTGGCGGCACTGGATCTACTGCCATTGGCGGAACGGGAGATTGAAGTGGGTATTCTATCTAAGGTCAGTTATGCCCTTTTCATTTTTGCTGCTGCAATTCTATTAAGTATATTATCGATTGTGCCCACAACCATATCCTTTATTGGTGCAATTCTGGTCTATGTTTTTTCCGGGATATTGCCTGTCCGTGAACTCTATAAGAATATCGATTGGCCTATTATCATATTACTGGGGGCCATGATTCCTATCAGCAGTGCCCTGCAAAGTACCGGAACGACAACGCTAATTGCAGATCAGGTGTCTCTCGCGGCTCAAGGTCTACCCACCTGGGTCATTGTTGCTTTAATCATGGCGATTACCATGACATTATCAGATATTATCAATAATGCAGCCACAGCCTTGATTATGGCTCCCATCAGTGTAGGGATGGCCATCTCAATGGGGGTCAATATGGATCCTTTTTTAATGGCGGTGGCAGTAGGTGCTTCCTGCGCATTCCTGACGCCGATCGGGCATCAATGTAATGCTCTTATTCTGGGCCCTGGCGGTTACCGTTTCAGTGATTACTGGCGGATGGGTCTGCCTCTTGAAATTATCATTGTTGCAGCAGGAACGCCCTTGATCATGCATTTTTGGCCCCTGTAAATTTTATAGATTTATCTTTTTTTCTGACACCGGGGGCAGAAATGGGTTCCTCTTTGTCCTAAAAAGATTTTTTGAATCAATGTTTTGCAGCGGGGGCATGGTTCATTGGATTTACCAAATACATTCAGATAATTTGCAAAATTTCCCCGAGCTTCATCCCCGGGAGAAAAATTAATAATGGTCGTTCCTTTGTGTCCAATGGCCTTATTTAAAATTTCCTGAATGGCCTGATGCAGTCTATTGGATTTTACTGTACTGATATTACAACATTTCTCCATGGGATGGATGCGAGCAGTCCATAGGCTTTCATCAGCATAAATATTACCTATGCCAGCAATGAATTTTTGATTCAAGAGTTTTGGTTTTATCATGCCTGTGGAGCGCTGTAAGCCTTCTTTTAGAAATTGCATTGTAAAAGTGGAGCCTAATGGTTCTGGTCCCAACTTTGCTTCCAATTTTGAGAGTGTCTCAAAATAATACCACCGGCCAAATTTTCGATAATCTTTAAAATACAGATTGGTGCCATTTTCAAATTTCATGAGTACGGTAAAATGCTTAAGATGATCTGTTTTATTGATCTTGGTCTGTAGTCGGCCAGTCATGCGAAGGTGAATGGCGAGATAACCTTGATCTAGATCCAGGATTATATATTTACCCCTGCGCCAAAGTTTAGAGATGTTCTGACTCTTAAGTTTATGGTTCAATTTTGTTGGGGAAATAGAATGGAATACTTTATTCCATTCGTTCAAAGGTTTCACCGATTGAATCCTTTGACCTTCAACATATTCTCTAAAATGATTTATAACTGACTGGACTTCAGGTAATTCGGGCATTAATTATTTTTCAATAGGGGTAGAAACAAAAAACCCCACGGTCTGTGGGGTTTTTTGTTTAAGATATTAACGATACTAAAGTGATGATTTTTTCTTTGTTTCTTTCTCTTTTTTTAAAGGGACTGAAAATCCTTTTTCAAAGGACCCATCTGAAAAAAGCAGGGATACTTTTGTATCCGATTTCTTTGTTTTATTCAAACAATTATTGCAGCAGAACTTCACATTGGTCCCATTTACTGCATATGTTTTACTATCTTTCATCCCGCGACCTGAAACCGGGCATGCTGTTTGAATATATTGACCTGTGGCCACCAACTGAAAGTTTGCAGCAGGTATAAAATCTGCACTGCTGGTTTGAAATTCTTCTTTGCATCCGCCACAACAGAAATAAACCTTACCGGCTTTATAGGCAGCAAATTCTTCTTGATCAATAGGATCGCTAGTGACTACGCACTTGACCGCAGGTTTGGGTGGTTTGTGCGGTTTTTTTGCTTCATGTGTTTGGGCACCTGCAATCCCGAAGACAAATAAAGTTAAGATTAAAAATTGTTTCATTTTTGAGTCCTTAATGATTGTTGTGTATTATTTGATGTATAATAGAATTTAAGAATGATTTCTTATTAGAAGGGTAAATCAAATGTTAAAAATATCTGAATGAACAAATTTTAAGTAGCAACAAGTGACTACAGGTTTTAGTTTTAGAAATGCGAAACACCTACCTGTTCCCATTTCTCATGATTGCAGGATGCCAATTCAATATTGCCCCTCCCATGGACCCTCAATATATCCCTGTAGCAGAAAAACATTATCGCAATTACTTTGAACGGAATAGAGAAGATCTAGATATAGTTGAAGGTGTATGGACTGAATATGTGGTCGGATCACTCTATGAAGATGGTAAATTGATCCAGCGAAAAGAAATTCCCCAAAAAGCTCGATGGGTCGTAATTAAAAAAGGTGCTCAGTATCAGATTCTAAATGAATACGGGGAGGCAAATAAGTTTGTGGCTTCTTTTAAGCCTACCCGGGACAAGAATATATTCACCTTTGATTGTTTATTTCTTCAATCAAAAGACCATATCCGTGTTAAAGCTACTCTTATTGAAGGGAAACGGATTGAAATGGCTTACGATGCTCCGGAAGGGATATTTGCGGAACATTATAGTGAATTTATGGGTGAAGCTCTAAAATTAGATCCTGCCAAGACGCTCCAGCTATATTGGCAGTTTAATTGGCTAAAGACCTTTCCAAAATAAAACTAAGTTTCATGCCTTAAATGAGTTTCAACAAGGGAGATACCTTTAATCCCATAACTTTTTTATCAGATTATGTGTAGAATCTCTATAGAAGGAGTGTGAGTTTTTGCCGAATAAACCAAGTGTAAATCAATTAGGGTCCAGCCGCCGTTCGTTTCTCCGGACAGGGATTTTGGGTGCTGCATCAGTCTGGATATCCAAGGACATCCTATTCGCAGGAACAAACCGTGTGGTTCCGCCATTGTCTTCCTTGGATCAAGATTGGAAACAGATTCGCTCCCAATTCATTCTAAAAAGAGGTATGACCTATATGAACAATGCCAGCCTAGGGATGCCTCCTTTGCCAGTGGTAAAAGCAGTTCAAAATGGATATGAGTCCATTTCTAATGAACCTCTGCACGGTAAACATGATCTTCAGGCAACCATAAAAGATAAAGTTATTCCAGGTCTGGCAGATACATTTGGTGTTGATTCAGATGAGATTGTTTTGACGCGAAATGCATCTGAAGCACTTCATATTCAGGCCTTGTCATTTAATTTAAAGCGTGGGGATGAAGTAATCATTACGACTCAAGAACACCCGGCAGGCCTGAAACCCTGGATGTTGCGCAAAAAAAAGGAAGGGGTCAGGGTTAAACAAGTCTTTATTCCTAGCCCACTTACTGATCAATCGGATGTATTAAATCGAATCGAATCAGCCCTTACAAGACGGACCAAAGCCATCAGTTTTTGTCATGTGACCCGAGGTGGGCACCTATACCCGGTAAAGGCATTGGCAGCCATGGCAAAAGAGAAAGGTCTTTTTACCTTAGTCGATGGGGCACAGGCCATTGGTCAATTTCCGCTCAATCTTCATGAACTAGGTTGTGATGCTTATGCCGTAAGCCTGCATAAATGGGTATTGGCACCTGCCGGTACGGGCTTTCTTTATATCCGGAAAGGGGCCCGTGGCCGGTTCCGTTCGCCATTTGAACCGAATCCAACAACAGGTGTCCCTGGGTTTGATCCTCCGGGCACAAAAGATTTTCCTGTGCGAGCCGCCATCGGTGCCGCATTAGATTTTATGAATCAGATTGGATGGGAAAATGTGGAAACCAGATGCCGGTATTTATCTGACTACTTGAAAGACGGGTTAAAGCAAATTGATGGTGTCACTTTGTTGAGTGGCGGGAATGATACTATTTCTGCGCCAGGCTCTACTATTTTTGAAAAAGAAGGATTAGATGCCTTAGAGGCAGTACCGATTTTTGAGGATAAGATTAAAACGCATATTGATGAACATCAACGCGATGGTCATAATGCAATCCGAGTATCAACGCATATATACAATAATACTGCAGAAATCGATCGTCTATTAAATATTTTATAATTGATGAAATCTATTTTTGCTCTATTACGTCCGGCATTTAAGATACCAACAACTAAATGGAGCGCTAAGCTTAATCAGCGCTGGATTCCAAATGTATCAACATTCTTTATACTTGCATTTGGATTGTGGCTTTTTGGGACT